>SMTZ1_10000317_pt1 | contig 43514 bp, 39 predicted proteins | sample DeeMarSWOR136_30_FD_25667 | JGI IMG/M metagenome (IMG submission 25667) | reverse complement strand
GCAATTTTGAACAGTAAGGTTATTCATAAAAGCATTAGCGACAACTATACCGTCAATTGAACAGTTCAAAAAAGTACAGTTCACAATACTCACATCCTCTGCACCATCCCAGAAAACGATTCCAGTATTAGGATTATTAAAAACACAATTTGAATAAGTAGAACCATACCCCATGTCCTGTGTTATATCGCTCTCATAAAAAGTACAATCAGTAACAACTGTATTTTTTACTCTCCCTAAATCAACATCATCACCTGGACCAAAAGTACAATGGGATATTACGTTATTAAAATCATATTTTTCTTCCCATCCTTGAACATAAATGCCACCAAAATTTTCAGAAACTTCACAATGAGAAATGAGATTATTATTACAATCGCTCGAAATAAAAATACCACGTAAATTATTGGCTTTTATTTTGCAGTTTAAGACATGGTTTCCACTGGAACTGATTGATATACCACATCTAGACCCGCCAGCGTGACGAAGAGTAAAACCATTTACTGTAATATTATCGTCTAATAGATATAAGACATGATTCTTGACATAATCACCATCAATAATAGTAATGTTTTTATCTTCTCCAACTAAACTAATGGATTTATCTACCTCTATATTTTCATAATATGTTCCATTATAGACAAAAACCGTATCCCCATCACTCGCATTATCTATAGCATCCTTAATCTTACTGTAGTTTCCTTCTCCAGAGCCACCAACATATAATGTGTTACCATCGGAGGATACAGTAGATGATTGTTCCAATACTCTGCCAGTAGATGGAATACTCAATCCAATAAACAAAAGAATAACAGTGAAACCAATTCCTTTTCTGAGTAAGGTATTCTGCATGAGTTCCTCCCCATAATTACATTATATCTATCTATGGTTTGGTATATAAATGCTATTCCTTGACTATAGATCATACCAAGAAAAAACACCAACTTTAAACATTTTTAAATAAAAATGTAATTTTGTTAATCCTCTCATTATTTTCTCAAAAAAAATTTAATTGGTTTTTTAGCAAACATAAACTATTTTATCACTCACCAGATTTATAAAACCAGAGAGGGTTCAAAATAAAATACGATGTAATTGTTGTTGGAGCGGGGCCAGCTGGTTCAACTGCTGCAAAGTTTCTTTCAGAAAAAGGTATCAAAGTACTACTTATTGATAAAAGCAAGTTCCCTCGCGATAAACTATGCGGAGGCGGTCTACCATTAAGAGTTTTAAATAGATATAAATATATTAAAGATGAAGATTTAATCGAATCTTATACTTTTGGTGGAAAAGTATATTCAGCTTGCTCAAACTATAAAGTTGAAATACAAAAAGAAAATCCTGTCGGCGCAATGATTCTAAGGAAAAAATTTGATTATGAACTTGTAAAAATTGCAGTTAACCGCGGAACTACTTTTATGGATGGAAAATCTGCTAAAGACATTAACATATCAGAAGACAAAGCAAAAATTTTATTGCAGGATGGAACAAATATTGAATCGAAAATTGTTATTGGTAGTGATGGTGTTTGGAGTACTATAGCAACAAAATCTGGATTAGCTAAAAGAAGGAAAAACATTGGTATGTGCCTTTGCGAAGAATATCCTCTAAATACCGAAACAATGGACAAATACTTTGGTGAAAAAAGAATTTGTCACATTCATATGAAACCCCAAGGAATCGCTGGATATGGATGGGTATTTCCAAAGAAAAGACATGTGAATATCGGAATCGGGGAAGTAAACCCGTTAGCAACACATTCAAAAAATTTAAAAAAAATATACAAAGATTATATTATTACACTTAAAGACAGTAAAATAATACCCACGGATCTTAAGATTAGTAGAATAAAAGGCGGAGTAATTCCATTGTTTCCACTTGAAAAAACCTATAGTAATAGGCTAATTATATGTGGGGATGCTGCAGGATTTATAAATCCGATTAGTGGTGAAGGGATTTACTATGCTATGTTATCTGGTGAAATTGCTGGAAAAGTTGTTACAGAATCATTAGATGATGATACAAGTGAAGAATATTTATCACGGTATCAAGACATTTGGAAAAATGATTTCGGCAGAGACATTGAACTTCTTCGAGGTACTAATAAGCAATGGACAAAAGGACCAAAAAAAATTGTTAAACTTGCAAGTAAAGATAAAAAACTCGGAGAACTAGCATTTAGCATTTTACAAGGAGAACTAAGTATCTATGAATATAGGTGGAGATTAATTAGCCGCTATCTTTATGTTTATTTCAAGGATCTATTTAGCAGATAATAAAAAAAAATTAACACTTCAAACTTCAAGAACAATATCATAGATTTTTTGAGGATTTTTTACATGGATTTCATATGCCTGAGCATCGGTCATTACTTCATTATCAAGTAATTTTTTTGTCAAATTAGGAATAGTTTTTGGTCCAAGAACAGCACCTGGCCTTTTCAGATCGTCAATATAATCTGTCTCCATTAAAAAACGTGAACCTTTTTTTAATGCTTCAACGATATTTTTTTTACTTGAAAGAACAGAAGGCATAAGACCAAAATTTTCATCTTTTTTTATCAAAGCAGGAGCAAAATGTTTAACAATTTTTTCAGCGGGAAGACCTGCTTCTCTCCCCATCTTAACAAGTTCTTTACATTGTTCTGGCGTTGCACTTTCAGTATGCAAAACAACTGGAACCCCAATATCAGCTGCTTTTTCCATTCCATAATAAAGAATTTCATTAGAAACCTCAATTATTTTCTCATCAACCTGAAAATGTGGACGACCGATTTCACCAATTGCGATACCTTTTTTATCTTCGCAAAACTGCGCAGCTTCTTCCATTCCCTTCTTCATAATTTCAATTGCTTTCTTATCTCCAAACCTATCACTCAATTTTAAATAATCAACAGGATAAGGACCTACAGTAACAAAAACAACAACGTCAAGTTCACTTCTAATCTCCTCAGCCATCTTTAACGTCTTTTCATAACAGCCTATGTAACTTTGTTCTTTCATAACAAGTTCAGGCATTGGATTTTGACATAATACAAAATGTGTACCACCAGCTTTTATAAAATCCTTAACAGCTTCTAAATAAAGACCATCTCTTCTTAGATGAAGATGGTTGTCAAAAAACACCGACATACTTTACACCTTTTGGGATTTACAAATATAACATGCAGTATTTTTAAAAATTGTCTGGTTCTATTTCTTTACCACTAACCATCTTCATAACACTACGTGCAAACATCCATCCAAAATAACCCATAAAAAATGTAAAAAAACCAGTTACACTATAAACAACAATGTTTGTTAAAGATTCATTTCCACCTTGTACAAGTAAAAGAACAATGCTAACTGCAATGTAAATAAAAATTAGGAAAAAAACCCAACGTAGTGCATGCATTGTAACTCTAATTGTAGTAAAGGGCAATTCTTCAAAATATATTTTTTTATCTTTAAGTTTTTTTGTTTTAGTATGCTTTCGAATATTTTTTGAGAGAGTATTCTTTCGAAGTTTTTTTTTAAGCACTTTTTTCCTCCTATTAAAAGCAGGTTTGAGTGATCCCAAGAAAGGTATAGCTAATTGCCTTTAAAAACTTAATTTGCAGATAGTTATTCATAAAAAAGGCAGATTGTTATTCAAAATGGATGCAGGTGTTTACGCAGACTGTTAAAAAATTGATTATTAAGCATCTGCTACTATACTAATAACATCTCCATCTTTCAGCTCATGATCAGAACCAATTACTCGATGTGTTCGAGCATCAATTGCCCTGATAAAATGATCACCTAAATCAGTATGAACTTTATATGCCAGATCTTTCGCAGTCGAACCACGAGGAATTAAATGCGCGTCTGGAAGTATCCTTCCCTCTTTATCGGTTAAATGATTATCATCTTCAACTGGATAAACTACAATTAAATCAAGCATTTTTACTGCTTCTTCTATACATCTTTGAACCCCAGTAGAACCATATTTATTTAACACGTGACTTTTAATATAGTCTAATGCTTTTTGTTGTTTATCTGATATTTCTTCCATTTTTATTATTACAAAATCGTTGCTTCCTGGGGTATATTCTATTATTCCTTTTTTTCCTGCATTGGTCAATGCAAGCTCACTTTCAGCGCTTGTTGGGACAACAATATAGCCTTTCAGTTCATTCATTTTAGACATCAAATTCTCTGGTGCTTTGTCGCATTTATTAAAGGCAATAATCATAGGTTTACTAATGGTTCTTATGTAATCTGTAAGTTTCATCATCTCATCATCAGTCCATAAAGAAGGTTTTGAGCGGTCAATATTTGTATTTCTAATTGCCCCAATTATGTGTTCTTCTTTTATACCTAACCCAGTTAATTTTTCTGCAAGCATTCTTTCGATTTTCTTATCTTCTAACTCACATTGTTTTGCTATTTTTTCCCAACTTTTTTTAATTATTCCAAAAAGCCAATACACGATCTCTTTTTCTAAGAATTCCACATCTTTCAAAGGATCATACGTGCCTATTTCACATGGATTGCCTTCTTCATTTGTACTACCTGATGCATCAACAATATGTATTAGAGCATGGGCTTGTCTTAAGTCATCAAGAAATTTATTACCCAATCCTTTCCCCAAATGGGCATCTGGAACAAGACCTGCTACATCTATTGCCTCAATTGGAACAAAACGAATTCCATTTTTACATTCAGAATTTTTGGGTGTACATGTCACATTGAAATCCTTACAAGGACAAGGTTTTCTAATGTACATAACTCCACGATTTGCATCTATAGTGGTAAATGGATAATTTGCTATCTCTGCATGAGCTTCGGTTGCAGCGTTAAAAAAAGTTGATTTTCCCACATTGGGTTTTCCTACAATTCCAAGTTGCATTTTTTTACTCCAATATTTCTTTCAACTCATCTACAACATCTGCATTGCTTTCAAAACGTTTAACCTTATCAGTGGTTTCTTCAGATGAATCAATGAAAGAAATTCCATTGGCGGCTAATAGTGTACCTTGAACAGATGAAGTTTTAGATAGACTAATCTTATCTCCAGAAACATTTCCAACAACAAAGTTTTTTCCACCGAGATTAATCTTACCAGTTGCGACTATATTTCCATGTATTTTAACTTTTTTACCACAAGATATATCCCCTTTTGCATTCAAGGTTCCATAAATTTCAGATCGGTCATCAATAATTATGTTACCTTTGGTGTCAAAGTTGCCAATAACCTTACATTCTTTACCAATTTTTAGATCGTAATTAATTTGAGATTTTGATACGCCTATTATAGAATTGTTCGGTATAAACAGAAATTTTTCAGAAATTGGTATAGTATCTCCATCATTTTGTTCAAGTTCTTCAAGTATTCTATCAATTTCATCACTATGGCCTAACTTCAACATTTGTAATAGATATATAAAAATATATATAACAACTGGTATTGGACTTCGAATATTAATCCAACCTTTGGCCTCAAATCCATTCTCGATTTTAACACTGTCTCCAACATCAAGGTCTCCCTTCAAAGAAAGTTTACCTTTAACCTTTACCTTTTCCCCCAGATACACATTTCCGCCACTTTTAATATCTCCATCAACTTCAGAAAAAATATCAACCCTTATGTCATTTGTAGCCAATAGATTACCACCAGTCATTACATGCTCTCCAACAAAAATTCTCCCATCAGTCTTAACACCAAACTGAACTAAACACCTATCACCTATTACAACATCTCCGTTTGTTAAAATAACACGCTCCTGAAAAATAGTATTATCAGGAATCACAAGTGATTTTCTATCAAAAGTCATTAAAACAGCGTTAACATATATTGCATTATAAATCCAACGCCTAAGACTTCAAAGAAAACTTGAAATACAGAAGTAATATGTCTGTATAAATTAATATATATAAGAAAACCATATATAAGGAAATCTGAGAACATTAAACAAACAGTTTTTATAAAGTGGTGTTCAGAATTGGATGATGAACATAAAAAACCAAAAAAACAGAAAGAATTACCTCCAATTAGAGATTGGATAAAAAAAACAAAATTCAAAATAACTGAAGAAATTAAAGTTCCAAAAAGCCTTCTAGATCAAGTAATTGGTCAAGATAAAACAGTTGACATTGTTAAAAAGGCAGCGGAACAAAAACGCCATGTAATGCTAATTGGAGATCCTGGAACTGGAAAATCAATGGTAGCCAGAGCAATGACTGAATTTCTACCTAAAGAAGAACTCGAAGATATCATAGCTTACCCTAATACTGAAGATACAAACACTCCCCATATAAGAGTTGTTCCTGGAGGTAAAGCAAGCCAAATAGTTAAAGCTCAAAGATCTGAAGCAAAGAAAAAGGCAGAACAACAAAACAGCCTCATTTTAACAGTTGTCCTAATGATTGTTTGTCTCTCACTTTTTGGAGCAATTATTACAGAACACTTTGAATATGCAATTTTTGGAATAATTGCTGCAGTGATGATATACCTTATTGTAGCAAGAGGAGGTTTGACTCAAAGGAGAGAATTACAGCAAGTTCCAAAAATACTTGTTTCACATGAAAAGGATAATTCACCTCCCTTCGTAGATGCAACAGCAGCCCATTCAGGCGCATTATTAGGGGACGTGAGACATGATCCTTTTCAATCAGCTGGGCTAGAAACACCACCACATCAACTAGTTGAAGCAGGCGCAATACACAGAGCGCACAAAGGAGTCTTATACATTGATGAAATCAACACACTTAGTCTTCCATCTCAACAACATTTGCTTACTGCAATACAAGAAAAAAAATTTCAAATAACAGGTCAATCAGAAAGAAGCTTTGGAGCTATGGTTAAAACAGAACCAGCTTCATGTGATTTTATCTTGGTATCAGCAGGAAATTTAGATGCGTTAAAGGGAATGCATCCAGCATTACGTTCCAGGATTAGAGGTTATGGCTATGAAATCTATATGAACAGTACCATGGATGACACAGATGAAAACAGAGAGAAACTTATTCGATTTGTTGCTCAGGAAGTAAAAAAGGATGATAAAATCCCTCATTTTAATCAAGAAGCGGTTGCAGAAATTATTCATGAAGCTCAAAGAAGAGCAGGTAGAAAAGGAAAATTATCTCTTAGACTAAGGGAATTAGGTGGCCTAATAAGAGTTGCAGGTGACATAGCTTTTGATAAAGGAGATAAAATTGTAACTCAGGAACATGTTATTGAAGCAAAAAAAGCAGCAAGATCATTAGAACAACAAGTAGCAGATAGAGCCTTAGATTCTCAGAAAATTTATCGTTCATTTAGAACAACTGGAAAAGAAGTAGGAGCAGTAAACGGACTTGCTGTTCATTCTGCTGATCCATCCATGAGCGAATTTTCCGGATTGGTCCTCCCAATAGTAGCAGAAGTTACGCCAGCAGGGTCACAGTCTGAAGGAAAAGTAATTGCCACGGGTAAACTTGGAGAAATAGCAAAGGAATCAGTTCAAAATATTTCTGCAATTATAAAAAAATATATTGGTAAAGATGTTTCAAAATATGATATACATATACAATTTATAGGTACTTATGAAGGAGTTGAAGGAGACTCTGCTAGCTTGTCCTTAATAACCGCCGTTATTTCTGTTATGGAAAACGTATATGTTAGACAGGACGTAGCTATGACTGGTTCTATTAGCATCAGAGGAACAGTGCTTCCAGTAGGGGGTGTAACTGCAAAAATCGAAGCAGCAGCAGATGCGGGAATAAAAAAGGTGCTGATTCCAAAATCAAATCTTAATGATGTATTAATTGAAGACAAGTATATCAATAAGATAGAAATTGTTCCAGTAGAGACTTTAGCAGATGTTATAGAAAACGCCCTAACTGGAGAAGGAAAGGACGAATTGCTTAAGAAACTTAAAGCAATGAAGCCTCCGAAGATAATGGGAAAAGTAGAATTAGAATCTGAGAAAAAAAAGATAGCTAATATCAATTCTGAAAATAAACCAGAGAAAAAATTGTCCCAACAACAAAAGGAAAAATAATATTGTCGTTTCTCATTCTTTATTAGAATATGAAAGCATTGTTTATAGGACGTTTTCAACCATTTCACAACGGTCATTTGAAGGTTCTGCAATATATCATAAGTAAGTATGATGAAATTATAATTGGAATAGGCTCTTCACAATATAGCCATATAATTGAGAATCCTTTTTCTGAAGAAGAAAGAAAAAAAATGATTAAGGAAAGCATAAAAAAGATTAACATAACAAATTATAGAATAGTTTCAATACCAGATATTCATGATCCGCCTAATTGGGTATCTCACGTTTTATCGATTGTAAAGGACTTTGATGTAGTAATTTCTAATAACGACTTAACTATTAAATTATTCTCAGAAAAGGGATTCACAATTGTTAAGACTCCATCATTTGAAAAAGAAAAATACTCTGGAAAATTGATAAGAAAGAGAATGATAAATGGGTTAAAATGGGAAGATTTAGTCCCAGAGCCTGTAGCCAACATAATTACGAATAACAATGGCGTTCAGCGTCTTAGAAATTTGTCAAATAATTTATAAAAAATTATTTTTTGATAATAAATGTAAAGATATATTTATATATTCAGCTGCCTCACAAATAAAACTAGATACATCTTGGTGAGGCATAATGAAGACTAAGCTTCGAGGCATTATTGAACTACTCCGACCCTTTACCTTACTTGCCCCCGTTATTGTATCAAGCAGTGTAATGATTGCTAGTCTTGTTTATTCTGAAAAAACTAATGTTCCTTACTTAACTATAATTTTAACAGTTATTCCCGCAAGTATGTGTTTTGCATTGTTAAACGGAGCTTCAAATGCACTAAATCAATCCACAGATTTTACAGAAGATAAAATATCAAAACCTTATAGACCTTTACCGAAAGGATATGTAACAATAAAAGAAGCTAGAAGCATATCATTTATACTATATGTATTTGCAATACTTCTCTCACTATTGATTAACATTACATTTAGCCTATTTATTCTGCTTATCTCATTCTTTTCAATAACATATTCGTTACCACCACGGATTAAAAAATTCCTATTCCTAAATCAAATATGGGTTGCTATACCACGAGGGTTTCTTGGAATACTAGGATCCTGGGCAGTATTTGGAGATCCATTTCAAAAATTACCACTTGCAATTGGATGTATTGCCGCTATTTTTCTTTTTGGAGGTACATCTACAAAGGATATTTTAGATGCTGAAGCCGATAAAAAAACAGGTACAAAAACTTTAGTCAATGCATTTGGAATTAAAAAAACTGCATTAATTTCCTTTATTTTTATGGCATCTGCTTTTGCATTTATAGTTCCATTAATAATATTCAATATTATTGAAGCTTATCTATTTCCACTTACTTTCCTCATGGGGTTTAGTTTTTTAATATTTTGGCTTATGATCCATAATCGTAAAAATGAAAGGGGAGAGAATACCTCATCATGGACTTTGATGTATGCAACATATTTTAGTTACGCTGTAAGTTTTGCGATTATTACCATTTTCTTTGCTTAATATAAAAATTTTTGATTTCTATAAAAATAGTAAATATTACTAGGATACCAGATATAATAATTAAATAAAAACCACTAGCAAAACCCCAGTAAGAATGTATAAGAACTGTTTCCTCTAATTCTAGGTTCAATAAACCTTCTCCTATCACATTTCCAATACTTGCTTCAGTTACTTTTGAAGTGCCAAAATAAAAAGTGAAAAGAATACCAATTATAAGAATTAGGGCTAAAAAATTTAGAATCAATGAATAATGTTTTTTATCAAATCTCTTAGATATAAAACTTAAAACTAATAACAAACATATCAGATATGTAACTATCAAAATTATTCCAAGAAAATCAACAAATAATTCAGGCATTTCAGCAATATTATAATTTGTCCTGCTATCATAAGAAATTGATTCAATCATTACTTGTGGATTTAAAAACATCAATGTATTTCTTTCAACAATTGGTTGGGTGCTTGAACCATATAGTCCCCACCAAGGTTGAATTAAAGCAATAATCAAAAAAGATACTGCCATAAATTTTAAAAGAGTAGTTAAAGGAATTAATTTCTTTATAGCTAATACAACAATTATGCCAACAAAAAACAAAATAGATCCAAAAATTATCAACGGTAATGGTGAACTTAATGTCGTAATCAACTTAACATTTCTGTTACTTGTAAAATTAACATCTTTAATACCAACTGATTTTCCATTATGATATGCATCTATCGTGTAAAATGCAGGTGGTAGATACAAATCTCTTTCATTGGATTCTAGTATTTTCTTGCCATCTCTATAGACTTTGAAATTTATTTCTGTATCTATTAGAGGGTTTGCTTGTGAATCAAAAAGCTCAATAGAAAGATCAAATGCTGCTGAAAATCTTATAACTGCAGAATCACCATTATCTGGTATATTTATAATCTTTTCATCTATAAAATTAGCAAAAGCAACTTGGATTTTATAATCTCCAGACGGTATTTTTTCAAAAAAATAAAAGCCACTTTCAATTTCAGTAGGAACTAATTGAACAACCTCTTCTCCAATTGCTTTTGATAATGTCGGAGTAATCTCCACACCGGGTGGAAGCTTAAATTTATCCTCCACCTTAACAATAAGATCATAAAGTTCTAAATCAAGCTTTAATCCAAGTTTAGTCACCGAATTTCTAACATGACCTTCATGTACAATAAGATCCTTATAAAACGCCTGTAAGAAATAAGGATCACCTATAGAAAAAGGCGCTTTTAACACAACTGAACCAGTTTCATCTGTTGTATTTTCATTAAAAATAATACCATTTTTATTTAACAAAACAGCTTTTACCCCTTGAATTCCATTACCATATTGATCAACAAAAGTTACATGTATAGGTCTTTCCCATGAACAAAAAATATGAATCCTTGTATTTTTATTGATTGTAACTGCTTTTGCACCAGTGAAAAATTTGTTTGAGTGATCCAATTTCCAAAATACCTTTATTAGATAATCACCTTCAATAACCTTGGGAAAAATTTTATATGATCTATATCTAAAAAATAAGGGTTTATTAGCTTCTCCAGATAAAATTTTTTTGCCATCTTGAAACAACTCAATCCACATTATTGGAAAAAAATTTCCCGTTATATTTGAAAGCCTTGGATATGCAAATCGAGTGCCTCCAAGATATGTGAAAACTGTTAACTCACGTGTTTTTTGTTCTTTTTCAAAAGTCGATTCTTCAGAAAAATAACGATAATTTACTAATTGTTGATATATTTTTGCTTCTTTTCTAACAATTTCGTATCCACCTTTATCAGATGAAAACAACTCTGCATCAAACATTACAATTAAATCTTCAGGAATCCTTAGATCGTGGCTATATCCCTTTTCAAAAGAATTTCTTCCAAAATTTATTGAAGCATAATCAACCTCAGCATTCAGGAAATCGAAGTATTCCTTCTCAGCTACTTTTATCTGAATACCATCTCTTTCATCAATTCCTGATTTAAGAACATCTTTTTCTGAGGAGAAAATAATTGAATTGACTTTTCCATTTGGACCACCTCCATAAGCAATCCAAGCCTCTTTTCCAAGATCAGCATCGTCCTTATAAGATACGATCCATTCACGTTTTTTTGACTCAGGATCAAGGTTCATTCGAAACTCATTGACTTTATCATTCTCGCCGAAAAAATGTAAATAAGGATATATGTCCCCCACGTTCAATTTATCTATTGTAGGACTCCTTGATTTAAAAGAAGCCATCATGCCAAATCGGCCATCGATATTCTCTTTTCCTTTTACTATAACTGATTCAAGCATTTCATGTTTAACTCGAACGCTTAGTCTTTTTTCATCAGATGGGTTGTAATAATATCTATATAGTGCCGTTGTTATAATATCTCTTCTTTTGGATTCACTTTTAATGCCAAATTCAACCATTAGGTTTCCATCAATTATTATCTCCTTAGAAATGAATAATTGATCCGAAGAACTTTCATCCCCCTCCTTATCTCCATAGTAATAGGAGAAAGCTAATGATACAATTTGATCGGAGTCGAGAACGTCAATTTTTTCTCTACCTTTTTTTTGTTTTACAACAATTTGTGAGAATGCACGATTTAATAAATTACCTTTTTGACCCACTCCATATATATAAAAGCCATCCTCTTTGATACCATAATAATTTGCATCTATGGAAATACTAGATATTGGTGAAAAAGAATAAGTTGAATCTTCTATAACAACATGATCTAAATAATTTGGTGATGGTTTTTCATTGTCATCATAATACACATAGTATTTCTCTTCGCCATTTGCAATTTCAGGAACAAGAAAAATCAAACCGCAATCTTGAAGATAGTTTGATTCTATAAAGTTAAGATCATATATTTGAGATTCAAGCTCAAACCATTTCTTGCCATTCCAACAACATACTCTCACTGAGGTATCGTTTTCATTTTTTGTCCAACATGGATTGTTAAAATTCAACCGAATATCAATAGGCTGATATTTGGCATATGAATCATTTGTTTCTATGGTTAATTGAATCTCCTGTCTGTATGACCATTCCTTATTCCAAAAAGGTATGGAATTATTTGATGAAGAAACAGATATGGGTAAAACTGAAGTAAAAATAAGAATTAACATTATATACACTATTTTAATTTTTGAATTTTGCATATTTTATCCTGTTTAATTAATAATTATATAGATGTTAAAATAATATTGTATCTAATAATATAATAATCTTTGTAATAAACGCGATTAATTAAAAAAATACTAAACTATGCAAGAAAAGCAAGTGTGCCCATTTCCCCAAATATGATAAGAATTGTAAAACCCAATGCAAAAAAGAGATATTCTAAATACATAAAAGACCAAGCATATACATTCTCAAGCGTCTTACTTTCACTTTCATTAATTAAAAGAACAAAAACAATCAGGCTAAGGACTGTAAAAATTGTTAGTGGCAAAAAATAATACTTCAAAAATCCAAAATTTATTAACACCGGTACCAAAGCAAAAGGCAAAAACATAAAAGGCAGTGAGATTAAAGCTGCCTTTTTAGTTCCAAAGGTATTAACCAGGGTTTTTATACCTGTTCTTCTATCAGCCTCCCGATCTACAATATCTTTCGTAGTCATGGCTCCAGTAAAAAATAAAAACGCTATAGTACCAATAACTAAAGGTTCTGTTTGAAATGGGTCACCAAAAACACTCCAAGACGCCAAAATACCAAGAAGACCCCTTGGTATAGCTATCCATATTTGATTTATAAATAAAAAACGTTTTATCCTTGGGGGAAGGGAATACGTAACGGTAAAAATCATTATGAGAAATACAAATATGCCGAACCATACATTTATAGTAACTGCTCTAAGAAGAGCAAATAGGTAAAAAAGGTAAGCAATGCTTTGAGCTTCTGCTGGTTCTACTACACCTCTTGGGATAGGACGGTATGGTTTAGAAATCTTATCTGCTTCAGCATCAGTTGCTTGATTAAGAGCATTTGAAGCAGCATTAAGAAAAGTAAGAGTAAGACTTGCTTGACCGATAGTAATCCACCAATCAGGAAATTCAGCGAATCTATCGTTATATACAAGACTTGAAAACATGATAAACATTGAGACAAAAAGCGGCGCTGCAAGAGTGAAAGGCCTTAGCAAATCGAAATAACCTCTGAAACGTACTGATAAAAATCTTGTTTTACTGTACGGTTCTTTCATTGTTAATTTAATAGGCATTTCTTCACCGAATTTACAGATATATTAACCGAATGTATAGCACTATTGTTTTAAATACTCTACATAGTTAAATCAATATTTAGCTTTAGATAGACAAATATAAATATTTTGCTATTTTTTTAATTAATTGTTAAAAAAATTATTTTATGAGAGAGAAGTAAAGGTTTCACATAAGATTTTTGCTGAATTTATCGCACAATTGAATCCAATACCTGGTGCTTTTACACAATCGCCAATAAAATACAGGTTTTCAATGGGTGATTTTATGTCAATTTTTTTATTGTCAATTGTTTTTGCAACACCATCTAGATGCCATACTGCAGGATAAATCATCCATCTAATATTAGAACGGAAATTCGGCATTAGTTTTTCAAGATTTTTATCTAATAGTTTTCTAAGAGTTAGTAACATTTCTTTATTTTTTGCTTCTTCAGGTGTACAAATAATATATGATTGAACAAGATGATTAGAGGATGATGAAAGACCTGACTCAGGTAACGCAGCCATGAAATCAATCATACCAACTGCATCTCTTCCATCAACACCTACATTTCTTTCAATGAAATGAAACGTTTTACCAAGTAAACCTTTATCAATTTTATCTAAAGAATAATATGCACATAAACTACCAGTACCGGAAAGAGATTTTATATTTTTCACATACTCTTTTGGGAAATATTTCTCATCTACAATCTTGAAAATATCCTGAATAAGAGTATTTGAAATAATTCTGTTAAAATTATAAGTTTTATTCCCTACGACAACTCCCGTTGCCTTATTTTCATTAATTAAAATCGTTTTTACTGGTGATTCTAAACAGAATTTACCTCCATTTTTCGTTATATATTCAGCTAGTTTATTATGTACTGAACAAAGACCATTTATTGGATAACCAACTGGTCTTGATCCTCGATATAAATTCTTTAAAGAACGGAACATCTCCCCAGTTGAAATTCGATCTAGATTATTCACTGTCGTAATAGATCTAGAAAATATTTCTAGAATGAGTTTCATTTTTCCTTTTCCATACTTTCTGATTGTCTCTGTCATCGATATAGGATCAAGTTTTTTCATTGTCTTCTCACCAGATAATAACAATTGAAGTATATATGGAAAAATCTTAAACTTGTCAATTCTAGAGAGAAACGGATAATCAAACCCATTATCTTTTATTAGACCAACATGAGATTCAAGTATTTCTATATGGTCATCTATTTCAGAAAGAACACCATTGAGATTAGAAAAAACTCCTCCACCTATTGCATGATATCCAAGATCTAGTTTGTAACCTTTTAATAAATTTTGTTTAAAAATTGTCTTTAAATCTGGTTCTGAAAATGGTATATGTAAATTAAATCTTGATAATAGTTCTCTGTAGCTACCGGAAGTAAAGGATGTCAAATCACTGAAAGAAAGTGCTCTACCACCCATCAATGCTTCTTTTTCAAATATTGTAACTTTATAGCCTTTCTTGGTTAATAAAGCCCCTGCAGTTAATCCTCCTATTCCTGCTCCAATTATACAAATATCTAAGCCTTTTGTATCACTCATTCTACATCCTCGGCTTGAATAGTTTTTCACCGACGATTGGCGTAAATACTATATACCATAAAATCGGCAGAACTATCAATATAACCGAATACAAAATCCCAATAAAAGATACAAGCATTATAGGAACCAAAGAATAACGTAAAAAGGATTGTAACCCAATATATTTTCTAATGGTATCTCTGTCGAATTTTTTTATAGATATCAATTTTAGACTAAAATATAACATACCAAATGTTGCAAGTCCAAGGATTATAATCTGTAATATTGAATAATCATATCCAAAGAAAATAAATGGACAAAATAGTAAAATTGTAGAAAATAAACGAATTCCCATTCCAAATGATTTAAATTTTCCAGGAATTAAAATATTATCCCCTTTAACTTTTACACCAGATCTTAAAGCAATGTTATTCACACCTCTAATAAAATCATGATCAGAATCCTTAATTCCCCCTTCAACAGAATTCATATGTAGAGTTTGATTAAACGTTAGTAAAAAAATAATCCAAGTCAAAGTTGTTGGTTCACCAAAAGAATAAGCACCGAAAAGAAAAACAAACCCCATTGATATTGCAACTAAAAAATCAGAGCCTAATATTTTTTTACCAAAAAGATCGTAAATACTACCTAAAATACCTGCTAAAAAAATACAAATAACCGCTACAAACTTATAAACATCAATAGTCTCCCCACGCCACAGAATGAAAATAAATAAGAATGAAAATAGTATTAAAAAAACACATATGGCAACTGCGTTTTTACGTGAAATATCACCACTAACTAAAGGCTTACTATGCAGTTCTTTGACCAACCTATCAAGTTCAACATCTGCGTAATCATTTAAAATAAAACCATAAATTCCGGCAAAAGCGCCAATAATAAAAAGAATTAACAAACTGAATAAATCATTTACACCCACTGTAAAAGCTGCAATAATTGGGGGAGTTGCAAGTCCCCCTATTCCAGGGACACGGAGTAACTTTGCATAGGCAATAAGCTTATTCATCTGATTTATGGAAAAAAGTTGATGCTATTTGAGTTTTTCTAAAAGAACTACATTGTTTTCGGTTGTAAGATAGTCCCGTGTACGATGATATTTGAAAGAACGTAACCTAAAGCAGGGAAAAAAACAAGAAAACCTGCCCATATATTTAGACTCATTAACATTATTGGAACAAGTGTAAAATTTATTACATAATGACTTCCTATAAGTTTTCTGGCTTTAAAACGTTCAAAACGTTTCATCGATAGAAGTCTATGAGATAAAATAAACATAGTTATTCCAACTATTATCAAAACAATCCATTGAAAATAACGTAAATATGTCAATTCTGAAAAACCTGGAATAATAAAAAAAGGTAGAAAAACCATTATTAAATCAAACAGTTGAATTGAATAGGCAAGGGTCTTAAAACCATATGAAACTTTTAATTTTCCATCAACAATTCTTACACCCAGTTTTATTGCTAATGTTTTGGCTCCCTTTTTAAAATCATTTTCAATATCCTTCATACCGCCAGCTATCATCTGCATAAATAGTACTTGGATTGAACCAAGTATACAAACTACCCAAGCCAATTCTGTAATATCATTTATATTTACTATTGGTTTTTCCCCATAAAACGATCCATATAGAATTAAAAAGAATATACCTAATGCTACTAAAATATCAGTAAAAGGATATCTCTTGCTTATTAAATTATACAGTGTTATAAAAAAAGCTGCAATAATAAGTACTATTATAGGGAAAATCCTTTGTGTTGTCAATGCTAAAAATATTGCTAATATAAAGGCAATAATCATTGATATTAAAGCATATATCATTGCTTTTTTTATGGTAATGGTTCCGCTAACTAACGGTCTATCGCTGATTTCTTTAGAATATTTATCTATTTTATAATCAACAATGTCATTGAGGACAAAACCAAAGGTATGACCAAAAAAACCAATTAAAAACAGTAGAAAAAGATGAGGAATATAATATTGCTCCATTGCTATTGCACCCATGACTGGCGAAATACCTGTCAAGACCGCGTTGAATGATCGAGCTAGTTTAAGATACTCTCTTAACCTCATTCTAGAAACCCAGAAGCAGAAATAGAATAAAAACCCATCGATAATGAAAATCAAATGGATTTCAAAAAAATAAATAATTAATAATTATAATCTTATAGAAAAGATTTCAACATTTATTTTGAAAACATTAACAGAGAATATTAATTCAATTTTTCAATAAATTATTAACATAATAAAGATTTATTTTTATTTTATAATGTAACTTTTTTCTATTGGCTTAAATTTTGAAATTTCTTAGAAAAAATTTGAAAAGAAATTCAAAGAAAAGTCCTGAAATCTCTTAATTACTTTAATTTAAATATATCGTTTTTGGGAAAATTTAATATAAAATCTTAATAAAGGGATTTTTCTATCACGTAGTTTAATGATAATAACTAGGCAAAAAAATTTTGAGAATATAGTTGACCTTGTTGGCAAGGGCCCTGTTTTTATAGCTGGTTGCAGTGAATGCGCAACTCTATGCCATACGGGTGGAGAAGAAGATGTTCTGGCAATGAAGAGCGCATTAGAAAAGAAAAATATTGAAGTATCTGGTTGGATTGTATTAGATCCTGCGTGTCATTTAAATAACGATAAGCGTCTTTTAAAATCTCATGGAAAAAAAATTGAGAAATCAAAAAGTATCCTTGTTTTGGCATGTGGAAATGGCGTGCAAACTGTAGGTGAAATATTTAATGATAAGTCTGTCATATCTGGTACGGATACATTATTTTTAGGTGAGATAACTAGAGTTAATAAATTCGATAGACGGTGCAATTTATGTGGTGATTGTCAATTAAATATTTTCGGACCTTTATGTCCTATATCACGTTGTCCAAAATCAATGCTTAACGGCCCTTGCGGGGGTGCTAAAGAAGGGAAATGTGAGATAAATTCTAATTTTGATTGCGTTTGGATTCAAATATATGAATATTTAAAATTCTGTGGAAAGCTTCATTTATTAAAAGAAATTCAGGCACCTAAAAATTGGTCGTGTTCTCTTGAGATGCGGAGGGAATTATAAGATGGATTTTATTAGTAATCTTGAAAAAGTACTCTCAGAAGGATCCTTTGCATTGACTGCAGAAATAGGCCCTCCCAAAGGTTCAGATCCAAATAAAATTATAAAGAAAGCTGAAATTCTTAAAGGTTATGCTGATGCTTTTAATATAACAGATAACCAGACAGCGGTTGTAAGAATGTCTAGTATTGCAGGATGTTCTATTCTTTTGAATATGGGAATGGAACCTATTATGCAATTAACCTGTAGGGACAGAAATCGGATTGCTTTACAGAGTGAAGTTCTTGGTGCTTCAGCTTTGGGTATAAGGAATATACTTTTTCTAACAGGAGATCATCAATCTCTCGGTAATCATCCAGATTCAAAAGGGGTTTTTGATATCGATTCCCTTCAACTTATTCAGATTGTAAAGAAAATGAGAAATGACGGTGTGTTTCAAAATGGGGAAGTTATACCATATGGTAAACCTAATATTTTTATTGGAGCGGCAGCAAATCCATTTGCTGATCCTCTGGGGTTACGGGTTGAACGGCTCAGTAAAAAGATTGCAGCAGGTGCAGATTTTATTCAAACTCAAAGTGTATATAATTTTGATAGATTTATAGAATGGATAGATGAAGTTAGATCAAATGGTCTTGATAAAAAGGTACATATTTTAGCCGGAGTGACGCCTCTTAAATCTTCAAAAATGGCATATCGAATGAAGTTTCATGTTCCTGGTGTTGATATTCCTGATAAGGCCTATGAGAGAATAATAAACGCTAAGGATCCAAAAAAAGAAGGTTATTTATTGGCACTGGAGACGTTACAAAAGCTTAAAAAAATTAAGGGAATACATGGAGTACATATTACTGCTCTTTTTTGGGAAGATATTATCCCATCTTTAGTTAAAGAATCTAAAATTCATAAAATACCTTCTTTATGATAAAATTTAATATATTTTATTATATTTTATTTGTATAAGGAAAATTATATTAGTTAGCTAAATAATAATGTAATTGGACTATTAATCAATATTAGGCTAAAGTATTACAGATAATATAGTCACTAAAAAAAATCAACTATATTAAAAAAACAAAGAGAACAAGAAAAAATGTTAACAGTTCTGGGGAGACTTATAGAAAAAAAACCATGGCTTATTATAATTGTAATAGTAATTATCACAATAGGATTTTCTACACTGCTTCCTGCACTGGAGTTTAAAACTGATTTTGAAGGATTTATGCCAGATGATGAACTTGTTAAAGCAAATAACCGAGTTCTTGAAAATTTTGGCTTAAGTCAATTACCAATGTTTCTTCTAATTGAAAAACAAAATTCAAAAAGCGTAATAAGTCCAGAGGCAATAAGAGAAATAAATTTTATTGAAAATAAATTAAAAAACTTGCCGAAGGTTAATGGAACTATTGCAATTACGACTTTTTTAAATCTCGTATGTACAGTAGAATTTGGTAAATCGATAGATAACTGTTCTGATGAGGAAATCGCAATCGCCTTACAAGATATGCTTCTTGAAGAACAAAAAGGAGAAATATTGGTTTTCAAAGACGATGATCCAAATGAAGAGATTGATTATAAAAGAAATTCATTATTTTCCAAAGGAAAATCCATAGATAGCGCAGATATAAAAAATTGCTATATTTTAAAAGATGAAGATACAATAACTTTTTCAATCGAAGTCTATGATTTATCTAATTTTAAAAAATCACTTAGACCTTCTTTATCAAAAGTAAATGTTATGGAATGGTATCTTGATTTTGAAAATCTTATAACCCCCGATGAGCGACTTGATATTAGTTATAGAATTTCTGCCCATATTGAACCAACACATCTATTATGGGAAATCGGAGGAGGTATTTTAAAAAATTTACGAGAATTTTTTCAAATAATTATAAAAAGAGAGGTTTTTAATTCATATAAAAAAGAAGCTTATTTGTGGGTGAGACCTCCTGATCAAGCTATGTATTTTCCTATTCCACTTGATACTGGTAATATCACATTTGATACAACTACTAATAGAATTAATATTGAGATTTCCCGAAGCGAACTTGGGGATTATGGCATCGCCACTAGATTAGGTTCATTTGAGCTTCCAGCAAAACTCAGTAATTTTAAAGCTGGTGTTAGATACTACCAAACTTCTATCCTGAAAAGGCCAGGTGGCAGAGTTGCTTTCAATATATCTTTTTTATTGAATAAATTACAAAATCTTCGTTCACGACCAATTCTTGGAAGTATTGCCACACGAATATTGACTAAATATGGTAATATGACCTGGGAAGATTTTGACAAATTATTCGAAATGATGGAAGAAACAAACCTTATTCCTGAGAATCTTGCTTTACAAGATATTGATAGTGCTTGGACAAATACAGATATTGCTCCTGATTCAGGTATTTCAAACTCAGTTTTATTTATCTATCCTTATCTATTCAACGACGTTCAAATTACATCATTAGCTCTTCTTTCCAAAGATTATAATCAATCACAGACACCTAAAGCAACTCTTATTATTATTCAACTAGATATTATGACTGATTACAATGAACTTTTAGATACAAACGAGAGATTGCTTAATGAGATTTCTGAATTGGATAAAGAATTTAATTATATTTCTATTGAAGTAACTGGAGAAAGCGTCGTATCAGCACAAATCGATGAACTTACAACAGAAGCAAACACGGTTTTAGGACCATCAATTTTCATAATTATTATTATCATATTATTTATTAGTTTTAGAAAAACGTCCTATGTTTTTCTTTCAATGATTGCTCTTGTTGTAGCCACCATATGGCTTTTAGGAACCATGACACTTCTTGGAATCACATTTAACGTAATTGCTGTAGCTCTTATTCCATTGATATTAGGACTTGGTGTAGATTACTCAGTCCATCTTTTCCATAACTATCGTTCTGAACTTGAAAAGGGCAATAAACCAGCTGAAGCAATAAAACGATCTGTTAAAGAAATCGGTACAGCAATGTTTTTGGCTTGGCTTACAACATTTATTGCTTTTATGTCTTTTTTAAGCTCAAGTATTCCACCAATCAGAGATTTTGGTATATTACTTGCATTAGGAGTGAGCTATACATTTATTACTGCTATTACCCTAATAGCCGCTTCTAGATATTTATTAGACCGAAGAAAACAAATTAATATAAAAATAAGAAGAAATTTGTTTTCAATTAAAAATATCATGGGAAGAATCGCCTTAGCTGTGTTAAAACATCAAAAAAAGATACTTCTCATCATGATAATTATTTCAATTTTTTTTGCATCAGGTGCAATCCGTCTTCAAAGAGGTTTTGACATGAATCAATTTATACCTGAAGACAACCCTGCACTTGAACTATTTGATAAAATAGCAGCAAATTTTCCCTATGCAAGTGAATACCAGGAATATATACTTATTGAAGGAAATGTTGCGACAGTTAAAGCATTAAAAGGAATTGCTCAGACACATAAGAATATAGAAGACGACAATTATGTTAGTCGAAATACTGACGGAAGAATAAAAGTTACAAGTATTTATTCGATAATTCAACGTACAGTAGAAAATAACCGTTCATTAATTGAAAAATTTAATCTTGATGAAAAAACAAATATTCCAAAAACGGATAAAGATTTACAAGCATTATACAATTATCTTTATAATGGAGAACATCTGACAATAGCTAATGTTGAAACAGTTGATTTAGACATGGAAAATCTTGGCAGTTTAGAAGTTCAAACTGTTTTATTTAAGAACAACTCTAGATTTGAAGCATCTGTCATCAGAATATATATAGATGCATCATTTCAGCTAAGTGGGAATATAAACCAAGATCTAAAAAGATTGAAACAAGAACTTAATGAAGATATAGTTGATTATGGCGATTCAAATGCAATAGCAACTGGAAACTCAATCATACAATTTACTATAATAAACTCATTAACAGAGAGTCAAATTATTACAACTGGAATTACTATTCTTCTTGCATTATTGGTGCTTATAATAACATATAGAAATCCAATACTTGGGATTATTACAATAATTCCTATTGGAATTACTATAATATGGATTTTAGGAACAATGTATTACATTGGATACATACTTGATGTATTAACTGTAACTGTTACAAGTATCACCATCGGTATTGGTATTGACTATGCAATACATGCAACTGAGCGTTTTAGATTAATTGCGGATAAAACAGGCGATATAAACAAAGCCTTATCTGAAACAATTTCACATACTGGAGGTGCCCTTTTAATTGCCGCTCTAACTACGTCGTTGGGATTTGGTGTTTTAGTTCTAGCTCCAATTCCACCACAACAAAGATTTGGAATTATTGTTGCAATAACTATTATTTATTCATTTTTAATATCAGTTTTAATCTTACCCCTTCTACTAGCTAGGTGGGCAAAATGGCGGAAGAAAAGGAAAGGATATATCATATCTCCAGGAGCCCCTAAGGATTAATTTAGTTTAAAAAAACATTATTTTCTAATTTTAAACAGCAAAGTATCTATATAAAGTGACTATACCAGGAGGTGATTACGGGGAGTTTCTTATGACTCAAAAGAAAACAAAAAAAATACTAGTAACAGGCGCAGTAGGTCAAATTGGTTCTGAACTAACGATGGAATTACGTAAAAAATATGGTAATGATAACGTTATAGCTACTGGTAGAAAAACAAAACCCAGCAATATTCTACTAGAATCTGGTCCATTCGAATTTATAGATATAACTATACGCGATACTGTAGAAAAAGTTGTCGATGAATATGATATAGACACTATCTATAATATGGCTGCAATACTCTCTGCGGTCGGTGAAGAAAAACCACTATTATGTTGGAATGTAAATATAAATGGACTATATAATATCCTTGAAATAGCACGTGAACGAGAAATGAGTCGAGTATTTGTACCCAGTTCAATTGCGGTATTTGGACCGGAAACACCAAGAGATAATACTCCTCAAGAGACAATTTTAAAACCAACTACAATGTATGGAGTTACAAAAGTAAGCGGTGAACTGCTAGGAGATTATTATTTTAAAAGATTTAATCTTGATGTAAGAGGTATTAGATATCCTGGAATTATTAGCAATGAAACACTTCCTGGTGGCGGTACCACTGATTATGCTGTTGAAATATTCTATGAAGCAATAAAAAATAAAAAATACACATGCTTTGTTGACAAAAACACTATACTACCAATGATGTATATGCCTGACTGTATAAGAGGTACTATTAATCTTATGGAAGCAGATATTTCGAAACTTAACCACCATTGCAATTATAATTTTGCTTCCATGAGTTTTTCAACAGGTGAATTAGCTGCAGAAATAAAAAAACACATCCCGGATTTTACTTGTAAATATAAGCCAGATTTTAGACAGGAAATAGCAAATTCATGGCCTCGATCTATAAATGATAGTGTAGCAAGAAAAGAATGGAATTGGAAACCAAACTATGATTTATCCTCAATGACAAAAGATATGTTGAATGTTTTAGGAAAACGTTACAAGAAAGATTAATTTATTTCATTCAGAAAGATTTATTTTGTTATGTAATATTCTTATATGAGTGAGGTGTATTTTCATTGACAGAATATGGGGAGATAAAACAATGTATAAATGGTGATATTGAAACCATAAGAGGATATTTAGGTGAAGAATCGGATTATCTTTTATATCATAATTGTGAAAAGATAAACAAAGAATCTTTACATCTTCCAGGTCATGACTTTATAGATAGGGTTTTTTTAGATTCAGATCGACCTACCCGAGTTTTAAGAAATCTTACGACAATTTTTAATCACGGGAGGTTAGCAGGGACTGGATATTTATCAATACTCCCAGTTGATCAGGGAATTGAACATTCAGCTGCAGTGTCCTTTACTCCAAATCCAATGTATTTTGATCCTGAAAATATTGTAAAACTTGCAATTGAAGGTGGTTGTAATGCAGTGGCATCAACTCTTGGAGTTTTAGGGGCTGTTTCAAGGAAATATGCACATCAAATACCTTTTATTGTGAAAATCAACCATAATGAGCTTCTGTCGTATCCAAATAGTTACGATCAAATAATGTTTGCAGATGTCGAACAAGCATGGAATATGGGAGCAGCAGCTATCGGTTGTACTATATATTTTGGATCACAAGAAGCAAATAAACAAATCCAAGAGGTTAGTCAAGCATTCAAATACGCACATGAATTAGGAATGGCCACATTTTTGTGGTGTTATCTTAGAAACGCTGCTTTTAAGGTGGATGGAAAAGATTACCATACCGCCGCAGATCTCACAGGTCAAGCAAACCACCTTGGAGTTACTATTGAAGCAGATATTATAAAACAAAAACTAGCGACAATAAACGGTGGATACATTGCTCTTAATAAAAATGGCGTAAAATTTGGAAAAATAGATGAAAGGGCATACCATGAATTATTATCTGATCATCCAATAGATTTGGCTAGATATCAAGTTATTAATTGTTATATGGGTAGAGTTGGATTGATAAACTCTGGAGGCGCATCTGGTGAAAACGATTTTGCTCAAGCAGTAAGAACTGCAGTAATTAACAAACGCGCTGGTGGAACTGGGTTAATATCTGGAAGAAAAGCTTTTCAAAAACCATTTAATGAAGGAATAAAACTGCTAAATTCAATTCAAGATGTCTACCTATGCAAAGAAGTAACTATTGCATAAAAAGCATATTCTACCATATTTCACAGATTTTTTATAAAAGAACAATGTACTATTTTATAATCTATCCTGCTATTATCTGTAGAAAATGTCAAGTACTATAGCCGAAAAAATTTTAGCAAGGAGTTCAGGTAAAAAAGAAGTTAATGTCGGAGAATTTATCGATGCAAGTATTGATTTGGCAATGAGCCATGATAATACTTTATTAATATTAAAAATTTTTAGAGAAATAGATACAAAAAGGGTTTGGAATCCAGAAAAAATTGCAATAGTACTAGATCACAGATCCCCTGCAAATTCAATTAAGACAGCAGAAAATCAAAATTTGATACGTGAATTTGTAAAAAATCAAAAACTTAGAAATTTTTTTGACATTGGTGAAGGTATATGTCATCAAGTGCTTCCTGAAAATGGGCTTGTTCATCCTGGTATGCTAATTGTAGGAACCGACTCACACACAACAACCTATGGAGCATTTGGAGCATTTGCTACTGGAATAGGTGCAACAGATATGGCTTCTGTTTGGTCTACTGGAAAATTATGGCTAAAGGTTCCAGAAACATTGGGATTCAATATTAATGGTAAACTTTCATTGCCTGTAATGTCAAAGGATATAATTCTTTCAATTATAGGGAAAATTGGTTCTGATGGGGCGAATTACAAGTCTTGTGAATTCTTTGGTGAAACAATAGAAAACATGTCGATTGACGGTCGAATGTGTATCTCAAATCAAGCTATGGAGATGGGGGCAAAGGCAGCAATTATCCCACCGGATAAAAAGACGTTAGATTACTTAAAATTTAGATCAAAAAATTCATATGAAATTATAATATCAGATAAAGATGTAGAATACCAAAAAATATTTGATTTTAATGTTGAAGATATTGAACCTCAGGTATCATGTCCAGATCAGGTTGATAATGTTAAACCCATAAGTCAAGTAACAGGTATAAATATTGATCAAGCAGTATTGGGATCATGTACAAATGGCAGATTGGAAGATTTAGCAATAGCATCTCAAATTTTAAAAGATAAAAAAATTTCAAAAAATGTTCGAATGATAATTATACCTGCGTCCCGATTGGTTTATATAGAAGCAATAAAAAGAGGCTATATTGAAATTTTATTAAAATCAGGTGCGATAATTATAAATCCTGGTTGTGGTCCTTGTCTTGGTTTACATGAGGGTGTAGTTGGAAAAGGTGAAACAATTATTTCTTCAACAAATCGTAATTTTAAAGGAAGAATGGGTTCATCCGAGGCGAAAATATATCTAGCCTCTCCTGCAGCAGTTGCAATTTCTGCTTTAAAAGGTGAGATAACAGATCCAAGAGAGAAGATAAAATGATTATTAAAGGTAAAGCAATAAAATATGGAGATGACATAAACACAGATATTATAATTCCAGGAAGATTTCTAAGTATCGATAATCTTGAAGAACTTGCAATTCATGCTATGGAGGATTTAGATGTAGATTTTAATAAAAAATTTTCCAAGGGCGACATCATCGTTGCTGGGAAGAATTTTGGATGCGGAAGTTCGAGAGAACAAGCCGCAATGTGTCTAAAATATGTTGGTGTTGGGTGTATTATTGCAAAATCATTTGCACGTATATTTTTTAGAAATGCTATTAACCAAGGAATACCTATTGTTGAGTCGGTAGATGCAGTAGAATCTATCGGTAATAATGATGAATTATTTATTAATTATGAAAAAGGAATAATTAAAGATACTACGAAAAATATTCAGTTTAAAATCCGGCCGTATCCACAATTTATACGAGAAATAATTTCTAAAGGTGGACTAGTTTATTGGCTTCTAGATGAAAAAATAAGATTATGATACTAGCGGCAAAAAAATCTGTTTTAAAATTGTATTTATTTTTTATTTTTCTTATAAGAATATTTTAGAACTGGGTTTTCTAAAGTCCCTATATTTATTATAAAAAAAGGTGAAACTTCATTTTCTTTCTTTTTTTTCATTCATTCTCTCCAAATTAATATTATTCTTTATAATATATAAATATTATGTGCGTGAGATATTCAATCTAGGTTAATTTTTTTAAAAAAAATGAACAATAGAAATGGACCATTATACAATAATTACAAATTTATACAGAACCAAAAAATATAAGTTCATATAAATCATAGGGGGATTAACATAAGAGGAGAGAAAAAATGGATTGGAAAGATAGATCTGCTTATGTTTTTATTAAAACAGCAAAGGGAAAAGCACAAGAAGTTTGGAAACGGTTCCATAATTGGGAAAATGTAATAGGTACGTGGATTGTCAGTGGACAGTACGATGTAATTGTCTGGTTCGATGCCCAAGATTGGGATACAGTATACAGATGCGTTGGTGAAATAAAGAATTGGAATGAGGTCGAACATACAAGCTCACATAGAGTATATAATGGTTACAAAAATGACAACTGGTGGTGGGAAAAACCAGCTGGTACTTGGGTTCTATATAGGGAGAAGAAATTAAATGAAACACCTGAAAAAATAAGAAAATGGAATTGGATGACAAGTGGTGCAAGTATACCTGGTGATTGGGACTATATTTCTTGGGTTGCTGGCGAAAACTGGGATGAAGTTTGGAATCATCTAAGTGAACTAAAAACACAAAACTGCGAGACTTATCCTTGCGTTCCAATTAAATCATGGTGGAACCAAAATTGGAAAGAAAAATGGTGGTGGGGTTAAACCCACTTACTTTTTTTTTAATAAAAGAATTTGATGTAGATTATAGTCTAGCCCTTTTACTTAATTTGGATAACTAAAAAATGTTGGATTTCAGTGTGTCTTTTTATCTCTAAATAATTAAATCTTTGATATATTTTTAGCTAGTTCATATGGTTCTTGTGTAGAGTACTTATCTTATTTCAATATAGTACTATTATTTCACACTAGTTATTTCAACCGTTAGAGGTATTCTTTTATTTTCAATTTCAATTTTTATTTTTCCAGTTGTAGGTGGTATAAATGCAAATAATGACTTTCCATTGGTATTAGTATGCGTGCTCATCTCTTTATAGATGCCAGGTATTGAAATGTTAACGAGAATATGATTTAATCCTACACCATTTGCAGTAACTGTTATCTCAAGTTCAGCTGGTAGGGCAAATGGTATAGAACCTGGTGATGCTGAAATTTTTGGAAACTCAAATATACCACAAATAAAATGTTTTAGAAGAATACCTTTAAACTGATATAATTTCATATTAAAATCCATTTCAGATTTTTTAGAAATATTCATTACAGAAGTTTTTGTTCCATTGTAATTATTAATAGTAATACAAAAAACATAGACTGTTGTAAAGGAAGTCGTATTTCCAGATTGCATTTCTTTTATTATTCCAAATAAAATAACTTTTGAACTGTAATACGTATCATTTTGGTTTAATATTTTGTCTAATCTTTCTGATTTGTTAAGTCCTGAAACTGGAAAAATAGTTGTTATTAATAAAATACAAATTAGGATTCCAATTATTTTTTTCTTCATATTCACACCTCTATGTCATATGGTTCTTGTGCAGGATGCCAGTCAAATTCAATATATGGACGTGGGATAGGGATAGGGATAGGAACTGGTCTAATAAAAACAATCCATATCACAAAAAAAATTGCAGAAAGCTCCATTATGGGTCTTGGGAATTCTCTATTCCAATCATCCCAGTAGTTATTACTCCATTTTTGTTTTAATGAATGGAGAAATTTTAGGGCTGGAAAAAACTCTTCTCCAAAAAAAATGTATGCATATTTCAAAACATATGCTTGTATATCATTATTGATAAAATTATTTTCATATATATGTGTCCCACTACAATGAAGTATTTTTAAACCTACTTTATTATTTTTAATTTGATTATTGTAAATAGCACTGGTTAGCCCAATCCTAACAGATATTCCAATGGAGTTATCTGCAACAATGTTATTATAAACAGAATAATTAGTATAAACTGCAAGACCAACTTCGTTATTCATAATTATGTTATTATATATCTTCACAATAGAATCAAGATTACCATCACCTTCTATACCATATTTATTTTCATTAAAATAATTATCATAAATCTGGACATCTACCATTCCATCAATATCGCTTAATTCTATACCAAAATAATTTTTTGAAATTATATTGTTATAAATGTTAATGAAATTAGAATTACTATAAACATTAATGCCTCTTCTCCAATGCCATGGAAGCCCGAAGGTTTGAATTGTAAATCCACAAATGTCAATATTATTTGCGTCTATGCGAACAGTCACAAAATGCCCACTTCCATTAATAACCGTTTTATTTCTATGCTCACCTATCAAATTAAGGGATTTATTTAGAATAATGCTTTCGTAATATAATCCATTATACACAAAAACAGTATCTCCTTCACTTGCATTGTCTATCGCATACTGTATTTTAGTATAGTTTCCAGGTCCGTCTCCACCTACATAGAATGTATTGCCATCAGAGGAAGCAGTAGAAATTTGTTCCATTAATTTGCCAGTAGAAGGAATACTCATACATACAAGCAACAGAATTAATCCTACGACTAACAGTTTCTTTACCACAGAAACCACTCCAACAACCTTGAAAGTAATGGAAACCTGTACAACATACCATAAAGCCACCAGATTGGGTTATAAGATTTGGGCATTGTTACTTCTAGATATGCCCAGTTGCTTTCATCACCATATGGGTCTTTTGCCTTGCATCTGATGACAAATTCACCCTTCTCAGACCACCGGTGATTCATAGTTATTTCTTCACCCGACTTATATGGACCAATCCATCCGGTATCAGAATCATCTCCCCATTGGATTATGTACCAAATATGCAGTCCCTCTGGGTCTGAAGATAGGAATTTATAGTCGTATTCAGTTTTTATCTTTCCGTTTAATTCACCTTCAACAGATGGTTTCTCAGGTGGGTCATTTTTTTCCTGTATCCAAGCCCATGATGTATGAGATGATGTATTACCGTATTCATCAGTTACATTAAGACAAATATTATATTTTCCAATATTTGCATAAGTATGATTTGGATTTTGTTCTATTGAAGTGTTTCCATCGCCAAAGGTCCAAAACCACGTATATGGCGAATTACCTCCACAGGCAAAACCATTGAATTGTATCGAATTATTTATTAAATTATAATATGGTCCATTATTGTTTGAACGAAGATTTCCATACGGTTCCATTAATGGATATTGGTCCATTCTGTATCCCCCAGATATATTGTATGGTGTGTCACCTATTCCATCACCATCGCTATCTGTTCCATTATAATCATCCCAAAAATTTCCACCAGAAGGATAACCATAATCCCAAAAATTCAAATCGTCAACATCATTATATCCGTTAAAATCGGTATTATTTACAAAATTATTGTTGTAGATAAAATTATTATTACCAGATTCAATACTGATACCCTCTTTATTTTTGTATATATTGTTTAAAATAATTTTGTTATGAGAAGAGTGGGCAGCTGGCATATTGCATCCCACTTTGTTTTTATAAATATTACATCCGATTATTTCATTATAATCTGAATCATGCATATCAATTCCTAATGCATTATTATGAATATCACAGTTTATAACATAATTACGGCCTGATTCACATAAAAAAATACTAGCACCAAGAACGAATTCATCCCAACCGCAGTTGTATAATTCACAGTTAATTGCATAAAATTGGTTATTTTTACTACTCAATGTGAATATTCCCCTATATGAATCTTTGATAGTGCAATTTACAATATAGCATTTTTTAACATCTCTTAATGTTATAGCCCAATAACTGAATCCTAATATATCACAATTTGAGATGTTAATATATTTACACCATCCTATTTCAATTCCATTTGCCGGACTTCTTGTATCTGATGGAGTAAGAGTACAATATGAAATATTGATATTGTTGCCTCTTACTAAAAGTACATTTTCTAAAAAACCTGTATTATTTCCAATTAATGAAAAATTTGTAAGTTTAATATCAGAATGTTTTAATTGTATTTCATTTGCAATTACTTTTGTTTCTTCACGACTTTCTCCAATGATTGTTAATTGTTTATCAGCAGTAAATACCGAATATGTACCTTTGTATACAAAAACAGTATCCCCATCACTTGCGTTATCAATTGCATCCTGAATCCTTGTGTAGTTATTGGGTCCACTCCCTCCTACATACAATGTGTTGCCATCAGAGGAAACAGTAGAAGTTTGCTCTAAATTGAAACCAGAGATAGGAACAACACTACTATAGACAAAAAGGAATATTACTCCAAAGACTACTACTCTATTCACTTCACACCTCTATATCATATGGCTCTTTTGCAGGGTGCCAATCAAAATTAATCCAAAATATTGTTTTGCCTCCCTCTAAGTACCGCCTACCAAAAATAAGCTTAGGAAACAACCTTGGTCTATTCCAATAGTTACTTTTCCATTTGGTAGCCATTCTATCCGACTGAGCGAAGATTGGTGGATTTTCGTTTCTTCTAAAATTGTTTTCAAAAATGCTTATATTAATAGACTCAGTTATTCTTATACCTCTCAAGTTAGCTCTTATTTTATTCCGAAAAATAGAGACATTTAACGCTGCAATGTCGATACCGACACAATTGCTATCCACAGTATTATTAAATATCATATTATTTCCTTTAGGATCAGGAAATACTAGGATGCCAATTATGTTACTGGTGATTGTATTCTGCGAAACAAGACATTTATGAGCATACACAAATAGACCAATATACCGGTTATTCGATATAATATTACCAATAATGGTAACATTACTACTTTTGCCAACTTTAATTCCTGAGTCAAATGCAAAATAATCATTGCCACCATTTTGAACCGTAAACCCAGTAAACATTATATTATTAGCATAAAAACTGAAAACAGTACCATATCCTCCACCATCAATAATCGTTGAGTCTTTATCCTCACCAAAGAATTTAATCGATTTTTTTACCACAATGTATGTCTCATAATACGTTCCGCTAAACACGAATACCGTATCATTATCATCTGCTGCATTTACACCATCTTTCACATACCTAAATGGATGCTCAAGTGTGCCATCCCACGGACCTTCGGCATTGTCATCATCTACATAGATTGTAGTATTGTGTAGATAAACTGGGTAAGAAGAAATTTTCTTATCTATTGAATTATTTTTTTCAAGCTGTAGACTAACAGTTGAGGGAATAACACTCACTCCAATAAACAAAATAATAATTGCAAAGATTATTTCTTTACTAAATAAGGTGTTTTGCATAAGTATCCTCCCCATATTATCATTATATCTATCTATAGTTTGGTATATAAATGCTATCCTCTGTAAAAATTTTTCCGTTTAAATCAAAATATAATTTAACGAAAAAATAACAATAAAAGAAATAATGCCCCTTTTTACCAATAACTTTATGTATAACCACAGTTCTTAATAAAGGATACTCGATTATCCCTCTCTGATCTTTATCTTTAAAGGGTTGAAGATTATGAAAGAGTTAGATATTTCAAAATTAAGACATGGTACAACGTTGGTTAAAAAGGGTTTTGCCCAGATGCAAAAAGGCGGTGTTATCATGGATGTGGTTAATGCCAATCAGGCTGTAATCGCTGAAAGAAGCGGAGCAGTTGCTGTTATGGCTCTTGAACGAGTTCCAGCAGATATTCGTTCACACGGTGGGGTAGCAAGAATGGCAGATCCAAAAATCATCCAGGAGATACTTCAAGCAGTCAGTATACCCGTGATGGCAAAGGTGAGAATTGGACATTTTGTTGAAGCACAAGCCCTCGAATCACTTGGTGTAGATATGATAGATGAGTCAGAAGTTCTAACTCCAGCTGATCCTTTTTATCATATAGATAAACGGAAATTCACTATCCCATTTGTATGTGGTTGTAGAAATTTAGGTGAAGCAATTCGTAGGATTTGGGAAGGAGCAGCTATGATTAGAACCAAGGGCGAAGCAGGTACTGGAAACATCATCGAAGCAATAAGACACCAAAGAATGGTCACTTGCATGATAGAAAAATTAAAAGAATTTGATAAAACAATACTACAAAAATTGGCTGAGGAATATTCTCAAAGCTATTTTAATTCGATGCAAACATTAACCAATAACAAAATTGAAGATAAAACCATTGTTTTTGAAAGCTACAAATACGGCGATGTAAAAAGGGATATTTTTGATATTTTAAATGAAATCAAAAAATTACAACGTCTATCCGTTGTTAATTTCGCTGCTGGAGGAATTGCAACACCAGCAGATGCAGCAATAATGATGCAACTAGGAAGTGATGGTGTGTTTGTTGGATCTGGAATATTTAAATCAGAAAGCCCAGAAAAAATGGCTAAAGCAATTGTGGAAGCAGTAGCACATTATGATGAACCTGATATAATTGCCAAAGTGAGTAAAGGTCTTGGTAATGCAATGGCAGGTATCGAAATAGAAAACATACCAAAAGAAAAATTATTGCAGGAAAGAGGCTGGTAAAAATAGTCTCGGTTGGAGTTTTATCAGTTCAGGGGTCAGTATCTGAACATGTACACGCTTTAAAACGCGTTTTGAATAGAAAAAAAATTAAGGTAAATACTAAGTCAGTGAAACAAAAAACTGACATAGAAAGCTTAGATGCCTTAATCATACCAGGCGGAGAGAGCACAACTATATCTAGAATGCTATTAAAATCAGGTCTATACGATAAAATAACTCAAAGAATCAATGAGGATAATCTTTACATAATGGGCACATGTGCAGGCTGCGTTTTACTTGCAAAAGAAATCATGGGAAATGAGAATAATAATAAACTTCTGCACGCAATGGACATGAAAGTAGAAAGAAACGCATTTGGTAGACAGAAGGAATCATTTGAAAGAAGTATTGAAATAAAGGGTTTTTCTGAACCTTATAATGCAGTTTTTATTCGTGCACCAATTATTAAAAAAGTGTGGGATAAATGTGAAATAATTTCAAAAATAGATAAAAAAATCATTGCAGCCAGGCAAGATAAATTTCTGGCTTTATCTTTTCATCCTGAACTAACAAATGATTTTAGAGTTCATGAATATTTTTTTGAAATGGTTGATTAAGCTTTCATTATTGCAAGTAGAAAGATTCCAAGAGCGATTAATGCCCCTATGACAGCTCCTACAACCGCAACAACACTGTTTACTACAACACCACTAAAATACATAAAATCTGGTGGCATTCCTATAAATGTCAGGACATTAGCACCCCATAGGAACAGAACGAATACTATCAAACCTATGATAATTAATATTGCTCCTACTGCTCTACTTTTTCCTGAGCCGAAATATGCAGTAAATATTCCTGCAATTACACTAGCGATTGCAAAGACCAGCATTAACATGCTCAAAAAATAATTCAACATTTTTTATATACCTCCCTAAAATTTGGTTCCTGTTAACGTTTTTGTATCTATTACACCGTCGATTGATCTGATTTTATTTACTACAACGACTCCTAAATTCTCGAAATCGTCGGCTTCGATTTTAGCTATGAGATCATATTCTCCAAACAATGGATGTAGTTCAATTATTTCTGGTACCTTGGAAAGTTTGTTATACACGTCGTGCTCGCGTGCAGGTGCTGCGCTTATAAGTACGAAACCAATCGCCATATATTACCTACCTCTCACCCCTTATACTGTCATTAAATATAAGCCTTTTGTTATTTACCAGGATGTAAGGGAGTTACAATTTATTCAGTAATAACATTAGTTATAGCGTAATTATCCGTATTACTAAATAAATTTTTTTTATATGTGTTTATATTATAGACTGTTTCATAATTCGATTTTCACCTCTCTTAAATTAGCATCTGGTTGTTCAATATATCTGTAAATACCTATTGCAAGTCTATAAATCAGCATAAGAAACGTATGAGTTTTCACTGCATTATACCCAACAGTGCATGGTTGTTCTAACCCAAGCGATTTCATCGTAGAAATGGAATGTTCTGCCTCTATCCGTTTTCTATAGTCCTGTCGTAGCTGCTTTACGTTGAGATGGACCTTTCCCTGCGTCCGTTCTCGAACGAACTCTTCAACCCGAAATGTAAAAGGTACTGATTTTCTCGAATTCCTTGGGTTATATCTTATAACCGGCAATGTCCCTTTATCCAGAAGAAACTGATGAGTGTTTTTCGTATCGAATTCACCATCACCAATAAAAAGAGTGGGTGTTGTAACTCGATACATCCTCTTCAGCCCCTCTCTTATCTCCTTATCTCCAACATGTTTACCATTGGTAAACAAAGCAGCTGACGGTAAATGTGTCTTCCAGTCAACAACCACCATCAGCCCATATCCATAATACCACTCCTGTTTAGTGGCATCATAATTCCATTTCCCATCTGGATCATCCTCGGAGACCTCAATGGATGTGGTATCAGCCAGAAAAACAGAGGAGTAGATCCCTAAACCGGCAGCAAAAACCGAGAGATGATAAAAAAACTCCTCAATAATTCCTCCAAGAAAGAAGAGAAAGCGAGATAAGGTCGATGCTGAGGGGGAACTCTTGGTGAACCGACAGATCAACCATGCTAGTGTCTCCCGGAGTTTTCGCGCCATAGGTCGTATTTTTTTCACATTGCTTGCAAGACAATACAAAATGCTTCGTAGTTTCATCTCAGGTGAATAATCAGGTGGCCTTCCTCGATTAGATTTCTTCCTCTCATCATACAAATTGTTGACATATGATAAATCAAGATGCGTCAAGATTGCTTTGCCTTTGCTTTTTACTTTCGAGAAAACATCTCGAACCCAACCTTTTTCTAATAATTCTTCTATACATTCCTCGTGCACAATACATCCCATCCTGCAGGTTAAATGTCCAACCTGCAGATGGGATATATGGAAAAAATTCTCAAAAATTTAACTCAGTAATGAAATATGAAACACCCTAATGTGTTTATATTAATTAATACAGTGACAGCAATATTAGAAATAATGTTATTACTATCACGGGAAATTTTTGAATATTTTTTATCTTAATTGGTAGTTCAATATTAGATTTTTTAGAGATATAACTAACAATTGGAAGAGCAACGGCAATAAAGGTCACTAATCCCGAAAGCATATGATAAATCATAAATGGCAAACCTGTGTAAAAAACAACAGCTAAAGAGCTCAAATTATGGGGATATATAAGATACCACCAACCAAAATTGGTCCACACATCATATATTAATACAAATCCTACACCTAGACCTGCAGCAATTCCAATGTTCTTCACTTTAATTTCCATAAGCCCTTCTTTAAATCTATCCCTATTAAAAATACTAGATAATGCAATAAGTGCAAATCCAGAATAAGTAAATAACACTATTTTATTCATCTGACTTCCTACATAGACAGAATTTCCGATTAATAAATCGCTGAAAATCATACTTAGAAGTGGAACAAAAATTGCTATTGTAGGTTTTAAAAATATTGCTGCTATGAAAGTTACTAGCATTATTATCTCAAAATTTGGGAATGGTTGCATTTTAAGACTAACAAGTATATATCTTCCAAGGGTTCCAATAACTATCAGTCCAACCATATAAATTATTTGATTGAAATCAAACCAACTTTCTTTTTTCATAAGGGCTCTCCCTTTTTTTATTGGTATAAATTTTGTTGTATAAATGTTTTTGTTTTTTATCGAACAACTACTCCATTCAAGGCTTTACATTGCGACAATATTTTATCTTTAATCTTTGCATTGCATTCAATATCTATGGTAATATAATGGTTATATTCAATATGGGAAACACCAGTCTTTTTATACAGTTCAGATATAAAAGCTTGAGATTTTTGATCTACAGGAAATTTTAGGGACATTTTAATCATGTTTGGTAGTGATTTATATATATTTTCTAGAAGTTCATCAATATTTATTTTATCTTTTGCAGAAATTGGTGTACACAATTTATCATTTAATAACCCTTGTTTATCAAGATAAGTAATAAGTATTTCAATTTCCTCTTTATTAATTAAATCTGTTTTGTTTAAAGCAATAACAACTGAAGAGGTTACATCAAGGTCTTGTAATTCATTTAGAGAAACTCGGAGTTTTTTTTCAACAATTTCTTTTTTTTCGCTACCATCAATAACAAGGACAACTACATCTGCAACTCCAATTTCTTCAAGTGTTGAATGGAATGCCTCAATTATCCATGAAGGTAAATTTTCAATGAATCCAACTGTGTCGGTAAGGAGTATGGGAACTTTGTCACGGTGTGTTTCATTTTTAATTCTTCTTACTATGGTAGATAATGTTGAAAATAATTTTCCCTCCACCTTTACTTTTTCCAGGGATAGTAGGTTTAACAAGCTACTTTTTCCAGCGTTTGTATATCCTGCTAATGATACCAAATAAAAACCGATTTTATGACGGGTTTGTCTATGGATTTCTCTATTTTTTCTGATTTTTTCTAGATCTTCTTTTAATTTCTTCGTTTGTTTTTTAATCATTTCGTAGTAATCATCTACTTGATATTCTCCACCAGCCATCAAACCAGGGTGCTCTCCGGCTCTTGCACGATGGATTAATTCCCTGACAAATGGACGTTCATATTGAAGCTGTGCAAGTTTAACCTGTAATCTAGCTTCTTTTCTTTCAGCTCTTTTTTCAAATATTGATAGAATGAGTCTTATCCTATCGTAAACATCAATCTGTAATTTCTTTTCCAATGCAAACCACTGGGATGGTTTAAGTTCAGCATTTACAATAATTAAATCGATATCCTCTGAAAAATCGTCAATGAACTCTTTTATTATATTCAACTTGCCTGAGCCTATGTAGAAATTGACATCAGGAATTTTTCTATATTGAATGAATTCTTTTACTATAGAATATCCTAACGTATTTGCTAACTCTTTAATTTCTAAAAGATTATTTGAAAGGGAGATAATAACCGCGTTTTTCTTATTATTTTTCATTTAAACTACGATCTATAAAAATTTTAAATACTCTGAAATATCAATATCATTTATTTTTCTAGATATAGAATTAGTTTGAATTTCACCAGTATTTCTCACGTGATAACGCCAATAATTTACCGTTGGTATACTAATATGATGGAAATTTATTGATTCTATTTTAACATCAAGATTCAATTTTTTAGTTTCAACCTTAATGTTAAATTTGGTTGGGATAATTTTTCCATGATCCTCTATTTGCTTATCAATAGTGTAACTTATATTCTCTGGATTTATTGAAATATAACCTTGGTCGTTATTCATAACCACCAAAAGTTGTTCTTTATTACGACTCTTTTTAACATTTGCCCATGTTATATCGATTGAATCAACAGAAAATTTACCAAAATGATATCCTTTATTTAGAATTGGTGCAAAGATAGAATAAATGTTATGATCGTGATAACCTTCACCAGAAACTTTAATAGTTTCACCTTTGAGAAAAATTCTTCCCGCGACTTTGAATCGTGGAATTACCAACCAACTCCCCAATAGAGTCGTACCTTTCCAAGCCCTTTTTGTTTTAATAAATTCTAAGTCTATACCTTCCTTTTCATCTTTCATAGAGATATTGTACACCCATCTTTCCGTATCCTTCTCAACATATCCTTTAATAATCTGTTGGTCATTCAGTTTAACATCAGGTATTTCTTCTGACATAAAGAAATTCTTATTGGAAGTTCTTATATCTATCTCCTTTATTAATTTCGCTTTTTCATATATACAAAGTCCTGACAAAACCACACTGAAATAACCAATATTAACAACATTTACTACAATTGCCATACTGTAATTATTATTAAACACAGCATCATAATACCAAGTCTCTACACGTCCAAAACTTCGTTTTCTATGCATTGCATCATCTTTTAAAACTATGTCCTGTGGTGAAAAATCCTCAATAATAATTATAATCACCTCGTGAATACAAAGTTATCAAGATTTAATTTATGTCTAATAAATGCCGATTTTGAAACATTTCAGCTTTTATTAATTCTTTCAAGAAATTTAAATTTATTAAAATATTCTATCTTTCTTATTTAATTCTTGCAGATTTCTTCTTAAACCAACGTAATGTACTATAAAAACGTTGAATAGCTGTAATGTTTCCTATAACTCCAAAATAAATTAACACCCATTCTAACACTGTTGTCTCCCACGGTAATTGAAAAGAATAACGAAGCATTATGTGCTGAACGATTGGAAAAATCATCATCAAAACCAATCTATCAGCACGTCCCAACAGACCAGAGTAATCTCGTTTATAGCCTACTGCCTGTGATTGAGTCCCCATATAACTAGTAAGCAATACACCAATAACTGCTAATAGTCCAATACTAGGCCTACACCATGAACTAAGCGCTAAACCTCCTACAATAAAAACATCTGCATATCTATCTAAAGTGTGGTCGAGAAAATCACCTCTAAGTGAAGTTTTGTTAGTTAAAGAAGCAACCTTACCATCAAGTGCATCAAAAAGTCCATTTAAAAACACAAACAATACTGCAAAAAAAAGATAATAGTTTAATAACTCAAATTCTGGAGATGAAAAATAAAAAAATAGGCCAGAAATAAATGCAAAAATAAGTGCAATCCATGTTAACAAATCTGGATTTATTTTTGAAAAACGTTTTGCAATAACCACTAAAAAAGGCTCAACTCTATCTCTTTTTTTATCAAGTACCATTTCATTCCCAATTATTATAAATCCTCTAGTATTTCTTCAGACCAATCAATCTTACCAATCTTATACTTTTTTGTCAACTTGAAGTTACTTTCCACAATCTCTATTATAGAAGATAAAACAGAACTAATAGATTTATTTGAAGTATCAATCTCAAATATATTGTTTTCAGAATGAAGGGAAAATGCCTCGCAAAGAATGACATCCAACGCTTCTGCATCAACGTTTTCTTTGATTTTTTGCTGATGCCATCCTTTTTTATGAAGTCGAATCCTTAGTTTTTGAGGATGACATCTAAGAATTATGACATAATCAACTGTTGATAAAAGATGCGATGCATGTCCTTCAAAAAAAACGATATCATTGGTATTATAATAATCTTCAATGTAGCTATTCAGTCCATTTATGTTAATTACCTTTGTATTTCTCTTGATATCAATCCCTGTTACAAACCCCTTCTCAACAGCAAGTTCATTTAAATCAACTATTAAATAACCTTTGTCTTTTAACAGATTAGAGACAGTTGTTTTTCCAGTTCCTGGTGTACCTGAAAGAGCAATAAGCATTCTATATCAACTTATAGTAATCATAACCCCTAAATCCTTTCTTAAAACAATAATGGAGTTCTTGAAAATCTTTTCTAAATTCCTTAACATCAGCTTTAATATTCTTTGCCGGTTCATTTTTGAATAACGTTCTTTCAAAAAATCCAGCAACGTCATCCATCTCTTTTTCTTTCATGCCGATTCTTGTTAACTCTGGTGTTCCCAATCTCAAACCAGAGGGATTTAGCGGATCCTGATCTCCTGGAATCGTATTCATATTGGTTACAATACCTGCATCTTCAAGTTTTTTAGCAGCTTCTTTTCCTTTACCTGGTCCAATTTCTAATAAAACTTGGTGAGATTTGGTAAAACCTAATTTTTCACCAAATACCTTAAAACCTTTATCATACAAAGATTGAGCTAATCTTTGTGCATTTGAAATTATCTGTTTAGCATATTCCTCACCAAATTCAAGGTGTTCAGCAAAAGCTATTGCCTTAGCTGCGACATGATGAAGATGATAGGATGAAGTTACACCTGGAAACACTCCAAATCCAAGTTTTCTTAAAAATGATTTATCATTATCTGTTTCTCCGTGATGATCAGATAAAACAATTCCACCTTGTGGCCCTGGGAGAGTTTTATGCGTACTGCCACTCATGACATCAGCACCCTCTCTCAAAGGATCTTGAAATTGATTTCCTGCTATTAAACCTAAAACATGTGCTGCATCATATACAAGATATGCACCTACATCATGTGCAGCATCTGCAATTTCCTTTATTGGGCTTGGGAATAAAAAAACTGATCTACCATTCAAAGCAAGTTTTGGTTTGACTTTTTTAATAAGTTTTATGGCACCATCAACATCAATATTCATTTCTTCATCATTAAACGGATATGATATTAGTTGAACAGACCTGACTCCTGCCGCGCCCCATTTTCCAAAAGATATATGAGCACCATTTGCAAGATCCAACACTGTTGCAGGTTCTCCAGGTTTTATAAGAGCTTTAAATATTGCAATATTTGCTGTTGTTCCTGCTGTAGGTCTAACATCTGCATAATAACAATTGAATAATTTTTTTGCTAGTTCAATTGCTTTTTCTTCGACTAAATCAAAGAATTCACATCCTTGATAGTATCTATGGCCTGGGGTACCTTCAGCGTATCTTCCATGAAAGTCTGTTATAAGCATCTCTCTACAGAGGGGTGATAAGACATTTTCACTTGCAATCATTGGCAGAGAATTAGCGAAAAATTCATTGTTTTTCTTTGCTTGTTTTCTAATGTATTCAACTTCATTAATCCAAGTCATAGAAACCACAAATGGCTGAATATGTGGTTCTCATAAAAAGGTAATGGAAAATGTTAATTATTTTCTTAAGTCTTTAAAGAAATAAAATTAGAATCAATATGAAATTGAGGCAATTTTAAATATATTAATGTATATACATTATAACATATATGTAAATATATAAATTGAAACTCTAGAAAATCAAAAACGCCATAAAAAAGTATTTAAGCAACAGTTTTTATGCCCGCCTACATAAATAATATCAATGATAGATTATCATTTGAGGGATAGAGATGGTAAAAATAAACATTAGCATTGAGGGTGAAGACCTTTCAGAAATTGTCAATGAATTATTTAATGTTGGAATTGAAATCATAAAATCTAATAAAAAAGAATTTCGAGAAGCAATGAGAATTTTAGCAGATGCGGCCTTTGATGTGCTAATGGAGCACAATACGATAGAAAGAGGAGCAGAGCTCTATAGAAAAATTAACAGCGAAATCAACTGGAGTTATAAAAGGGAAAAAAGGTAAATATCCATTAAAATAAAAAGATTAGATTTCTAAAAGTGTTCTGGGTGCAGTTGTTAATAGCTCAAATCCGTCTTTAGTAACAACTATATCATCTTCTATTCTTACACCGCCAAATCCAGGAATATAAATTCCAGGTTCAACCGTAAATACCATATTTTCTTTCAATATAATTTTGCTATCAGAACTTAATCTTCCTCCATCATGAACCGAAAGACCTAAAGAATGCCCAGTGGAGTGAATAAAGCGACCTTTATATTTTGTCTTTTGAATATATGAATTAACCACTTTATGTACATCACTTGCTTTTACACCTGGTTTTATTATATCGAAAGCTTTTTGTTGAGCATCAAGAACAGTAACGTGAACTTCCTTTTGTTTCTTGTCTGCTTTTCCATAAACCATTGTTCGAGTCATATCAGAATTATAATTTTTAACAGAAGCCCCAATATCAAATAATGCAAAATCACCCTTCTTTAACCTTTTATTACCATGACTGTAATGTGGCTCTGCAGTATTTACATCGAAAGAAGATATCGTTTCAAATGCTGGTTTTTCAGCACCAAGTTTCTGCATAAGATAATCAATCTCTGCAGCTATTTCATATTCATACATGCCTTCATGCAACATTTCTGGGATTCTTCCAATAGCTGTGTCAGCTATTAAACAGGCTTTTTTAATATGTTTAAGTTCTATTTCCTCTTTTATTAACCTCATATTGAGTAAATTTTCTGAAATATCAATAAATTTTGATTTTGGAAATGCTTTTTGTAATTTACAAAAATCACGATAACATAGAGCAAAATAATTTAGTCCAATTTTTTTAAAAGATGAAAACTTAGTTTTAATTAATTTATCCCAATCTTTCTTATTTTTATAAACATAAATATTTGCATTAGCCTTTTTTGCACTTTCTTCTTCTAGATTAGATACAATAATATCTATAGTACTATCAGGATATAATGCAACAATAGATCCTTCAAAAATTCCTTTTTCAAGTCCGGTAAAATAAAAGAAATTAAGGTCAATAAATGGATGGGTAGCATTTTTTATAAGAATTACATCTAGAGAGGCTTTTAGTGCGTTAAAAATTTTTTTTACTCTCTTTTTCACTTAGATATCTCCAAATACTAAAATAAAGTAACAACTATTATTAACTATTTAAAAATGGAATAGAAGGTATCGATTAGGTAGCCGTGCATCTACTTTTTTCCAGTACTAGAAATTAACTTATTTAATTGACTAAGGTCTTCTCTGATATTTTCAATTTCTTTCATCTTTTCTTTTTCAAAACTCTTCAAAATATTATTCAAATCTTGAGTGAGTTTGTATAGATGTACTGGTCTTCCTTTACCTTTCTTTTTGATATCGCGCTTTTTTGCCCATCCTCTTCGCCTGAGTT
>SMTZ1_10000316_pt1 | contig 43517 bp, 36 predicted proteins | sample DeeMarSWOR136_30_FD_25667 | JGI IMG/M metagenome (IMG submission 25667) | reverse complement strand
TTTTTAAACTCCGTCACCGTCAAAGGAGCACCAGTAAGACGCATCACCAATGTCACAGAAATCATAGAGTTAGACCCAGGAACAAATCGTCTTGTCACAATGACCCCATTCGAATGGGTTGGAGAAAACGATGACCGATACCAAAGTAGTGGTGCTAGCAGGTTGCTTTACCAAATCAGACTTGAAAACGGATGGAACGAGGAGGACCTCCAAAAAGAACTTCAGAACCGCGTGAAGGTCCTTGACTGGATGAAAAAGAATGATATTCGGTCATACACCGATGTCGGTAATATCGTTGCAATCTATATGAAAGACCCGGATAAAATACTTCAAAAAGTGAAAAGGGAATTAGCATGACATCACAAGCTTATTCGGATTTCACACAACGATTATTTAAAAAAACACTATCAAAAATACCAGAAGAAGAACTCGTAGAACGTAATCTTGAGTTGGAAAAAGCAGGTATCCTCATAGATTATACACAGTATTATGCGACAACACTCTTTTCTCTTATCTTTGGGTGCATCGCCACCGTAAGCATCGTGGGGGTTCTCTACTACCTGCTTCCATCGTTTCTTACCATCCTTCTCATTCTTCTCCTACCGGTACTTGTCGTCACCTGTCTTGGCGTGTACTTTCTCTATCTTCCGACGTATCGTATAAAAAAACGGGCGTATCAAATCGACCTGTTTTTACCCTATGCGATAAATTTTATCAACTCAATGGCGGTTGCTGGTATCTCTCCTTCGGAGATATTCACAACGCTTGCTTCGATAAGCTTATACGGGGAATTACAGGTTGAAACAAAAAAAATCGCCAAAGAAATCAATGTTATGAATGTCGATAGTGTCACTGCATTAAAACATGCTATCGAGACGTCACCCTCAAAAAAATTTCAGGATTTCCTTCAAGGAATCATTGGTACTATCCAATCGGGTAGCGAACTGTACATCTACCTACAGAATGCTGTCGACAAATTGATGGATGATGATTTCGTTGAACGTAAAAAAGACCTTGATTTGCTTGGAATCATCGCAGAGATTTTTGTTGTATGCGCGATAGCGTTCCCAATCTTTCTTGTTATTATACTTACTGTCTTTGGGTTTTTCGGTGGTTCCTCTGTCAGTTCCAACGCAATTCTGATTATTTTTTCACTGCTCATCATGCCTCTAATCTATGCTGGTTTTTATTTCATGGTTCGGTCAACCAGTCTTGAGGATTTAAACAGGATATACTCCAAAAAACAACTTACGGTACGAGAATATCTCAAAGAGAACAAAATACCTTTGATTATATTATTCATTTCTTTGGATATAATAGTACTTCTCTACGCAAGTCTTACGATGTTGGATTACTTTGGGTATATCCAATTTACGTTTTATCCGAAGATCGATTTTGTTTTTATTGCGACCCTAATTCTCATTGGTCCTATTGGGGTTTATAATTATCTCCAGGGACAAAAAAAGAAGCAGATTCAATATCGATTACCTAATTTTCTCATTGAGGTCAGCGATTCACTATCGACAGGTGCGACAATCTTTGATTCGATCAAAGTTGCCTCAAAATCGCACTATGGACGGCTCTCCTCAGAAATCAAGAAAATGAAATCTCAGCTGTCATGGAATATTTCGGTAAAAGATATCCTTATGGATTTTGCAGAGAGAATGAAATCAGCAATCGTTCATCGGATAGTCATAAGCCTAAACAAAGGACTGGTCATGGGCGGGAATACGCCAAAGATATTTAGAGCTGCGGCCTTAGAGGTTGGTCAGGTGAATCGACTGGAGAACCAGAGAAAAGCCTCTATGTCAATTTACACGGTCGTGATCCTGGTTTGTTTCTTTGTCTTTTTGGCAATTATTATTATCATGAACTTGACTATTTTCCAATCCTTTTTTGAATTACAGGGAAAACAAGTGGGCCGCATGGCAGGAATCATGTTTAATACGGTTGATCCGATAGAGTTGAAATATTCTTTATTCTCGTTTGTCTTTGTTCAGAGTATCGGCGCTGGGATGTTAAGTGGCTTTATGATGGATGGGAGACTCTCCTCAGGAATACGTTATAGCTGCGTGCTTGGAATCATTTCAATTCTCATATTTAAGTTGATGTTCTAATATAATAAGGAAGATATATGTGGAAGAAAAAACGCTCAAAAGATGCAGCCTCTGAAGTTGTTGGGGTTGTTCTCCTGTTAGGGATGACTATTGCATTATTCGCGGTTTTAAATTATATTGTTTTCTCCTTTTCCTTTGGGTCGCCTCCCCCATCGGTAAATCTTATTGGAACTCTTGACATGCAAGACAATGCGGTTATCATCACACATTATCATGGAGTTTCTCTTGATAACACGATAAATGTCATCGTAACAATCGGACCCTCTTCGTATCAGAGGAATCTCCGGGAGATGTCTCTTTTCAATGAATGGAGCTTTGTTGATACTAACGGTGACAATAAATGGAATTTTGGTGAAGAAGTCCGATTTTTATCATCTGAAATCAGTCCTGACCATTATATCCAAGTGACTGTTGTGCATCCGGAGACTAATACGATTCTTTTGACGACCGTGCTTCAGCATGAAACATAGGAGAGGAATGAGAAAAGAGAAATTATATTGAATGAGTGGAACGAAATGAAAAAAAGCAGAAGAATGACAAATGATGCAGTCGTAGGTGTTGTTACGGCGATATTGTTAACCGGAATTATTGTCGCAGTCCTGTCACTGGTTCAAACTGTCTATGTGCCAAAAATCATGGAGCAACGTGAGGCGGAACACATGGATAAGGTCGCAGAACAGTTTGCATCTCTTTCCTCGGTCATTGCAGACCAGGCAGCTGATGAAACAAAGGGGATTCCGATAGCAACGTCCATTACACTTGGGAGTAAAGAACTCCCGTATTTGTTATCGATCCGGTCCTATGGAACGCTGGAAATTATTCAGAACGCCTGTTCTATAACGATAAATAACGCCACAGAAGCAGGTAGTATTCTGACAGCTAGTTTCCCTATTAATACGATTACCTATTCCTCAGCGAATGCATATTTCCTTGATCAAACCTACGCTTATGAAGCCGGTGCGATGATCGTGAGTCAAATTCAAGGGAACCTGATGATGATCCGCCCTAGCTTTGTTGTTGATGCTGATGGTGAAACAATCGATATCTTATTTGATGTGGTGAATATCTCCACCGTTGGTCAGAAAATCATCGCGTCAGGGTATGGAACCTATCCGATACAAACCGAATTCCATGATGTTACGTTAGATATAAACTTTACCAAGGTTCGTACGCTCACCATTACCACCTCCACTTCGAACGCGTGGAGCGTGTTTTTGAATTATACCATGATTCAGGCTGGTCTGAATCAAAATGGATCTCGAACTGATTACTTTTTTGAAAATACCGGACAGTCACTAACCATTGATTTCTCGCTCTCCTCTCGCAACGTCAATGTATTTTTTAGAATGATTGACATACAAGCACAGATAGGCCCTGGTTGGATTGAATAACTCCCCAGGAGAACATATCGAGGAATTTTTAAATAGAAAGTTATATAAACTCTGAAAAAAACCTTTTTCTATAAAACAGTCAAAATAAATGAACGTGAGGAATGAGAAATGAAACTACGATCTTTGGGAAATAAGAACGCTATTTCTGAAGTTATCGGTGAAATGCTTCTGCTAGCGATAGCGGTCACCTCAGTCTCAGTGCTCGCTACACAGTTCTTGGATATGCAAGGACCACAAGACATCGCCAATGTGACAGTCATAGGAAAAATGGAGCAAGGGTCTCCTGTCTTCGAAATACAGAGAGGAGAATCACTTAGTCCAGATACAAAGATTATTCTGACGTTGGCAGGATATGACAAAAGGATATTTTCCTACGATGAATTCATATCAGGAAATTTAGGGTACCAAGAGTGGGACATTGGGGATAGGATTATTCTCCCCGTCGAGGACATCACAGGGATACAAGCAGAGGCGACGATAGTAGATACAAAAACCAATTCAATTGTTTTCTGGGGGATCCTTCAAGATGGCTTCAGGCTCCCTGCACGAGGCAAAGGAGGATTATGGCATTTCGATGAACCAATCTGGCAGATGATCCCAAATGAAGTGATAGATAGCTCTGGAAACAACAATCATGGGATAGCATTATATGGAGCGGAAATCACGACAGATGGAGCAAGTAACAATGCTGGGTTTTTTGATGGGTTCAACGATGCGGTCAGAGTAAAAACATCCTGGAGTTTGAACATCAGTAAATCAATAACTGTTGAGGCATGGATGAAACCGCAAGTTCCTGAATTCATGATCGATATCATGGGGGTAGACGGAAATTTTGGGTACACCCCATATATCATTCATGTTAACGGCGACATTTATGCGATTGTAAGTGAAGATTATCAAAAAGGTTGTAAACTCTCAACAGTCAAAATCTCTAAGGAGGGAAGTATTGATTATATTCAGACGATATACCTGGGAAAATCAACTGGGTCTAATGTTTGTCAACCAATTATCGTCCAGGTGACAAAAGAAATACATCTTGTTTCGTTTATCGATGAGAAATATTTTGTTAATTTACATACTATCAATATATCAGCGAATGGTACTATACAGCATATGACAAAGTTCGTATTTCCAGAACCATCTGACCCCAATAAACCAAACAGCCCCGGTCTCCAGATGATAACGGAGAACCTCTGTGCAATCGCCTACTGGTCACCAAGCACAGGAGGCATTATAAAAACAGTGGACATCTCAGGAAGCGGAAACATAACCTATACAGGAAAATCAATCACGTTCGATCCTGCCTCCTCAAAGACATATTCCCGCGAGCCTTCTCTTATATATATTGCCGGCAGCACTTATGCTCTGGGTTATCGTGGTCAGTCGAATCAGGGTATATTAAAAACAATCAATATCAGTGTCACTGGTGATATTGACGAGACGGGATGGATGATTCCATTTGACTCTCTCGCTGCCTACGAACCCTGTCTGATAAATGTAACACAGAATGTTTTTGCAGTGGCCTACAGAAACAAATTCGATTATGGACAGGTTAAAACCTTTAATGTCTCATCTAATGGTTCCCTTACGATCACCGGTAAAACAATGGTATTTGATGATTCATTTAAATGCTTTAATCCATGTATTATTCATGGCGCTGAGGAGTTTACATACGTCATCGCGTATTCAACAGGTTCTGTCACACAGGCTTCTGCGAAAGGGTTTGTCGCACAACTCAGAATAGAGAAGAATGGGTCAGTCGGTCCACTACTTGATGACAGGAAACAATTCAAAGTACCTGATGGAGAAACATGTCACTATCCGGTTATTCTTAGGATAAATGAACATTTGTACGCGATCAGTTTCACAGGACCAATCGCGCATACCGGGTACCTTATTACAATCCTGATAGGACAGCATTCTCGAGGAATTTACAAAGGTGATTCTTTTATGCTGTACGCAAACACAACCAAGGTTACAGGAAGTATAAACAATGTTACGGTATCGTACAGGATTTCGCTTGGCAGTGACTGGAATCATTTCGCACTAACGTATGATGGAATGAACATTCGGCTCTACATCGATGGCAATCTAGTAAGTCAAATAAGCTATCCGAATCAGAAAATTAACCTGACAAAAGATGATTTATATTTCGGACGGTTTTACTGCGGGTATATTGATGAAGTAGCGATTTATTCCAAAGCTCTTACCCAAGAACAGATCTTAAGTCACTATCTCTATCCTGGAGCATTAGAATAATTGACTTCCTCTATGGCGACCCCTTCCTTCATCAAAGTCCCCAACAACCATATGGGAGGGGTTTATTATTCTATTTCAGAGTAGACTTCTTTGTTCGGGTTGACAACGATTCCTTTGCTGGTGATACTCATGGCAACAATCTTTTTCTGATGTTTCGCACCACGCATTTTCAGAACCTCAATAGCGTTCTCCCGTATGTTTTGGCGTCGGATATTATAAATCACAATGACTCCATCAGCTAAGAACTCTTCAACGCCTGTTGGTGAAAACACCTCTGGAATCTGCTGTGTCTCTGTCACAAGAAATGTCGTCGCACCTATTTTTTCAAAGAACCGGAACAACCGTTCGACATAGAAACGATATGACTGTTCTTTTCCTTGGAATGTCGAAGCGATTGCTGTCAGTGAGTCAAGGACAATGAAATCAGGTTTAAACCCAACGGAATCCGCGATAGATAAAGGTTCTAACTCCATCAGCAACGGATCGACTTCTTTTGTCATCATGACTTGTATATCGCTTCCACCTTTTTTATCATAATAATAAATCTCGCTTGTTAAAAACCGTTTGATTTTAAGATTCCCTGAGCTGATAAGCCCCTCAGGGTCCCATCCGAAATCATTCATATGGTCAAGTAAGTGCTGCTCTGATTCCTCAAACCCCATGAAGTAACATTTTTTCCCATGAGAAGCATGATGTGCAAGAACTTGAAGACAGAAATTTGTCTTCCCAGACCCAGTACCACCAGCAATAATCACAGAAGAACCCTTTGGTATCCCGCATTCAAAAAGATCATCAAACCCTGGGATACCTGTTTTGACATGTTTTGTATCATATTTTGAATCCATTTCTTGTAATTTCATTATTTCCACCACCTCATCATCTTTTTTTCAAATAATCACACTCCGTATAGATTTCCTCCTCTTAATATTCTTTGGTTCACTTCAGACAAAGTCAACAGGTAAAAAGAGAACACTCATTAGTTTTTGAAATAAAACCATCGTGTAGAATAAGAATTAATTCCTGCTTAAGAGTTCAAATATATTATTTCAATATATCATAGAATTCTTCATAAAGAATGCAGGTAGAATATGAAAAAAATCTCTCATAAATGTCCTTGAAGAATTTCAGTGCATGCGACTTGTCATGTGATTACTTGTCGTTCCAAAATGTGATGATGATGTATTTATGTGATGGAACATCTACCTTGGATAGACCAACAGGTAGAAAACTTCCGATGCCTGAAAGTCCAGAGATTTTAAGAAGCTTTGCACCAAGAAACACATCGATTTCATTGGTCTTTTTGCATAACTGTTTGATATGATTATTTATCGCTCTTCTTGTCTTCTAAATCCTATTATAGGAAATCTATAACAAAGAGTCATAAGTGTTTTACAGCATTTTCTTTGAAGCAAACCTGGCGGATTAAGAATAATCTATCATGATAAGTTTCATTCGAACTTTTATAATTTTATTGAAGTTTGATTTTTGTAAGTTCTATTAATTTAACTCCTTTCTTTTTTCTTTTTATTTCTATACAACTATATGTTATTACAAAATTTGGGATAATTATTTAAATACATTTTGATTAATAATAACGATTATTATGAAAAAAATATTATTTGCCTTTTTCTTAGCAACATTTTTCTGTTTATCAATCATTTTAACTGGTTGTATATCAAATACTGATTACATAATGCATGACGGCAAAAAACGTTTTTTTAATATTTGTCTCCCATACAGGATTGATCTACCATCTTCATATGATCCCTCAAATTCCTATCCCTTAGTATTTGTATTTCATGGTGGAGGTGGAAATGGCAATAACATTGAGGATACTACAAATTTTACAAAAAAGGCATATGAAGAAAAATTCATTGTTGTATATCCCTTTGGAACAGGTAGATTAAATAAATTTCTATTAACCTGGAATTGTGGTTTCTGCTGTGGTTACGCACTTGAAAACAATGTTGATGATGTTGGTTTTATAAGATCTCTTTATGAACATATTAAAAATGAGTATTCAATAAATCCAAAAATGGTCTATGCAACAGGAATTTCTAATGGTGGGATTTTGGCATATCGTGTAGGTGCAGAACTTTCTGATATCTTTGCAGCAATTGCCCCTGTTGCTGCACAAATTGGTGGACAAGCAACAATTGATGATGAAATATGGCAAATACCCGAACCTAATAATCCTGTATCAGTAATAGCTTTCAATGGTATGAATGATACTCGTGTACCTTATGATGGTGGAAGACCACAAGTAGGAAATGCACATGTGTATAGTTGGATGAGTACAAATGAATCAATTTTATTTTGGGTGGAACATAACGAATGCAACACAACACCAGAGCGAAATATTAGTGAATCTGGAAACATAATAATTGATACTTATCACGATGGGTTAAATAATACTGAGGTAAAATTAGTAACAATAGTTGATGGAACACACTCATGGCCAGGTGGAAAAAAAGGCTGGCAAGGTGGACCAGAACCAACTCAGGAAATCAGTGCAACAGATATGATATGGGATTTTTTCAAAGAACATACTAAACAATAAAAAATACTACTATTTATAAACACATTATTTTTATTTCTCTTATCTTAAAAATTAACATTTTAATTTTTTTATTCTAAATAAAAAATTCACATATATATAATGGAATAATTATTGACAAATGTTTTTTAATAGTCAAAAAAAATTTCAATGGATTTGGTAGATTGAGAATAAGCTAACCGGGGAAGTTCCATGTGAATTTTTAAAATATTTTTGAATTTTGATTTGCGCAAATTCTTCGTACAAAAATCTTCATTTTTTCTATTTTAATTGGGAGATTTACTTCATAATAGGTTTTCCCAGACTTTTTCGCTTCATGTAAGTCTAAAGTACTGCACATCATGTTCAACAATATATCGCCTTATTGAAAAAGCATTTTCAAATTTCTCCAGCAATCGCATTAAAAATGGATTGTATGAAATCGTAATTATTGGCATATTAACCTGAAGAGATCCCCAATCGCTTAACGCACCATAATCATCTTTTAGCCTAACTTTAATTGTATAAGTTCCTTTTTTATCCCAACTGTGATTGGCACATGCTTGATCACCGGAATCATATGGTCCAAGCCATTCTTCATTATGACCATCGCCCCAATCCCAGAAGACCCATAGTCTATCACCATCTGGATCAACAACAGGATTAATACAATACATATATTCTACTCCAATTTTTCCATCGGTTTCTCCAGTAACAATTGGAGTATCTGGCGGGTTATCCTCACTACACTCCCAGCTAAGAACAACATCTGTCGATACATTAATTGCTCCATCTTCAGGAAAAGGATTTGAGGGGGGACGTGGTGGAAACAGTTGTAATTGCAGTTTTTTTTCTGGAGAATTTACCTTCCTAATTATATTAATCGGTGAGGCTGTTTTGAAAGTCATTTTAGTAATATTATCGCTACTATGTAGTGGATATATAAGTAAAGGTGATAAAACAAAAACAACCCCGGAATCATCATCAATCGCTCCGTTATCATCCATAACCGTTAGGGTGACAAGAAAAGTTCCAGATATCCAGTACATGTAGTCAATGCTCATTCCATATCCAACATCACCATTATCAAAATCCCAAGTATAGTTGACAATATATCCATCAGGATCATAAGAATTAGAACCATTAAAAGTCCATGGTATCCCCAAAGGTATGGTTAAATATTCAAAACCCAAATCCGCAATAGGTGGAGCATTTACATAAATCATAACAGAAGAAGAATCAGACATAGGATTAACTGGATCATCATCAGTTACCGTTAAAGTAACTATAAAAACACCTGACATAGTAAATGTATATGATATTACTGCTTCAGTCCCAATAATTGTACCATCACTAAGCTCCCAGAGGTAGCTTAAATTATCACCATCAGGATCGTAACTATCTGTACCATCAAAAGTTACTGTATCCCCAGGTTCTATATATTGAGTATCAACAACGATAGAGGCAATTGGAGCATGATTATTGATAAATATTTCATGAACCGTTTGATCAACTCCTCCATCATCATCTTTAACCTGTAATGTTACTGTAAATATTCCACTACTTATGAATTGATGAGTCACAATTGATCCATTTCCAGTTCCACCATCACTAAAAACCCATAAATATTCGACAATATACCCATCAGGGTCATAACTGGTTGAACCATCAAATATAATGTCTACCTTTTTATCACCAGTAGATGGAGCAACTATAATAGCAACAGGCATTTGATTTTCACCTGTAGAGAAACTCCAAATAGGACCATCTGCTGAGTTCCCTTGGTCATCCCACGCAATAATTTGCCAATAATATGTCATGTCATGTTCCAAAGCTCCAGGATTATATGATGTTTCGGTTTGATTACTCAGAACTTTTGTCGGTGGACTGGTTGTTCCAAAATAGACATCATATGTAATATCTCCGTTATATTGAACAACACTATTGTATGTAATGGCATAGGTTGAATGTATAACTGGAGCGAGAGTTGATATGATAAATAACAAAATAATAAAAATTACTCCTTTTTTATTACATTTATTTTGCATATCTTTCCTTCCTTTTAAAAAAATAAAGCATAATAGATATATAAATCTTTGTTGGGGAGAATGTTATCATAAAAGATTATGAGATCCTTAGTCAATAATAGCCGCTTCAATTGGACTAAAAACTCCCTAGTAGATTGAGAACATGGCGTCTTGTAGATGAGACTGGCGGGCTGTAAACAACTAAACAGAAGAAGTTTTTGGTGAACTTTTACGCTTTTATTGAAGTTTGATTTCAGTATGTGCTTCCTACTAAATCTCTTTTTTTCTTTTTATAACATAAGTGCACAAGAATTTATCTTAGTTTCAAGCATAAATAATATACTTTTCATCTACTTTTTATATGTTTAAAAAAAAAGAAATATATTGATAATTAATAGGAATTTTATAGAGGAATTCTAAAAAAATTTATAAAAAATAAGATATAGTTATTAAAGAGAACTGTAATACATTATACGTATGATTTTGTGATGAACTAATGTGAAGCGAGGAAATTTTATGCCTCAAAAAGTCATTAAAAAAGATGGAAGAATAGAACCTTTCATAAAAGAAAAAATTGTTGTTAGTGCTATTAAAACTGGAGCAAATGTTAAAATCGCACGAGATATTGCAAAAAAGATCGGAAATAAACCAGAAGAAAATATCCGAACAAGTTGGATCCGCCAATATGTATTGAAAGAATTGGAACAGCATAATCCTGATTGGCCGAAACGTTGGTATAACTACGATAAAAACATCAAGAGATTACATAAACATGGGTTAGTATAGATCTCACTTAAATGATAATTATTTTTTAAAATATGATTATTTCTAGAGGGAAATTTCAGCGTACCTGGCGTGTTGTACACAACTTAACAGGGGAAGTTCCACATGAAGTTTTATAATTTTATTGAAGTTTGATTTTTTAGCAAAATTTTTCTCACTAAACTGTTTTTTGTTAAATCTTCAATTATTATACACTTAATAAATTCTGCCAGGTATACTACTTATTACAAAACTTTAAAAAACTTTAAATTAGATTTGTTCATGTGTTATAATTAGTATATAAACAAAATTGAGGAAATATTATGAAGAAAGTTTGGATAGTTTTGATAGTAGGCATGTTTATCATAAGCATGTTACCAGGGATAGTGGGGGAAAATGAAACAGCTGGAAACACATTTCAAGCAAAAAAATTCATTGAAACTCGTAAAGTCATTCCTATATTTACTGAACATGGTTTCCAGAGAACACCGAATTCAAAAGGAAAACCAGGTGTTTATGTAATTATTATATATCCAACTGATGGTCAAACCGTGAGTGGAACTGTCATAATTGAAATTGATTCTAATGAAAATCCAACAATAAAAATTGATGGGGGTGTAGTGGGAAACGGTCTAACTTATAATTGGGATACAACTAGTTATTCAAATGGCGCTCATACAATTGAGGCTTCTGCGAAAGGAAATACTGATAATGTTGTTGTAACGGTGAATAATGGGGGTGGAAATACTCCACCAGTTGTAACCATCACCACTCCTAGTGATGGTGCAACTGTATCAGGTACCATTCCAATTACTGTAGATGCAATTGATGCAGAAGATGGTACATTAACCGCTGATATATATATTGACGGGGGTTTTGTTGCAAATTCAAATTCGTATAGTTGGGATACAACGAGCTATTCAGATGGAGGTCATACTCTTTATGCTGAAGCATCAGATAGTGGAGGTCTCACTGACTCAGATAGCATCACCGTAACAGTTGACAATGGGGCGAATCCCGTTGAGAAATATGCATTGGTAATAGGCATATCTGATTATGAAGGAACGGGCAATGACTTACAATATTGTGATGATGATGCAATGGACTGGAAGAATTTCCTCCAAGGAGAAGGATATACCGTTACACTATTAACAGATAATCAAGCAACAGCAAATAACATTGATGCAGCAGTTAATGATTTATTAGTAGATGAAGATGGAAATGACTATGTTGTTTTAACGTACTCAGGTCATGGAGTAAGTTATCCGGGATATGGCTCATGTGTAATATCACATGATCTCTATTATATGACACATGGTTGGCTTGAACAAAAATTCGATAGCTCAGATAGTCCACATATATACTTTGCTTTTGATGCATGTCAGATAGGTGATTTTAAAGGTCTTGTAGATAATAACAAAGTAGGTGCTTTTGCAAGTAATAGGCGATTTTCTTATGATGGGGATGCTACTATGAAAAATGGCGTTTTTACCTATTATCAAATGGATGGATGGGATAATCAAAACTTTGATAATTTTGAAGATGATGGTGACTATGCAGTTCAGCAGATGAAGAGTTGGGCAAGAAACTATGGTATACGAGTGGATCCATTTGTCAAAGATGTGTATAACGGACCGATGATGCCTTAATTAAAAAAATTCCTTTATCTTTCTTTTAATTATTTACAAAAAACATAGTGGGTATAATACTTACATTTTTTGAATGGATTTTATAAAAAAAATACAAAATATTTGATAAAGTTTATATGGTATTATTAATAAAATTATATAGATGGGGTAATATTTGAAAGGGTGGTAAAAAAAATGATTAAGAAGAAAAATTTGATGGCAGGTTTTTTTTCAGTTATTATGTTTATTTTGCCATTTTATGCAATAGTTTATCCTAATTATATATATGAAAATTTTGAAGACTTTAATATTGAAGGAAATGTTGCTAATATATATATGACAGAGTTAACAAAAGAGGAACTAGCTTGTAAATATCGTGATTTAGATTATATGCAAAAAGAAGATTCGGAATTTCATGTTGGGAAACAAATAATAAGTAATTCAATTTTTTCAAGGCAAGATAATTCTATTTTATTGAATTTAGATTTGTTTGAGGGAGAATTGTCGGAAAATAATCAGTATAGTCAAGAATCTCATTATATCAATAGCACCAAAACAGAAGTTTCTGAAGTAGAAATATTTTTACAAAATTGGACAGTGTGCTATGGGGCATATGCTGAAGAGTCTGTTGGATCATTTAATGAATATTGTCATATTCCAATAGTTCATGATGATCAGTCTCCACTAATTTTATATAATGTTTGGAGTGAGCCTTCAGGTAAAATAGCTGGATTTAAAATTGATCATGATTATTCTGGTAATAACACATTGTTGAACATTAATATAAATGGTATGGATGCCGGAGAAGAAGTGAAAATTTATTGGTCTATTTCAAATCTTGTTAAGAGCAATAGTTATGAGGATTTGCCAGCTTATCTGAAAAAAATTTCACAGGGAGATCTGCCAGAATCTGTGAAAGAATGGCTTTTACCAACAGATTTTATACAATCAGATCATTGGAGAATAAGATTCATTACTCGTTTATTACAGGGTTTTAGTGATAATGTTATTAAAATTGCAAAGCGAATTACATTTTTTACCGGCAAAATAATAATATATGCAGGTGGTTTTTCACAGGATGCACTTTCAACATTGAGATGGCATTTTGCCGTCTGCACTGGTAAAGCTAATCTTGCAGCTGCACTTTTGAGGGCAAATGGTATTCCTGCGAGAGTACTTATGGTATACCCAACGCATTATATTATTGAATATTATGCTAGTCCTTATGGCTGGGTTCGATCTGAATCAACTATTGGAATAATGCCTTATCCAAATCAACATTATACCGTTGCTTTTTGTGCATATCCCAAGGATGAGACAGAGTCTAGTGTTGTTCATGGCCAACATCCATATGCTGGTGTTATTGCATATTGGGGAACATCAAATCCCAATGCAAAATTTATTATTAATTATGATAGATGGGAAAAAGCACCAGATCATAGTATTTTAAGTTCAGAGGAGAAAGTAGATGAATCAATTACTTTAGCAAAGGAAGCATGGGATTACTATAGTCAATATGTTGGAATTGATTTATCATCTTCTCAAAAAGAATTTTTCTTAAATGCTCTAGAATATGAACGGACTGCTATATCCAATTTTGAAGAAAGTAACATCGATGGATATATCGAATATATGCATCTCGCAATTGATGAATATGAGGAAATAGATGATAATCCACCAGTTTTACATTTATGTACCAGTCAAAGCATCGAACAAAAAAGTCACAGGAATAGTGAGTTCATATCAAGATAAGCAACAACAGAATCTTGATCAGAATTCTCAAACTCAGGACCACAAAGATAGTCAGAGCAACAAATACTACCCTCCCCCCCTCATTTTTTCTTCTTATTTGTGCGTTGGTTGTATAAAACAAAAATCCCTATTTTTTCTTTAATAAATTAATATACAAAAAATAATAATGGACCTGGCAGGTTGTGAACACCTCGACGGGAGGATTTCCACTTTAACTTTCACACTTTTATAGAAGTTTGATTTTAACAAGTTCTATCTCATTAAAATTCTTTCTTTTTTCTTTTTTAGTATACCAAAGATATTCTAGATTCTGGTAAAAAATATCTCAAATTTAAGAAATAATACATATTTTATTGATTCTGCTTGTATTACAAATATATTTCAATATTTTTTATAGTAACCTGCAAAAATTTTTAATTTTTTTCTATTATGAATAATCAATTGATACTATGAAATTTTTAAACTTTTAGCTAATGTTTCAAATGCAAGTGGTGCTTCGTATTCTTTTATCACGAGAAAAGTATCTTCTCTACAATCCATAATGTGATAAATGTTTATATTTTCAGATGCCAAAGTGGATAGTAGGAATGCTGTTACGCCTGGTGTTTCTTCAATTTCTTTTGGATTTTTGATATGTATGATTGCAAAACCGTATTCTATTTTTTTATATTTACTTTTTAAGGCAATATTTTCTTTTGTAAAATACATGCACCCGCTTGGTGTTTTTGAATTTGCAATCGACTCAATATCTATCGGTGAATTATGATGAATTGTGGCAATTTTGTTCATGATATAAAAGTTTGCTTGATTTAATAGTTTGATGACCTTTTTTTCTCTTTCTTTTTTATCTCTTATTATTTGTTTCGAGTTACGGATTAATGCAGATTTAACTGCTTCAAAGCTAACTTCACCAATATCTTTTGCGATTTTTCTTGATAAAGCACTATAATTAACAATTTCTTTTTCAATTGCTTCTTGAACATAAGGTTTTCTCTTTAAATAAGCATCAACCTCTTTTGATATTATTAAACTATTATGATCCATATAGGGCATATATAACATATTTTATTATAAAAATTACTATTTAGATTAAATATTTTTCGCCTAATATCTGCACTGTGATGAATATGAAGAATAAAAAAAAGAAAATTTATGTATTTGAATCAGTGATTATTATAGTGGGAATATTGCTATTCACTTCTGTAAACGGAGAGACATTAATTAATAGTAACAGAAACTACGAAATTGAAATGACTGAACAAGAATTAACATATAAACAGTATTTCATTTTTGGAATTGGCAAATGTCCAGGAATTGTTATTACAGGTAAATCTCAAAAATATTTTATTTATGAATTTGGACATATTATAGGTGATATATTTATACAAAATAATCAAGATTTTGGACCATATACAATGAATACAAGTTATATTCTATTTGTCAAATTCATTGAAACTGGAGAGATATTTTGGAAAAATGACCTTCCTAAAAAAATGGATGTAATAAAATTTAATGGATTTGGAATTTTCCAACATTATGATATTCCCCATGGACCATGGTATGCAAAATTCTGTTTTATTGGCTATGCAGAAGATATAGAACCGTATGAAATATACAATTGATTCTCAATTCTTACTGAAGAATATCTACTCCTCTAAAAATAGATATTCTTTATCAGAGTATAGAATACAAAAGATATTTTGGGTTGTGGTCAGATATACCAAACTACGCATTATACAAACGAAATTTGAACATCGTTTTATTGGTAAAAATTCAAGGTTTCTCCTGTTAATCTTGATTTTCAGTGTATAGAAAAATATCTTCAATTTTTACATTAAAGACTTCTGCGATTTTAAAAGCCAGTTCTAATGATGGGTCATATTTGCCTTTCTCAATTGCTAATATAGTTTGTCTTGTGACTCTTAATCTGTCTGCAAGTGCTTCCTGTGTGAAGTCATGCATTGCTCTGAAAACTTTAATTTTATTTTTCATCAGTCTCAACTCAATTCTTTATAATAATAACTATAGAATACTCCATAGATTAAGAGAAATCCACAACCAGTGTATGCTAATATCGATCCAATTAGTTCAAAATCTGAATATTGATTTCTAAATACTAATAGCAGAATGCTTATGGTTGCAATACAAGAGCCAAAGATTTGGACAGTCCTCATTGATGCTTTCTGAGCAATAGTGTACACTCGTTCATCTTCTATTTTTTTCCTTATTTTATTTTTTAATGTTACTATGATTGCCATTCCAAATATGATTATTGCAAATGCGATAATCAAGTTTTCAAAAATTACTGATATTGCTACACCAGCCCCGACAATTGTTACTAATATTTTACGTAATGTTGAATATGTTTTTTCATTCATATTAAACAACTCTATTGTAAAATATATATTACTAATTGTTATTTAAACTTTACTATTTGTAAATAATACATTACATTAAAATTTTGAAAAAAATTAATCAAATGTTCAATTTTTCAATCATCCTTGCATCTATTAGATAAACGAGATCTTAACTATTTTACCAGTAAAATGGAGTAAGATACACTTTTTAAGAAAATATTTTTTCATGTTAAAATATTAAATAATCCAGAAAACGATATTTAAATACACTTAAACATCTAGCAAATCATGTTAATTAAAGACACGAATCTGGTGGGTTGGGAATAACCAAACAGGTAAAGTTCTATGTGAAGTTTTTCAATTATATTGAAGTTTGGTTTTAGCAAGTTCAACAAACTAAAATCTTTTCTTTTTTCTTTTATAAAAAATTCAACGAACTGGCAGGTTGGAGGGATTTAACAGGAAAAACACTGTATTTAAAACGTATATTTTTTGTTTGCCTGCAGCTATCTATTGGAGATAATAACTAGAAAAATTTATTCTTTTCAAAAACAGGATTATAGAAATTGCGGCTATCATAAAAATTATTTCAAATCTAGATGTTTTATCATCCGCAACTGAATCATTAATCTCATCATCTGGATCAGAGTTTTGTTTAATACCAGAAGAATTTCCAAAGGCATACAATCCTTTTCATGTCCTGAAGACTAGTAGTATATATTCCATAAATTCTTAATAGATTTTTAACCTCGTTCTCCGTAAGCAGACGTGTTATAGCTAATAGTTACTCTATTTTTTATTAAACATCTGATCAATAATGTTATTTCTCAATGTCTGAAGAATATAAGCAAAACATCTCTTTTTTTCTTCTTTTTATTTTAATGCCATCTTATCAATGGCCTTCATTATAATTTGATTAATTATTGATGCTTTTACTTTTATTGCTCCTACTTTACATCCTTCACAACAGCAGAAACAGTGTATACATAAATTATAATCAAAAATTGGATATTTTTCTACCTTTACTGCTTTTACAGGACATCTATTTTCACATATTTTACATCTTATGCATTTTTTCTTTTCTACAACGGGTCTTGAATCTGTTCTTATGAAATTAATGATCGTATTTAATTTATTTAACCATGGTGTTGATAACATTCGTGGTATTACACTTGGTGGTTTTTTGAATTCAACTACTTTTACGTTTTTTAATTTTTCTCCGACTATTTCTATTTCATCAGGATTCGTTCCACTGAATCCGCGTTTTTTTGCTGCAATATTTAATGGTAGTATTTCTGGGGCGTATCCGATTATTGATGATGCAACGACATCTAAGGATATTGAGTTTTCACTAGCTAAAATCACACCAATTTTTCGTGTTAATCCCACTCCTGCGCTTCCTTCAACGTTTATTATTCCATCCATTAATGCAAAAGTAGGTGTAACATTTGAGTATAGATCTATTAGTAATTCACTGAATTCTCTTGTATTTGGTGCTTTTTTATGCATTAATGTTTTGTTTTGTCCAGGTATGGTTCCAAACATGTTTTTTACTGCACCAGTAAATAGCATCATTTCATGAACTTTTAATTTTGGAACTGTTACTAACACATCTACATCTTTTACTAGTGAAGAGACATACATTTTTTTTAGGATTTTTGCTTGTGGATCATATATTTCTTTTGGCGGATAGCTTTCCAGGTTTACTGCTGCGCAGGATAGTTCCTTACAAACTTTTGTAACACCACATACATCTAGTGCTTCGTTTGTCTGCCACATTGAGCTATCACCGATATATGGTATCCCTCCGTTTTCAATGACAATTTTACCTAATGTTTTAATTACAGCAGGATGGGTGGTTATTCCATTTTCTGGTAGGCTAGGTATCAATAGATTTACTTTGAGAAGAACCTTGTTGTTTTTTTTAATAAATTTACCTGCTCCTCCAATTAAATTTAATGCTTCTCTGACAGCAGAATCAACATTTTTTTGATTATAATCATCACATTTTACGATGGCGACTTTATTTTTCATATAGGTCTTTTTAAAATTTTATTAAATTTTTTTATACTTTAATGTTGAATTTGTCAATATATTTACCAAACTTATTAATTACTTCATCTTTATCTAAACCGAATTGTTCAGGGGTGTATCGATGCTTTCCAGGTTTATCTTTTCGTGGCATATTTAAAAAATCTTGAACTGCTTTATCATGTGTTCCATTATGAGGTAATTCAAAGTAATTTCTGATATTTTTTACGCTCTGTGATATGTTTTTTTGTAATATTTCAAAGTTGATATCATAGAATTGATTATTGTTTGTTTTTCCTCGTAATTTCATTGCTTCCATCACTATTGAATAAAAACAGTTTTTTACCATTTCTCCTACTTGTTTTTGATTTACGTATCCGAAGAAAAACTTTCTTGCAAGGCTCATAAGACTTGATGTTGATGCTATACTATTTATAGGATTTCTATGGGTCCATACGATGCATGCATCTGGGAATATTTTCATTATTGGTTTAAGATTGAAAAGATGACTGGGACATTTTAATACAAATTTTTCAGTGGGCATATTATGTGCTTGGATTTGTAATAGTCTTTTGTATTCTTTATAAACCCACGTTCGATCCATTTTAATAAGCCAGTCGTTCCATTCAATTAATCCTGATCCTATATCGGTATGTGGTATGTAAAGAGAATTTGCTAGTAGTATCCAGCATTCTTCTTTGGTATTAACTCCAACATCATGAACAGATGTCATTTCAGGCACTGCTCTTTTTAGCATTTTAAGAACCATATCTATTTTTGCTATTCGCATTTTTTTATCTTTCTTTTTATCGTTATGTAATGGATATGGTGTCGCTAGCTCCCATAAGTATAGTGATCTATAGCCATCGCCTGATGATAGTACGTTTTGTAATAGTGTCGTTCCTGTTCGTGGGAAACCTACTATAAAAACTGGCGATTCAATTGGTATGTCTTCTATTTCTGGGTGTTTTTCTATGTAGTTTTCTATATATAATCGGTTCATTGTGGTCTTTCGAGCGATAAAATTCAGGAAATATTTACTAAGTGGTGTTATGTCTACTTTGTTAATGTTATCTACTAGCCTGTCTAATACTTCTATATATTTCTCGTTTCCAAAGTTTTTATAACCTGTTATTTTAATTGCATTGTTTAGAATTGTTTCTCGATCGAGTTTGTATATCCCTAGATCAAGTTTTTGCCCCATTTTTAACAACGAATTTACAATATTTACAATTAGTCTTTCTTTTGTACGACTTAAAGTATATTCATAGTCAACTGACATATGATTTGAATAAGGTACATCTTATAAATACATTATTAGAATAAGATTCTGATGATAATTAATGAAAAATATGTCAATCCTGATAACCACGAATACCAATTAATATATATTGATCAACACCAGGAACTGATAACTTCGCTTGAATTTTAATCAAAAACTCATTAGGGATGATACCTCCACCTGAAAAAATCATTTTTAAATATGGAATAATAATTTGAGATGATGATACAATTGAATCTTCAGGTATTGATATGTAAATATTTAATATATTTCTAAAAAATAATATTCTTTTTCTTTTTTTTATTAGGTTTTTCGTTATGTTATGCAACAGATTACACTTAGAGATTAATTATATAAATATAAAATATATATTATTTATATCGGTTTTTATACATGATACCTGAAAATCTTTATATGGCCTTTTTACTCACAACAATCGCAGGGTTATCAACAGGAATTGGTAGTGCCATTGCTTATTTTATAAAAAAACCAAAAATAAACTACCTCTGCTTTAGTCTTGGTCTATCAGCAGGTGTAATGTTGTATGTATCTTTTATAGAACTCCTACCAGAGGCTTTACAAGGGGTAGGCGAGTTATGGGGCATCTATGCTTTTTTTGCTGGACTAATAATCATAGGCATCATAGATTGGTTAATTCCTGAATTCGAAAATCCACATAACTTCGCACAGATTGATAAAAAAGAAAAAAAGGTGGATGAAAAACTTATGCGGGTAGGCATTTTAACTGCTCTAGCAATCGCTATCCATAACTTTCCTGAAGGACTAGCTACTTTCGGATCAACGCTTGTAAATGCTGAAATAGGCTTATTAATTACTTTTGCCATTGCTATCCATAATATCCCTGAAGGGATCTCTGTTTCTATGCCTATTTTTTATGCAACAGGGGACAAAAAGAAAGCATTTTTGTATTCTTTTTTATCAGGGTTTTCTGAACCTGTTGGTGCAGTAGTTGGATTTCTCATATTATTACCGTTTTTATCAGAATGGGTCTTATCATTTCTTTTAGCATTTGTCGCAGGAATCATGGTATATATTTCAGTGGATGAATTGTTACCTACAGCACATGAATATGGACACGGGCACTGTGTAATACTTGGTATAATATTCGGTATGTTCATCATGGCAGCTAGTCTAATGATGTTATAATCGAAACTCCTTATGGAACAATAAATATGTTTATAACAAAAAAGAGGAAAGAAAAAAGAGTTGTGATTGAGCTTGAAAAATCAAACCCCTTAAAAAAGGCGTTGTTTTGATTTTTTTTACAGGAGAAAACCAAAGCGGACCTGGCGGGTTGTGAACAAGCCAACAGGAGAAGTTCCAATCGAACTTTTACATTTTTATTGAAGTTTGATTTGAGCGAGTTCTTCTAACTAAAATATTTCTTTTTTTATTCATTTTTATCTTTGGGAAAACTTTAAATTGAACAATATAATAAAATATTATATCTTGATTAAATGTTGGGGGTTAAAAAAACAATGAAAAAGATATTTGTTAAATTTTTTATCTTTTGTATTATCCTTCTAATGATTGCCCCTATATCTAGTGGACATATACAAACAACTAATAAAAATTTATTAAATAAAAATAAATCTTTTTTGGATAACTCAATTTGTGATCTATTGATTATTAGTACATCAAATTATATCAAAGCTCTGGAGCCTTTAAAGGAACATAAAAATAAAAATGGTATCAAAACAAGCATTGTAACATTAGATCGGATATATGATGATATCTGGTATGGTCGTGATAATCCTGAAAAAATAAAACTTTTTATAAAAAAGGCATACGATGAAACTCAGATAAAATATGTTCTACTTGTTGGTAATTTCCGTAAGGTTCCTGTTAGATATGTAAATAATGCTGACTCTTTTGAGCAATATTTTATTTCTGAACTATATTATGCTGATATTCTTGATAAAAATGGGAGTTTTTCTTCATGGGATACAAATAATAATGGTATTTATGGTGAATGGAATGGTGATCAAGCTCAAGATAAAGATATTGACTTATATCCCGATCTATGTGTTGGTAGACTTGCTTGTAGGAATATTTTTGAAGTAAAAATAATGGTTAATAAAATAATAAACTACGAAAGAAACACTTATGGAGAGGAATGGTTTAATCGCATTGTAGGAGTAGCTGGTGATATGTATCCCCCTGGAAGTTATCCTTTTCCAACACCTGCTTATGAAGGTGAAGATAATATTCTAATCGATATAAGTTATATGTTTGGTTTTGAAAATACGACATTATTTACATCAGATGGTTCATTCAACGGATCAGAAGATGTAATCCGTGAAGTCAACAAGGGTTGTGGTTTCCTTGTATTTTATGGCCATGGTAATCCTTCAGTTTGGAGTACACATCCACCAGATGATAAAAGTGTCTGGATAGAAGGTCTATCAGTAAGAACTATGTCTAAACTTAGAAATCATGAAATGCTTCCTGTTTGTGTAGTTAATTCATGCCATAATCTAGAGTTTGATGTGAATATTTTTAATATTTTTAAACAATCTTTTGGTTATATGACTTGGATTCCTGAATGTTGGGGTTGGAAACTGACTAGGAAAATTGGTGGTGGATCCATAGCAACCATCGGTTATAGTGGTCTTGAACTGACAAAAGAGGATAAAGATTCACAAGAAGGAGCTGCTGATTATTTAGATAATAGTTTTTTCTATAGTTATGGCGTTAATAAAATAGATATTCTTGGTGAGGTTTGGAAGGAATCAATAACACGTTATTTAGATAAATATCCTATTAATTGGAATACACCTGCTGGCTGGGATTTTTCAATTGATGCAAAAACTGTTCAACAATGGGTGTTACTTGGTGATCCAAGTTTACAGATAGGTGGCATTAAAAATCCTTAAAATCCTATAACATTTAACAATAAAGAAGCCGGTGGTAATAATGATTTTGGAAGCAATATCCTAAATTCTACCAAACCAAAGCTTCTTTTAACCATAATCCCTCTAAGATGGTAAAGGAGACCTGGCGGGTGGTGAACAGTCCAACAGGAGAAGTTCCATGTTAACTTTTACATAATTATAGAAGTTTGGTTTTGCAAGTTCAACTAACTAAAACTTTTTTTTATATAAGGCTCCAAGAATAAGTGAAAAACTGTATATGATTTATCGTTCGGGCATATCAACCCATTTGTGCGACTTTGCAACACTAAAATATGTATTGCTTCTAATCATTTTAGGAAATTTACTAGAAATATCTTCAATAATTTGATTTAATTGATTTACGTTTTCAACGATTAACTCTAATTCTAAATCCGCATAACCAAAAGTTTTGTCAATATATGCCAAATGCGGATTTCCTTCAAGATACTTTATGATCTGATTAATTTTGTTATAGTCTTTAAGATAGAGATCAACCTTAAACCATTTGTAACCTATTAGTTCCCAATTAGTTGTTATATGAAATCTGAGTATTATTCCAAGATCTTTTAATGTCTTTATTCTTTTACTTGCTGTAGCGGTAGTTATATTGAGTTTATTGGCGATATCTATAGTTGGTATTCTAGAATTTCGAGCAAGTAATTGCAATATCTGAAAATCTAAATCATCATAATCTACTATCTCCCCGCCGCGTCTAACAATTTGGTTTATTCTATCATCTTTTTCACCGATTAAAAACGATTTTGTATAAATGTTTTCTCCTATAAATGGAGCGATTATCTGATTTGCAAAATAATCCCTATATTTGCTTAATGTTTTTTGCCAGAAAGAATGAATTTCTGTAACGTTTTTTGCGAGTAAAAATACACAAAGATCAATGCTTCCTTCTGGTGATGCGACCGTCTGAGTGTGTTTAAAATTTACAAAATGATTAATAATTTTCTCCTTAATCTCAGGTGAGGTATATTGATAGTTAAAATAAAATCTCATACAAGAATAGCCCAATTTTAATGTATCAATTAATGTATTAAACCGTATAATTATCCCTTTTTCTTTAAGTCTTTTAACTCTAAGTGCAACTGCGTCTTTATGTAAACCAACTTTCGTACCGATTTGAGAAAAGGATTGTCTTGAATTTAGATCTAGATGATATAATATTTTTCTATCTTTTATATCGACTTTTTCCATGAAATCTGCAAAACTACATTTTTTAATCAATACTTTAACATTTTGCAGAACTTTTTCAAAAAACATTTTATGATTTACTCAAACGCTATATGTTCATTGATTAAAATGAAAAATTGTGAAGGATGTGGCAAAGAACTAGGTTCTCTGGAAGGCTATCGCCATCCAACATTGGGATGGGGGCACCTCTTATGCGGTCATTGTTTTGATAAAGTATCGGAAAGTGTGGAAAGATGGAGAGAAGCAGTTTTACCTTATGTTGGTTTTTTCGATAAAAATTCTTCAAATAGTAGTTTACAATTGAATTGGAAAAGTAAACTAAAAGATTTTGTTCAGATATAAAACCGATTGACAACGTTATGATTGAGAGCGAGAGCTAAATAGTAATTGATAATAAAATTAGTATAAATTCAGCGGACCTGGCGGGTTAGAATTATTTTACAGGAAAATTACCGTATTTAGAACATATATTTATCGTTTGTCTACAGTTATTTGTTGGAACAAAATCTAACTTAATAGGATAGATGGAACTCCATCTGAAAGTGGAGGTTTTATATCTGGTGTTTTCCAATCATGAAGTTTTTCGACATTTATGAGCAGATACATAAAAACAGGAATTGTTGTTTTCATCCAATGAACGAGATTATCATGTTTGTGTTCCCCATACCATGCATCATAATCTATTGAGAGTATTTCAAATGTGAAGCTTGGTATACGAAATTCTTTATATGCCCAAATATCTGCGCAACCTCCGGTTGTCATTTCTTCAGATCTATCTGCTTCATATTCTGTGTTTTCTTCAACCCAGTCTTTTACATGGTCAAACAATTGTATTTCTTTTTCAGACATAATATAAGGGGGGTTAAAAATCCATTTTGACCAAGGAGTTGGAGTAATAATATTATGCCAGGCTGTATGGCAATTAACATAAAATGAAAAATCATGATAATTTATTGATTTCATAAAATCTCTAAGAGCCCTTGTCTCTGGTTCAGAAAAAGCATATCTGCCACAGTTACGCCACCATTTTGATGGATCATTAGGCTGGGTTTTAATATAAGGAATCTTTATTTTACCAAATAATTTTCCTAGACGATAAACACGACTACGAAGTCTACCAAAATAAATATCAAAATTTCGATTTAAATCTACACCGTTTTCATTTCCTACTTCATCATTTTGTCTCCCATCAGGGTTCACCAAGGGAATTAAGTATATCTCGGTATTGTTCAAAATATCAGTTATTGTTTTATTTTTACCATGGTTAATGAGAAGATATTCAGCAAGATATAAGCAGGCTTCTCCTGCTTCCCATTCTATTCCATGTATGCATCCATCAATAAGGCAGGAAAATTTATTTTTATTATTTTTTTCATTAGTAATTCTAATGCACCAAATGTCTTTTCCTAAAACACTTTTACCTATAGAAACAACATCTACCATGTCGGGATAGTTAGTATTAAAATTTAACAATAAATCTGTTGTTTTATAATAATCATGATAATTTCCATCTTTCCAATTTGGCAATATTGAAACGTTATCTAACTGTCTATTTCTCAATGAATTTTCTTTTTGTTCTTCAGGTTTATCATCGTCTAAGCAACCTGTAAATGATATTGAAAGTAAAATAAAACATGTGAGTAATATTAAAATTGGGGTTGTTTTTTTATTCAAATAATATTCCTTCATTTAACATTTGAATAAAAATATTAATATATAAAATATTGGAGCAGTCTTTTATAATAACATTTATACAATAAAAACAAATACATATAGAATACTTTAGAGGAGGAAAACATAAATGAAAATTAAAATTATCGTAATTTTCTTAGTCTTTCTAATCATTTCATCCTCGATATTAATAAGCTCCGTATCTGCATGTACTGGATTTATGGCAACAGATGGCGAAAATATACTTATTGGCAGTAATGAGGATTGGTGCACAGCAGATTATAATATCAGGTTTTTTCCTGCAGAGGATGGGAAATTTGGTAAGGTTCTTTTCGATTTTGATTGGCCTTTTCCTTGGAATAAAGATTATGACTCGCCCTATTCTGGTTTGAATGATCAGGGTTTATATTATGATTCATTTCAAGCTCCTTATCTTAAAATTAAAAATAATGGAAGAAAGCTTCCAATATTTCTTGATGACTACTACTCAGTGGACATAAGATCTCATTGTCTGTCTGTATGTACGACAGTTCAGGAAGTAATAGATATTTATTCAAAATATTATCTTCGTATAACAGGCCTTGAAACAGGACAACATTTTTGGATAGATCGTAATGGAGATTCGGTAATAATTGAAGGTGATGATATAATATATAGACAAGGGGATTTTCAAGTTGTTACAAATTTCTTGCATTCCCATCCCGAGCTACCGGTTGATCCAACAGCGTTTTTGAGATATGAAAAGGCAGTAAGCATGCTTGAAAATATGACCTGCTTGTCTGTAGATTATTTCAAGGAAATCCTAAATGAAACCCATTTAGAAAAAATGGATTATGTAACTATGGAGTCACATATTGTTGATTTGAATAAAGGCCTGATTTATTTGTATAATTTTCACAATTATGACGATGTAATCGTTTTTAACTTATCAGAGGAGCTAAAAAAAGGAAAACATTCATGGATAAACGTACCAACAAAATATGAACCTCTTGGCAATAAGGCACCAATTACTCCAGATCCACCAATAGGAAACACAGATGGAATAGTAATGAAGGAATATACATTTGGAATTAATGAAACAACTGATCCAGATAACGATGAAGATCAAATCTATTATAAGCTTGACTGGGGAGATGGAACTCAAAGCAATTGGTATAATAAATTCTGTTATGAACTAGATTTAATGAAACATAGATGGAAAAGACCGGGAACGTACAATATTAAAGCAAAAGCCAAAGACATATATGGAAATGAAAGTGATTGGTCTGAACCTTTCAAAATAACAATTCAAAGAAGCAAATTAACAAAACTGCTTTTACTGGGTGCAATTGGTTTTATTGGAATTTTTTTATTGCTAAGATTACTAAATCAGATGCAAGAATAACTATTGTTCAACAACTTTTAGGTCATGCAAAATCAACAGGTAAGTTTTAGACGGACCTGGCGGGTTGTGAACAATCTAACAGGAGAAGTTCCATGCGAACTTTTACAATTTTAACAGAGTTTGATTTGTAAGTTCTATCTCACTAAAAGCTTTCTTATTTTTTTCTCTTTTTCCGAGGTGTTTTATGAAAGAATCGATTTATGATAATATGACGAAATGTGAAAAAGAAGTCGCTGATGTGTTGAAAGAAATGGGTATTAAATGGAGATACGAGCAAGCTGTATTTATTTGGTCATTCATTCCCGGACATTTTACAACCAGAAAGGACATGGCATGAGATTGAAAATGTCAATTATATTTAGTCAAGTAGTGAAAAAATTGTTGAATTCAACTATCTAGGTATTAACAACATGCACAATGTCAAAGTGCTTGATTTTGGTACAGGCGAAACATTATTCTTTGGAGCATGTAAATTTACAAATGGTCATGCCACATTTGGAGAAGAATGGATTACTAAATTCGATGTAGAAAACGAATTTGCATATTGGGAAGTTGAACTAATTGAGGGGCAATAGATAGTAAAAAAATCCCATTTCCTCTTATTTTTTAACATCTGTCAAGGAAATATTTAAATAAATAATTATATTATTATTTGCTTATTAAAGGAAGGTAGGAACGATATATGAAGAACAAAATGGTAGTGTTTTTTGTTTGTATGCTAATGATAATAACAGCTTTACCAGTAATAGGAACTATAAATGAAAAAACAAAAACAGAAGTAAGTTCGATTGATAATTGTCCGGTTATTGATATTTTTATAGCAAAGTTCATTGGAATAGGAAACATTCCATTAATTTTAGGTAATTATGGAGAAGGAACTGCAATAGATATTGAATGGGAAATGAAAATATTGAGTGGCCCGTTATTTTCACCAAAAAATGCAAGCGGATCAATCGATGAGTTGGAAGGGGGGGACTATGAAATAATCAGAGTTCCCAGTTTAGGACTTGGTTTTGCCGCTTTTGAATTTTACTGCAATTATTCAATCCAAAATATAACAGGAAGCTTTATTGTGGTGAAACAAGAATATAGAGATTTTGCATTGGGTTTTTTGCACATGTTCTTTATTTTTATACAACCAGAAAAAGAATGGCATGTAATTGATACCGACGATGTGCATTATTTCAATGAAACAGATCAAGATGGCTGCCATATTTTCGTTGAAGGAATAAACAATATGCATAATGTTAGAGTTATGGAAGGAGCTGATGACCGCTCTGAAGATGCATTGTTTTTAGCAGCAACCAAATTTACGAATGGCAACGCAACTCTTTATGAATATGGACTTACAAGAGATATAGTAGAAGGCGGAGACGCACACTGGGAAATAGAACTAGTAAACGACGAATAATTAAAAACAGCCATACAGGTCGAGTCAAGAAATTCCCAAAAAACCAACAAATAATAAAATAAGGTCCTCTGAGGTAAAACTCCCTTCTGGAGTAGAAGACGGACCTGGCGGGATTCGAACCCGCGATCTGCAGCTTAGGAGACTGCCGCCCAATCCAGGCTAGGCTACAGGCCCAATACCAGCATAAGAGAACATCCGTGCATTATTCTTAAAAGTTAGCAAACTAAAACTAATGAATACTAAAATCTAAAGGATGGTTTTTTCCAGATGATACCAGGAGGAATATCGCCTTCTACTTTTTCGCAATATTTTTATCTAGGAACGGATTGTGTTCTTCGTGAAAGTATGGAAACCTATGTTGATCTTTATCTAAGCTCAGATGGTGAAAGAGCATCAGAGATACAGCGCAGACTAAAGGCATTAGGGTTAAAACCGGGTATTGGCGAACACGATTTCTTATATGATTGGAATAAAATCGTAGGTCCTACTGAGATAATTGCTTTTGCAGATAGGGTACAATCAGAATTGAAAGGGACTGGAGTAATATTGCGGTTTACTACAATTCGGTAAAGAGATATTTTTATGCCTTTGCGACACCGATGAATCAAGGTAGGCAATTACTTGAAGTTGGAGATATAAAAGATGAGTGACCTTAAAACGGTTCTAAGGGATCTAAGTAATATCTTTATTGCTGTTGGGGCGATGTCCTTTATCCCTCTACTTGTCCCTATCTATTATAGAGAGTATTATGCGATTTTCCCTCTTTTGATCACCTGTCTTTTGTTTCTACAGATTGGTTTTCTCTTGTTTGTTTTGTTTCAGCATGCTGAGGTTACAAACTTCAAAAGTGCTATGGTAACCGCTGCACTTGGATGGTTGTTCATTCCCCTTATTAGTGCCATTCCTTTCCTTTTGATGCCATATAACCAGAATAGCGGCGCTACGATGAGTGCCCTATCTGCGTTTTTTGAGTCGATGTCAGGCTGGACAGGTACAGGGCTTACGATGGTGGATAAAGAGCAACTACTCCCCTATAGTCTTCAGTTTTGGCGAACCTGGATCCAATGGATAGGTGGAGTAGGTGTAATTGTTCTGACACTTTCAATTCTAGCAAGACCAGGAGTTGGTTCTTTTGTCCTTTACCGTGGAGAAGCCAGGGAGAAACGAACCCATCCTTCCATTGTATCAACAGTAAGAACGATCTGGTGGATATTTCTGCTTTACACTATCGTAGGAATCATCGGTCTTCTGCTTATTTGCTATATTTTTCCAAACGGGATGAGCCCTTGGCAATCTATCAACCATGCGATGACCGCTCTTGCAACAGGTGGCTTTAGCGTCACTGATAAAAGCATAGCAGGATTTGGAACGATCTGTCAACTCTTTATTGTTATGCTTATGTTTGCCGGGGCAATTGCATTTGCAGCACATTATGACCTGTTGAAAGGTAGGATACGGCGTTTTTTTTCAGATCCTCAAATGCGGTTGATGATTTTTATTGCTTTCATTGGCGTCATCCTCTTAGCACTTATCAACATAAATAATCAGAATCTCCCGTATGGGAATAATATCTTATTAGCTATCCGTGATTCAGGGTTTCAGTTTGTCTCTGCGTTGACCTGTACGGGATTATCCACCGTTGATATTAGCACGTGGACAGAGTCAGCAAAACTTCTGCTCTCCCTTACTATGATTATCGGAGGGGCTGCAGGATCAACAGCTGGCGGCATCAAACTTTTCCGTGCAATTCTTCTTTTCAAAGGAGCGGGTTGGAGGGTTAAACGTAGTATCTCCTTTTCAAGACGTGTGTTTATCAGAAAATTTGGGGGACGCTGCCTTCCTGAGAAAGAGGCGATAGATCTCGTAAACGAAGCGGCGATCGTCTCTTTTATTTGGGTACTTATGCTTATCACGGGTTTCTTTGTGATGGCGTTTATTTATCCACAGCAGACCATCGGCAACATTTTCTTTGAGGTGTGCTCCGCGCAAGGAAACGTGGGATTATCTATAGGATTAACAACCATTTTAATGGATCCGATTGCGAAGATCATGTTGATTTTCAATATGTGGATTGGACGGTTGGAGATCATCCCAGTCATCGTGCTATTACGGTCACTTGTGGGGATAAAACGAAATATTTTTTGAGGGAGAGACATGAGATAATTGTTCTGACTTTTTTCTTGTGAAAAAAAGATCTTTCTTGAATAATGAGCGCAATGGTGTTACTCTGAGAACAAACTGACAACTTTATCTATCCGATCTTTCTCAACGACAATGGTGACGATATCACCCTCATGCAGCGTGAGATCATCAGTTGGAATGATGAACTTGTCTTTTCGTTCAATGGCCACAACAAGGCTTTTGTAATGAACCCAGATATCTGTGATTGTTTTATGGTCGAATGATGATTTTGGGAGCAACGGGAGTCGGACGACCTCCGCGTAATCATCGACGTTTAAAAATCCCTCTATGGTCGGATGTTTTATGGAAGTATAAATCATCTCTGCAACAACAATATCTGGCTTGTTTATTATCTTAACACCTTTCTCAAGGTACAGTGGTTTGCTCTCCTCTTGATTGACTACGGCGATAAGGTTTTTTACTCCCCTGTTTTTTGCAAGTGAGACAACCAGAAGATTTGTTGCATCATCTGTCGTAGTTGCTATGAGTACATCTGCTTTTTTAACATCGAGCTCATCAAGGGTTTCTTCATGAGTTGCGTCCGCATTTATCGCTATTGCATCAAACTTTCGCGCAATGTATTCGCATCTTTCTTCGTTTTTATCTATGACGACGACGTTGTGATGTTTTTCGCTTAATGCAAGTTCTGTGAGTCTCTTGCCAATGCCAGAAGCCCCAACGATGACAATGTACATAATTATCCAACATTTGCTTTTGTATTGGCTGCGTGTAATTTAGCCCTTGGTATTAAATCTTTCGCAAGCGTCAACAAATAGTGTTTTTACAGAAGATTATCTCTACGTTGTCATCTTAAGAAACTGATTATTTAAGGGGGATATATTTAATAGAGAAATGTGCAGATGATCCATCGGTCTCTGGTAGCGTCCAGTTCTGTAGTTGCTGTAGTCGTATGGTCTCAAATGGAGCCTGTTTTTCCTCTAAAAGCCGTGAGATGCCGGGTACATGCCCGTCACCAACGCAGGCGATAATCCTTTTGTGTGTTTCGTGTAATGCAAGTAGTTTTTGTGCCATGTGGGAGTTGCGTTTGTCAATTAATGTTTTTTTGATTGTTGGAAATTTTTTCCCAATCTCATGGAGATAGGAATCGAAGTTCTTGTGGTAGTTTTTTAGTTCCTGCTCTACCCGTTTCTTTGTTATAAATAGACCGGCGACTCCGGAGAATAGTAGTCGGAATCGTTCAGTAAATGGCATGGTTTTCCACATATGAGTGAAGAGCTGTTGCGCATTGGTGTCTATAAAGGCTATGGGGATTTGATGGGATTGTGCGTAGCTAATTGCAGAAAACATCTCGTCTCCTGCGCTTACACCGTACTGTTTTGCCATACTTTCCTGGAATTGTGAGAGCATACGGTAGATGAGAGGTAGGTTTTTTTTCGCGTTTTGATAGGAGGAGGGGTCTGTGTTGCGTAAGAGGATTGCCTGATATCGTTGTTGGTCAAGTTCGACTCCGATGATTTCTGGTTGTTTTTCGTCGAAGATGGAAAGGATTGCGGCTTGGAGGTTGAAGATATGGCCTGTTCCTATTAGTGTGATCATAGTTGTTGCAGCAAATACGCTGAGGTTTCATTAAGGTATGTGTTCAAATAACCTCATAATTCGTCAATCGTCTATATATAAATCGACAATATTAAATACTATGAAAGATATACTAATATGTATGTGTAACGCCATCGACGATTATCGGGAAGACGAATTATCCGACGTATGGGTAAAAATTGAAAGAAGGAAATGGATTCATGGTTAATTATTCACCTCCTATCCTCCTTTCACCTCCTTATTTTTTTAGAATAATACCCTGTAGAACACTGTTGATCGCTTAGTACCTATAATGTTCAGACTTATATGGACCATCAACCGTAACACCAATATACGCAGCCTGCTCCTTACTTAATTTTGTCAGCCTTACCCCAAGTTTCCCCAGATGCAACCGAGCGACCTCCTCATCAAGGATCTTTGGTAGCATATACACCCCAATGGCATGCTTTTTTTTCCAAAGCGCAATCTGCGCAAGCACCTGATTAGTAAATGAATTGCTCATCACAAAACTTGGATGACCATGCGCACAGCCCAGGTTCACCAACCGACCCTCCGCCAGAATGAAAATTTCATGACCATCCGGGAACACGTACTTATCCACCTGTGGTTTAATACTCACCTTTCTGATGCCTTTTACCACATCCAGCTTCCCGACCTGAATCTCATGGTCGAAATGACCGATGTTGCAGACGATCGACTGATCACGCATCCTTTGCATATGCTTCACCGTGATGACATCCTTACACCCCGTCGCGGTCACATAAATATTGCCTTCATCAAGACAATCCTCCACGGTCTTTACCTCATAGCCTTCCATGACTGCTTGTAGTGCACAAATCGGGTCAATCTCAGTTACGATGACACGGGCGCCAAACCCACGCATTGACTGACAACACCCCTTGCCAACATCACCGTATCCGCACACCACCACGGTCTTTCCCGCAACCATGATATCAGTCGCCCGCTTGATTCCATCAGCCAGGCTCTCCCGACACCCATAGAGATTATCGAACTTCGACTTTGTCACCGAATCATTCACGTTAAACGCAGGAAACAGCAGCGTCTTTGCAGCTTGCATCTGATACAACCGATGCACCCCAGTCGTCGTCTCTTCAGACACACCCTGGATGTCCTTAACAAGACCAGACCAGTACGTCGGATGTCGCTTATAACTCTGTTCCAACCGCTTCATTAACTCCTCGAAATCCTTGCCTTCTTTGGAATAATTTTTGGTTAAAAGTGACGGTTTTCTCTCCACTTCGACACCCTTATGCATCATCAAGGTCGCATCCCCACCATCATCTACGATCAACGTCGGGCCTCTCCCATTGCCAAAATCGAGTGCCTGCTGCGTACACCACCAGTACTCTGAAAGACTCTCCCCTTTCCACGCAAACACCGGGATACCTGCCTTAACCATCGCTGCAGCAGCGTGGTCCTGCGTCGAAAAGATATTACAGCTCGCCCAGCGAATCTGCGCACCAAGCGCTCGTAACGTCTCAATCAGTACCGCAGTCTGAATGGTCATATGCAGACTACCAGAGATTCGTGCACCCTTCAGCGGCTTATGCGGACCGTACTTATCACGCACTGCCATAAGCCCAGGCATTTCCTTTTCCGCAATCTCGATTTCCTTGCGTCCAAGACTGGCAAGGCTAATATCCTTAATCGCATACTTCTTATTCCTTGATATTTTCATGATACCATACTCCACCATTCTTCTTATTTCAGGATAAGTTTCGCATCTACGACACAGACACGATTCTCATACACAAATACTGGATTTAAATCCATTTGATCAACATGATCGATAAGCTCCTCACCCAGTTTTGAGACCTTCAACACCACATCAACAACGAGCTGCTTGTTGGCCTTCATTCCACGGAAACCTTCTAAAAGTTGTTTGCCCGCCAGCTCCTCGACCATCTGCGCTGCATCAAATACATCAATAGGGACAACACGGAAAGACACATCCTTGTACAACTCTGTGAAGATCCCGCCAATCCCACACATCACAGTAAGACCAAACGTGGGATCCTGCACCAAGCCAACAATAATCTCAACACCTTTCTCCTCCATCTGATCAACCAGCAGATCCTCTGATGGGAACTTCAGTCGGAACTCCTGAAAAGTTTTTTTCAATTCATCCTTTTTTTGAATATTCAATCTCACCCCCCCGACATCGGTCTTATGCAGGATCTTTGACGAACAGACCTTTAAAGCGACAGGAAAACGCAACGAGAGTCTCTCAAGATCCTTTTCTGTTTGAACTAGTTGATATACCGTTGTAGGTATCCCATACGTACGCAGGAGATCCTTTACCTCGTTTTCTGCAAGCGCACCATTCCTATTCTCAAGTAGTGTCTTCACAGCAGGATTCATAATCTAATCCTTCTTCCGGTTATCGATAACCCGTTTTGCTTTTAAACCAGTTTCGCGGATGGTGTTGGGCGGTAGCACATCAACCCGAGGGGTAAATACGATAACAGATTGGATGTCTCCTTTTAGCTTTATCGAGAGCTGCTCTGTATCAGTGCTGCTAAGTCGTTCCTTGGTTTCTACCTCCACTGTGAGCATATCAATATCATTTTCCGTGTTAAGCACCATACGCCAGTTCCCCCCAACCAGTGAATTGTTCATCAACACAGACTCAATCTGACCAGGGTAGATGTTCGTCCCCCTGATGATTACCATGTCATCAGATCGACCTTTAATCATCGAATGGCGCACATGCGTCCGACCACAGGAACACATTCCTTGATCATAGAACATTGCGATATCACGTGTCCGATACCGTAAAAGCGGCATGCCTTCCTTACTAATCGTGGTAAGAACAATTTCTCCCTCCTCTTCCACCCCAACTGGTTCAAGAGTGATTGGATCGACGCATTCGACAAGGAAATGATCCTCCCAGAGATGCAATCCGTCATGCTGGTCACAGTCTGTGGATACACCAGGACCGCACATCTCAGTCAGACCATATATATCATGCACATCCATGTCCCAATTGTCCATTATCCGTTTCTTCAGACCAGAGGTGAACATCTCCGCGCCAAACAACCCGTTTCGAACATGTAGTTTTTTTGGGTCAAGGCCTATCTCAACAGCGACCTGCCCTAGGCGCATCGCATAGGATGCGACACCGGAGAGAAACGTCGTCCCATAATAATCCATAAGCTTAATCTGCCGTTCCGATTGACCCTGACCAGATGGAATTACAAGCGCCCCGATTCTCTGCGCACCATAATGAAACCCGAACGCACCCGTGAACGTCCCATATGGGATTGGGTTTTGGAAAATGTCTTTTTTCGTCAGACCGGACATGGACAGACAGCGCGCCATCACCTCAGACCAGACCTCCATGTCATTATGAGTGTAGCATACGGTCACAGGTACACCGGTTGTTCCTGAGGAAGCATGCAACTCGATACAGTTCTCCAAAGATATTGTCATCATGCCAAACGGTGCGTTCTTCCGCAGATCATCCTTTGTCGTAAACGGCAGTTTCTTGATATCATCAAGTGCTTTGATATCCGCCGGTGTCACATCAAACTGCTTGAATGCTTTTGTATAAAACGGCACGGTTTCATATACACGATGAACAGTTTGTTGTAAACGCTCCAACTGCAAATCCTTAAGTTTCTTTCTGTTCAACGTCTCCATTTTCTTGTTGAAAATATAATCCATGAAAATCCCACGCCCCCAATACATTGATTCTTTATTAAGGTTGATGAAGGAGACACAAAAAGAAGGAAAACAATGGAGAAAACAAAGGTTTTAAGACAGAATAGTGTTATAAAATCAAGAACATGGGGGGAAATGAAAAAAGATTATTTCTCTGAAAAAGTATTTGCTATGGGAATCATCCTCTTAATCGTAGGCAGCTGTATCATTCCATCAACAGCACGAAAAATTCCGACACCATCTCTGTCATCTTTAAGAGATAGCTGGTTTTATGTTGGTGGTTCAGGCTCAGGAAACTACTTAAGTATTCAGGATGCTATCAACGCTTCCTTTGACAACGATACGGTTTTTGTATATGATGATTCGTCTCCCTATAACGAAAGTATCGTCGTGAATAAATCAATTCGTCTACTTGGCGAAAACAAAAATACGACGATCATCGTTGGAGTTATCGGACGGGATGTCGTCTATGTTTATGATTATGGGGTAACAATCAGTGAGTTTTCATTACAGTATCACTGCACGTATCCCTCATCAGATATCATGATTCTAACAAACCAAACCTATATCTCTCAGATGATTATGACCCGAACAAGCAATTGGTTTGGGATTTCATTGCACTCGTTTTGTGATGCGGGAATTTATGATAATCGTATCTCGAACAAGGTCGTTGGTATCTCACTACGTGTTTTCTCGAACAACAACAGCATCATTGAAAATACTCTTACAAATAATTATTACAATATTGAAGTTCTATCAAGCTTGTGTAATCATGTCTATTATAACAACTATGTAAACAACATCATTAACGCTGTTGATAAAGGAAGCAGCACATGTAATGATACATATCTCTCTGCAGGAAATTATTGGGACGGCTATACTGTAATAAATGAGCACTAAGGCCAAAATAAGTAAAGGAATAGTTCAGACGACGTTGCTGACAGAACTATGTCCAACTAGGGTGGACTGGACCAAGGCAGATACCCTTTAATGGAATCATATATGACGACATAACTCTCCTTTTCTTCAATCATCGGTGGGTTTGGCATGAGAGAAAAAATAAAAAAATTTGGAAAATCAACCGCATTTCGAGTATGCTAGGAGACATTGTCCTCTGGAGATTTTATTCTCCTTGGGAGAGATACGTTTCAAGTGATTCCAAAACTACTATTACCAGATGAAGATGCTGTGGTTAAGGTTCTTATGTTATGTTTGGGAAAAGTAACACTATGTATAATAGTATGGACAGATAATACACAATTGTATACAGACAGCTACATTGCGACAATCCTATTATTTTTCATCTTTGGTATTCACGCGGTAAAGAGTTAAGAAACATAATATGGATGATGACACATCACTCGAACCTGTAAGATCTGTGGTTCAGGGCTTCCTGATGACTTCTCGACCGATATTTGCCACAATTGTCAAAGTATCATGAGCCAGGATGATATTTTTAATTACAAATGATAATATACAGGGACATCGTTATAATAATATAAAATAAAGGGGATATAGATGATTAAATTCATTGGAAGAATTGCCTTGTTGATTGGAAGTATTCTTCTGCTACTTGGTGCTGCTTTCACACCAAATATAAGTCTTACAACTGTCTTCGCATCAGACCAAAGCGACCTTGTAACATTCACCATACAGACTTACGGAACTACGAAAGATACCATGCATAGCCTTAAAGTGACACGAGGCCAGATTAGAGAAATTCAACGCGTGTTTGATGATCTAAAAAACCAGCTTTCAACAGCAGACACCTTACTAGAGACACATAGGATCTTCAACGGCACCATCGATGCACTAGCAAGAAACGCTCTGCTGCCAAGCGACCTAAGCATCCCTAAACTTAAAACACTTGTAACAAGCGCAAGCCGCTATAAAAAAATATCCAGAATAATAAAGAACCAGCATACGCTTCTATTTGACACCTCAACTGACGGGGAGATGCAAAATTTTTTTTGCTCCATCGCAGGCAACACCAGCAATACTCATGTCGCAAAGTTTGCTAAAAGAATCGCGCATCGTCTCTACGTTATCATGGACCATTGCACAGGAAACGCCATCTTAGTAAAAGTCGCCACAGTGCTCTGGATAGTCTGTAACCAAATCAGCAAAATCACTCAAAGCATCCTAGCACAAAATGGTTCTCATTGCGGTGTAAGCATGTATTTTGGCAATTACCATTACTACCCATATCCGGACTGGCTGCAACCAGCGGAGGGATGGATTTTTACAGACGGCGTCAATGGAAAACAAAACCTCACAGGGTCGTTCTGGGGGCAGACCATAGCGGGTGGGTGGCAACCGCAAGACGACTGGTACATGAACTACACGTGGAGAGGATGCCTGGGATTCACCGGCCTGATGATCTATACGGGCATAGACAGCGCGTATTATATTGGCTCAGGGCTTCATGTGCATGTAGGTCCGGGCAGACCATAGTATTTCAAAATAATGTCCTTAGAAATTTAACTATGACTACATACTAAAACAAAGCTTTATGTCCCAATCAACATTGCATTACGAAATATAGGTAACTGTATCCTATATAATAAGTAAAAGAGAGGACTTCACCCTGTCTTTGTGTAAGCCCCAATTACTTACAACTTACAATACAATTCATTATTAAAGGAAGCTACTTTCCTCTATGTCCATCTCTTTTTCACGAAAAAAAAATAAAAAAAAGAGTGATATTGATTTTTTCCTATTCGTTAGCAGAACAAACCCTATTTGACTCCAAGAAATATGAAGAACAACAGGAAACCGCTTGCTGATTTCGTAATCAGTTCTTCATCAGGTACCTCGATCGTGACCGTAATGGTAATCCTCCCAAATCCAAACACCGGTCTATCAGTAATCTCTATAGAATCATTGACAGGAAGGGAGTCAATCGTTCCGGTTTTGTTTTTCCCAAGAAGGACAAGACCACCAGCAAGTTCAATGCTCCAGTTCATATCAGTGGCGTCTGCGGTCCCATTGTTAAACACCTCTGCAGCAACTCTTAGCAACCCACCAGTAATCGCGCCAATGGATATCTCAGGTGAACCAGGGATTACAACGATGTAATCAATTTTTGTCTCGGTATCAGAGAACTCCCCATCTGAAACAGTCAAGGAAACCGTATAGGTCCCAGGCACCGAGTAGGTCCACGTCGGATGCTGTTGCTCTGAATCAATCGTGCCATCGTTATCGAAATCCCATTTCCAGGAGATTATCACAGTCTCATATCCTGTGGATAGATCAGTGAATTGGACGGTTAAAGGCACAGTCCCCACAGTCACATCTGCGGTGAAATCAGCATGCACAGGAATCGCACCAAGACCGCCTGAGAAACACACGACTCTGCCATCCCTGCCTCCAACAACCATCTCCATGGAGCGGTCACCAACAATGTCTGGAATTGCAGCTATGGCATCAACAGGGGTACTTATCGGAAAAGACGCAAGTATTGTCCCATTCACACCATTCAGGAAATAAAAGTAGTTATTGACATACAGCGTTCCGATAAAAACATCATTTATTCCGTCACCACTAATATCCTCAGAACGAGCGATGCTTGCTGGTTTATCAGCAACCGTCTGACTCCAGATAAATTGGCCATTGTATCCATCAAGGGTCCATACAATTGTTCCGTATTGTATAGGCACAATATCAGGATGACCATTGTTGTTGATATCATCAAGTAGAACAAATTGAGTTATAATGAAGTTTCCGATAGAATTAGTCCAGAGTTGATTTCCATTACTCGCATTTAGCGCATAGATATGTCCAGCAAAATCACCGATAATAACGTCCTTTATTCCATCGCCGGATACATCATCAAGTTGTGCAAGAGCCCAGACAGAGGTTCCCGGAACCTGGAACGACCACATCTGAGAACCTGTTGCACCATTGATCCCTCTCCCATATCCGATGGATTCGGCTTCGTTGGAACAGCCTGCAAGTGCATCAGGGATTCCATCGCCAGTGAAATCTTCAATACCAATCACAGAAAACACCGGGCCACCCAAGGGACATTCCCAGATTGAAACCCCAGTCAAACCATTCAGACAGTACACCCGTTTCGGACCAGTATCGGTAGAGTCATCACCAGTCGCAGCAAGGACATCAAGAGTCCCATCGCTATTATAGTCATAACGGCAGTCGACCTGGAACACCCACCCACCACCGCCATATTCATGGGTATCATGAACCCATAGGGTGCTACCGGTTTTCCCTGAAAGGGCTTTGATCAACCGCCCACCCCACGCAGCACCAACGATAACATCCTGATAACCATCATTGTCGATATCATCAACGATAATCAAACCTCTCTGCGAATACACAGATCCAGCATAAATCTCATGTTCCCAGAGAACCTCACAGGTACCATGGGCGTTACCATTGAAACAGCGTATGTAATCATCCTCAGAACAGACGATGACGTCACTAATCCCATCACCACTGATATCCTCAATAGGAGCAATAGCCTTTGGACTGTTATCAAAGCCGGTTGTGATGTAATACTGCCAGAGTTGATCGCCGATCGGGTAGGAGGTTTGAACACCAGCTCCCATGACCGTCACCAAGAATGGGTTCTCATCAGGGTCGTTGCTTGTGATAGTTAATGTCGCTTCTGTCTGATTTACCGTATCTGGCTGATACCAAACCGGGATTTGAACAGATCCGACAACACCAATGTTTATTGGAAATGACACCGTGTCATCAAGATAGAACTGGGTATCATTAGAAGTGATACTTGAAAGTGTCAGGGTCGTATCACCAACATTCTGGACTTCCATGAACCAGCGTTTCGTCGCATGCATGCGTATAGAACCATAATTATGTGCTTCCTCAGGAAGTTGAATATCAGGTCCGGGACTCACCCCGTTGCCAATTAGAGTGATTCCGACCTCAGGATGCAGAGGGTCGTTAGATTGAACAGTTATCACGACATTCAGCGGTACTGGCGTCTGAGGAGTAAAAATCAATGGAATCACTGTCTGATTACCAGCAGGAATCGTGACCGGGAAGGTCAACGGACAGGAGATATCAGACGAACTAGGGATAACAACATCTGTGATGATAAGAGGAGCAGTACCAGTATTCTGAACAGTAGCATTCCAGGTAGCTGACTCTCCGATAGTAACCGGCCCATAATCATGCATAGTAACAGGAATGTAAATCACTGGTGTACCGGCACCGAGAAGATCTACTTTGTACAAAGTATCATAATTATAATTAATCCCGTTGTCACAATACCAGAGATATTGCCCGTCGTAGACAATCCCTGCAGGGTCAACACCTTCGGAATCATGGCTTTCGACAAGGCTGCCTGTCGTACGATTGATACGATAGAGACTATCGCCCCAGTAGTCAGCCATCCAGAGGTACTGGTTTTCAAGACAGAGATCCCAAGGTTGATTATCTGGTGCTTGGAATTGCTGTATAATACTGCCCGTGCCATTAACTTTGTAAATTTGACTAGGGTCTGGGTAATACCGTGAGACCCAGAAATCGCCATTGTCATAGGCGATTCCGGAGATATATTGCGCGGGGAGATTGAACTGAGCAAGAAGGCTGCCATCCCAATCTAATTTCAGTGCTACAGCAGGGTTGCTGGGGTGATGAGTCGTCCAGAGGTACTGCCCATCGTAGGTCAACCCATAGGCATCATCTTGAGGACCAGTGAAGAGCAAAGAATAACTCCCGTTCTGGGGACTAATCCGATAGATTTGACCACCATTTGTGCCGTAGATACCACAGTAGAGATACGTGCCATCATAGGCTAACCCTGATGCACCCTCAGGGATTTGATAGGATGTGACTATAGACCAATCTCGAGAACCAACCATATATTCTGTTTCATCATAACTTTTTCTTACTGAGACATCATCGAATATCTCATCGGATACAGAATACGCATGATTCTGTGAGTTAACTGATGCAAGTCCACTAGCCCCAACCATAGTAACTAAGATCATAAAAACTATTGCTTTCGTTACAATTTTTCTCATACTATCCCTCTTTAATTAAGACTCTTGATCTTTATTATTATCCAAAGATTTAGTATTTAATGTTTTTGTGTGGTATTGCATGTATTCAGAGCACCATCATAGCAGTGAGCTGAGCTGCGGGAAAGGGAATCAGCTACGGATGAGGAGGAAGAACAATAGTAGTACACCGTCTGCGGTCTTAGTAATCACCTGAGCCCCAGGAAGTATAACCTGTACGGTGATACCGACTTTTCCTAACCCAAACAATGCTCGACTTGCGATATCTGTCAATTCACCAACTATTAAAGACGATATCACTCCCGTTGAGTTGCGTCCAAGAATCATTAACCCACCGGAAAGAGAGATGCTCCAATTCAGGTTCGTGATATCAAGACTGCCTGTATTCAAAACCTCGGCATTCACCCGGAGGAACCCTCCTGTTATGTTACCAATAGTCACATTAAATGCCCCAGGAGGTAACACTGTGATATAGTCTTCTTTTCGTTCTGTATCTGAAGCACCAAGACCAGATACCTTCAATGACACTGTATATATCCCCTCAGTCTCATAGGTCCATTCAGGATCTTTCAGTGTTGAATCAATAACGCCATCGTCATCAAAATCCCATTTCCATGAGGTGACCGTCGTGTTTTGTGCGGTCGATAAGTCTGTAAACTGAACATATAGTGGTACAGTTCCTACCGTTGGAGTGCCGATGAAATCAGCAGTAATAGATGGAGGAGAAGAACTGGCATTCAGCCCACCGGAATAACAGACGACCTTCCCGTTTCGTCCTCCGACAACCATCTCCATGGAGCTGTCATTGACCACATCAGGAATAGCAGCGATTGCATCAACAGCTTCCCCGTACGGGATTGGTGAAATAATTTCTGATCCATCAACACCACTTAAGAAATAACAGTAATTGCTTTGAAACAATGTCCCAACAAACACATCGTCGATTGCATCACCGCTCACATCTGTACTTGCCGCGACGTTCCATGGTTGATCTGCCACAGGATGAGACCAGATTATACCGCCAGTGAAACCATCAATGATCTGAGTTGTTGATATGCTACTATGCGCAGGGATGATATCTGGATGGCCATCACCATTCACATCACCTATTTTTTCAAAGCGCGTGATAATAGCTGGTCCAATAAAAAGAGAGAAAAGCTGAGCTCCTGTCGCTGCATTTAGACCATAGATGTTCCCTAAAAAATCACCGATAATAACGTCCATTATTCCATCGCCGCTCACATCATCGATCTGTTCGAGAGCCCATACCGAAGCCCCAGATGTCGTAAATGACCACACCTGAGTGCCTGTTGCGCCATTAATGCCTTTGGAATATCCAATTGTTTGTGCTGCGTTTGTACAAC
>SMTZ1_10001581_pt1 | contig 43569 bp, 37 predicted proteins | sample DeeMarSWOR136_30_FD_25667 | JGI IMG/M metagenome (IMG submission 25667) | reverse complement strand
CACAGGCTATAAACTCACCACAATCCCAAAAAGACACCGACGCCGCCATGGTCCGCACATACACCACCAACACCACCACAAACACAAACAGGGCTCCGAAAACCCTGCTCAGATCCCACCTTTTCATCTCTGCTTCCTCAAATCTCCTCTTGCCAGAGTCTCCCTAAAGGGTCCCTTAAAGTGCTGTGCCGAGAAAAAATTACGTTTTGCCTGCGGGCTTGTCAACTCGCTTTCCGATCCCATCACTCTCCATGGGCCAACCTGATAGCCAGCACCGGTGGCAATCCCGCCTGAAGAATTTTTCGCTGCGCCGCTTGCACGTCATAGTTCACCCGGCGCAGCTGGAGGTGACACTCATGGTTGTCGAAAATGGCGTAACAACAGCGAGGATCTCCATCGCGAGGCTGCCCCACACTGCCCACGTTGACGATGTATTTCTCATCCTGAGAACAGACCATCGCCTCGACCAGTCTGGGGTGACTGCCACTCTTCTGGCAAAAGATGATCGGCTGATGAGAATGTCCAATGAAGCAGCATAGGCCCTCGAATACCTCGAATTCAACCAAGGCCATCCGGGGTGTCATAAGGTAATTCCAGGCGGGCGGATCAGCAGGGGTCGCGTGGACGAAGAAGAGATTCCCCGCCTGTATGGTGAAAGGCAGTTTGGATAGATAATCGCTATTCTCTGGGGAAAGAACTTTCGCGGTCCACTCCACGGCTCGTTTGGCATGAACGTTAAAATATGAGATATCCGTCAGTCCCACGGCGGCATGATCGTGATTGCCCACCACCACCTGCTCGGTGAGCTGCTGAACTTGCTGAATGCATTCGTTGGGATTGGCACCATAGCCCACGATGTCGCCAAGGCATATGAAGGAGTCGATATTCTGCCGCTGAGCGTCTTCGAGAACAGCCTCCAGCGCTTCTAGGTTGCTGTGAATATCCGAGATAATAGCGTAGCGCATAAAAGTCCCCTGGAGCAGGGCAGGAAAAATTGCGGGACAATCATCTCTCCCAGCTCCTCTTACTGCTGGCCTCTAGCTTCCGTGCAGCCCAGCAACTGAGTCCAGAATCCCATTGACAAACCGCCCAGACTCCTTGGTGCTATAAGTCTTGGCCAACTCGATGGCCTCATTGATGGAGACCTTCTGAGGGATGTCCGGGAAATGAAGCAGCTCGCAGATGGCTAATCGGAGGATGTTTCTGTCCACCACAGCAATTCGTGACAGTTCCCATCGCTTCACCTTCTCGGCGATGAGCTTGTCGATTTCGCGACGATGCTGAACAGTGCTGGTAGCCAGTAAGATCGTGAACTCAGCCACATCGTGAGGAGGATTTTGGCGATTTAAGACATTGGCCAAAACCGCCTCGATGGGTTCGCCTGAAATCTCGAAGGCATAAAGAGTCTGTAGGACCAGTTCACGTGCCTTGCGCCTCTTCCCCATCCTGGGTGCCCTTTCAAGACTTCTTGGCCCTCGGCAAATTGCGGTATAGGTCCACGAGCTCAATGGTGGCCAACGCTGCGTCAAAACCCCTGTTACCAACCTTTGCCCCTGCTCGTTCAACCGCCTGCTCGATGTTGTCAGCAGTGACAACACCGTATACTGTGGGAATTCCCGTCTCCAGAGCGACGCGAGCCACTCCTTTGGCCACCTCATTGGCCACGAAGTCGAAGTGGGGTGTCGCTCCTCTGATAACGGCCCCAAGGCATACGATACCGTCGCAGCTTCCGCTCTCAGCGATCCTCTTGGCCAAATAGGGAATCTCAAAGGCACCTGGTACCCAGGTAACTTCCAGGTCATCGTCTTTGGCCCCATGGCGATGCAGACAATCAAGAGCTCCCTCTAGAAGCTTTTGGGTGATGAACTGGTTGAACCGGCTCACCACGATGGCGAACTTCCTGCCAGAGGCGTTTAAATATCCCTTGCGAACCTTCATCTTTTCCTCCCTTTCAGTGCCTGCACGCCTTTCTCCGACAACTCCAAAAGATGCCCCATTTTCTCCCTTTTCGTCACCAGGTAATGGACGTTTTCCTCTCCTGGCATTACCTGCAACGGTATACGTTCCAACACCTTAAGGCCATATCCATCCAATCCGGTAATCTTACGAGGATTGTTGGTCATAATCCGGATGGTGGACAGACCCAAATCCACCAATATCTGCGCGCCAATACCGTAATCTCGCAGATCAGGAGCAAAGCCCAGTTCCTCGTTGGCCTCCACAGTGTCTCGCCCTTGGTCTTGCAGCTCATAGGCTCTCAGTTTGTTGGCCAAGCCGATGCCTCTGCCCTCCTGTCGCATGTATAAGAAAACCCCCCTGCCCTCACGTTCGATTCTCTGCAGAGCCTTCTCCAGCTGCTGGCCGCAATCACAGCGCAAAGAGCCAAAAAGATCTCCGGTGAGACACTGAGAATGAACACGAACCAGCACGTTCCGGGCTCCTTTCACTTCTCCTTTCACGAGGGCAACGTGGTGATCGCCGGTGAGGGTGCTCTCGTAAAGGTGGAGAGTAAAATCCCCGAACTTGCTGGGTAGTCTTGTGGTGACTAAGCATCGAATCAGTTTTTCCGTACGACGACGATATTTGATGAGATCCTTGATGGTGATGAGCTTGAGGCCGAATTTGGACTTCAGCTTGAGCAGCTCAGGAACCCGGGCCATTGTGCCATCGTCTGCCATAATCTCGCAGAGCAAACCGGCAGGTACCAATCCAGCCAGCACGGCCAAATCGACGGCCGCCTCGGTATGGCCGGCTCGCCGTAAGACACCACCCTCCATAGCCCTGAGTGGGAAAATATGGCCCGGTTTGGCCAGATCTTCCGAGCGAGAGGCTGGATCGATGAGCGTCTTGACGGTGACGGCTCTGTCATGAGCGGAAATTCCGGTAGAGGTACCCCGAACGGCATCAACAGAGACGGTGAAAGGAGTGCCCATCTTGGCGGTATTTTTATCCACCATGAGGGTCAGACCGAGCTCATCCAGTCTCTGGCCTGTCATGGGCATGCAGATCAGACCGCGACCATGTTTGGCCATAAAATTAATTGCTTGAGCGGTCACCTTCCCCGCAGCCATGATGAAATCACCTTCATTTTCTCGGCCTTCATCGTCCACCACGATGACCATCTTGCCTTGGCGAATCTCCTCCACCGCCTCGGCTATGTTATCAAACGCCAATTTGTGACCTGCTGACATCTTTAAACCTCACTTCCCACTGCTCAGAACTCCAGTTCTTCTAAACGCTCCCTGGTGAGCCCTCGATTTTTCACCTTAGGGCCTAGGAGCCTTTGAACAGCCTTTACGACCATGTCCGTCTCCAAATTAACCCCATCTCCCACCTCTTTAGATCCCAAGGTCGTTTCCCTCTGAGTGTATGGAATAAGAGTGACGCTGAACTGATTTCCCTGAACCGCCACCACCGTCAGACTGACCCCGTCCAGGGCTATGGAACCTCTCTCAAAAACCTGCACCATCAGCTCTTGTGGAGCCTGGACGCGTAAGACCATGTCCCCGGCTCGTCGAACCTTAGCCCGTATTACCCCCACCCCGTCCACATGACCTTTGACCAGGTGTCCACCCAGCAGGTCATGGGGACTCAAGGGATTCTCCAGGTTTACCAGATCGCCTGGTTTCCACCCACTCATAGTAGTTCGCCTCAGCGTCTCATGCAAGGCCTCGATGGAGAAGAAATCCTGCTCCATGGCCATCACCGTCTGGCAAGCTCCGTTGATGGCAATGCTGTCTCCCAACTGCATCCCCTCACGAATCTTCCGGGCCTTGAGTTTCAAGCGTACCCCCCCGGGAATACGCTCAACCGCCACTATCTCTCCCCTTTCCCTCACGATGCCGGTGAACATGATGGTCCTCACAATCGTCCGGTCACCAAAAGATCTGCCCCCACGCGGCGAGTCTGAAACTCACGGATCTGTAAGGCATCGGCCATGCGGTGCACTCCTAAATCTCCAAAAGACTCCTTGCCGTCTCCCAGCAAACAGGGAGCGAGGAATATGAGCAGTTTGTCCACCGCCTTAGCCTTCAAAACGGAGTTAAAGACCTTCTGCCCCCCCTCTATGAGCACGCTGGTGAGCTGCTTTTCTCCCGCACGCCTGAGAAGCGCCATCAAGTTCACCATACCGCGGTCATCAGGGGGTAACTGCCACACCTCGACTTGGCGGCTCCGATATCGTCGAGCCCGAGATGAATCAGCCCTTTGGTGTGTGGCGATGATCACTCGTCCCCCATCCAAAGCTTTGGCGTCCAGAGGGGTTTTTAATGTGCTGTCCAAGATGATCTTCACCGGATTTGGCCCCTTTACGTGCCGAACGTTCAGCTGAGGATCATCCCTCAAGATGGTTCCCACTCCCACCAGAATGGCGTCAACCCAGGCCCTTATTCGATGTGCCAGCCGCCGAGATTCAGGGGAGCTTATCCATCTGGAGTCGCCGTTTTGAGTGGCGATTTTCCCATCTAGAGTTTGGGCAATTTTCAAGTAGACAAAGGGGTAGCCGGTGGTGATATGCTTGATATAGACCTCATTCAGCTCCCTGGCCTCCCTCTCGAGAGAACCAGCCATCACCTCGATGCCATGATCCCGTAGACGAGCCAGGCCACATCCCGACACCTCAGGATTGGGGTCGATATGAGCGCAGACCACCTTTGATAATCCCCGGCGGATGATCTCCTCAGTGCAGGGCGGGGTTCGCCCATGGACACAACAGGGCTCCAAGTTGAGATACAAGGTAGCTCCTCGGGCACGCTTGCCAGCTTGGCGCATGGCAATGACCTCGGCGTGAGCTTCCCCAGGCCCCCTGTGAAAACCCTGGCCAAGAATCCGTCCATTCTTGACCACAACCGCTCCCACCATGGGATTCGGAGAAGTCCTTCCCCTCCCCTTGGCTGCCAGCCGAAGGGCCAAACGCATATATGTTTCGTCCAATTGTCCTGACACTGTGAAAATGCCCCGAAGAATTATCCTCCGGGGCCTCGCGTAGAGAGACTTTGCTCCTCTACCTCACCTTCTCCCATCCGGACTATTGCCGTCGGCGCCGGAATTTCACCGGCTCTGCCAGCACACTCTGCCGGCGTGCTGAGGCTAGCGGGCTCTTACCGCCGGTCGAGGAATTCCACCTCGCCCCGAAGGTTACAAAAATATAAAAAGATTCCACACCGGTGTCAAGAGAAAATATACCCACTTTTTGGGGCCACAAGGATCATTGAACCTCTTGACCGCATCCTCTCTTTTTAGCCGCAGTCAGGGCCTTCTTCACAGCAGGGAGTTTGCCGCAATTTTTTCCCCCACAATTTTAAATCTCTTGACTTTTGGCGACATTGGTCTTACTTTAACCGACGTCGAATACAACATAATGGGTCGTATCATAGTTGGAGAGGATTATGCCCGAAAAACCACCCCACCAGATTTCCCTGGAGCTAGGCGAGAAAGAATCTGAGGGGATTTACTCTAACCTGGCTCTGATCAGTCACTCCCCTTCAGAGTTCTTCATCGATTTCGCCCGAGTCATGCCAGGTGTCAAGAAGACCAAGGTCTACGCGCGCATCGTCATGACCCCTCAGAACATCAAGATGCTCCTCAACGCTCTGCAGGAAAATATCAAGAAGTTTGAGGAACGATTCGGAAACATCAAGCTTATGGGACATAAGGGCCAGGAGATAGGCTTCCAGACCGCACGCCCCGAAGGCTCCGGAGAGAAATTACAGTAGACCAGTCATGTTGACTGGTATTATGCCCGGTGCTTCATCTTTCTCAAAGGGGGAGCCATGCGAACCATCGCTGTGGTCAATCATAAGGGAGGCTGTGCTAAGACCGTTACGGCCATCAATTTGTCCGCTTGCATGGCAGAGAGCAAGAAAAAGGTCCTCCTTGTGGACCTGGACCCTCAGGGCCATGCCTCCCTGGGCTTCAACGTTAAGCCCGAGGAACTGGAGAAAAACATGTACCACGTCCTCTCCGAAAGCCACTGGGATACGGGGATGAAAGATGTTATCATCGGAGTGGACAAATATCTTGATCTGGCGCCCTCAGGAATCATCCTCAGCGCAGTGGAGCAGGAACTGGCTGGACAACCAGGCCGGGAGGACCGCCTGTTAAACGCTTTGGCGGAAATGCCCAATTTCTATGACTATATCATCGTCGACTGTCCACCCAGCTTAGGCCTGCTCACCTTCAATGCCCTCAGAGCATCCCGTGAACTGATCGTTCCCGTGGAGGCCAGCTTTTTTGCCCTGCATGGCCTGGGCAAGCTCAGCGAGACCATCAAGCTAGTAGAAGACCGGTTCGATCAGAAAAAACACGTACATGCTCTGGCCACCCTCTATGATCGCCGTACCAGAATCGCTGGTGAGGTCTTCGGTGAGCTCCGTAAATACTTCGGCAAGAACCTTTTCAAGACCATCATCCACATAAACGTTCGCCTTAAGGAGGCCACCGGCTTCGGCCAGCCTATCTGCCAGTATGACCGTCGCAGCAGCGGCTACCGGGACTACGCTGCCCTTGCCAAAGAGGTGCACTCCCTATCGAAAACCAGGGCTTACGGGGACAGACCTGAGCCTACTATCACCACTCCTCTGGGACCACAGACGGTCAAGAACGGCATCAAGTTCAGCATCAAAGCCCTGGGAGCCAAGAACGTGCAGGTGGCCGGGGACTTCAACAACTGGAATCCCAATAAGGGAGTCCTGCTGGACACCGAAGGCCAGGGTGTCTGGTCAAAAGTGCTGCCTCTGGAGCCGGGAACCTACCAGTACCGCTTCGTGGTGGACGGCCAGTGGCTGGAGGATCCTAAAAATCCCAATAAGACGGAGAGTCCCTTTGGGGGCTGGAACTCGGTCATCAAGTACCGTCAGCGGAAAGAGACACGGCGAGGTGAAAAATCATAAAAGATTGGGTAAGGGTCTGGAGGATATCTCCCATCTATTCCTTTCCACTGATGAGAAACAGCGAACATCTTCCCAAGAACTACCTGCGCCCTCCCCGCCAGTTAAAAAGAACACTGAGCATCACTTCCCCAGAGTGGTGGCCGTTACTGGTGACCACAGGAGCCTAGAGAAATCATTCCTGGTGAGCAACTTGGCCATCGAACTGGCCCGGCGAGGTCATCAGGTCAGGGTTCTTGATGCTGACCTCAACTTCCCCGATCAGCCCTTCTTGTGGGGATTACGACCGGGTGAGTCGATGGCGTACTGGGCTATGGCTCAGGAAAATGCCCAGGAAAGCCAGGTCGTTCTTCAGGGACCATATGGATCGCGGCTTTTATGCCTGGATATCGATTTCTCCAAGCTCTCGGCCCTTCCGGAGACAATCCGCCGTCGACTTCTTGCCAGGCTAATGGCCTTCGAAGCCGACGCTCAGGTGATGCTGGTGGACGTCTCCGCAAGCCTTAACTCCAACTCTCGATTGATTTTGCAGATGGCACATCAGATCGTGGTTCTGGTTCCCTCAGATCATCTGGGCATGATCGATGCTTACGCAGCCATTAAGAGAATCCTGGGCCTGAGGCCCAACGCCCTGGTCGGGATGGTGGCCTATAATATCAGGATGGTGGCCGAGGCCGAGGCCGTCACCAACAGGATGACTCAGGTAGTTCGGAAGTTTTTGAACTCCGACATCACCAACCTGGGCTTCCTGTTCGCTGACCTGAACATCGTCAAATCAATCTCGCAACGAAAACCTCTGGCACTCTCCTCCATAAGGAGCAAGGCAGCGACGTGTCTTAGCCTTATCGCTGAGAGAATCATGGCTCAGGAGGAGACCGGAGCCCAGACCGGTAGCAGTTCCTTTTTCGCCTCTCTCTTTCAAGCGTTGGAGGATCGTCCGTGACCTTGGTGTTTACCCATTTGCCTTTGAAAAACAGAGAGGAGCTGGCCAAGCTTGTGGCCGAGCATTGTGCGGCTCTGGAGCAGGGTTTAAAGATCTTGGATCAGCATGACGGCGGTGGAAAGTTCGGGCCCATGGATCTGCTGGGCGTGGATGTTCAGCGTCGTCTGGTGGTCATAGATGTGTCGCCCCGGCAAGCGGACCAGCTGCTGGTGGAGGGGCTGGCTCACGTGAGCTGGCTTTGGCGAAACCGCCACCAAATAGCTGATGTCGTAGCCGACAGGCAGGCCAATCTAGTCCTTTATCCCAGGCTCATTCTGGTAGCCCCAAATTTTTCCCCCTCATTCCAAGAGGCCATTCAGGGGCTGCGATTCATGGCCATCGACTCGTTCAGCTTCCGCTGGTTGGAAGCCGGCGGAGAAAAGGGGTTACTTTTGGAGCTGGCTTTCTCCTCATGGGCCAAGGAGCAGGAGAAGGCCGGGCTGGAGGGTCCCTTTCCCTTTTTGGCCGAGGGTTTTGTTCCGCTGAACGAGGAGGAGATCGCCGCTTTCATGAAGATGGACTCACGATTCACTCGATGATCGTTTACTGAGTGAGGTTGCTCTAGGTGAGAACTGTCGAGGCCGATGGTCACCATCAGCCTTATTACACCTTTGGCGATCCCCACCATGGTTCAACTCATTGATTAGAAAGGGATTATCATGAGTGCAAAGCCACTGGGCAGTTTCACCTTCGTGCTGCACGCCCATCTGCCCTATGTCATGGCTCACGGTCGTTGGCCCCATGGAATGGACTGGCTCAATGAAGCGGCGGCCGAGACTTACGTTCCCCTCTTGGATGTGCTCACAGAGCTGATCGAAGCGGACCGGTCTCCCCGATTGACCCTAGGCCTATCTCCTGTACTCTGCGAACAACTCGCTGACCAGAATTTCAAAGCGGAATTCAGCGAATACTTAGACCGTAAGATTCTGGCCGCTGAGGCGGACCAGCAGACCTTTCGCCAATGGGATCGAGCTCATCTCTCCCAGATGGCTCTGCGATGGCGGGATCATTACCGCCAGGTGAAGGAAAACTTCGAAAATCGATATGGTCGAGATATCATCGAAGTCTTCAGACGTCTCCAAGATGAAGGCTATTTGGAAATCATCACTTGTGCGGCCACACACGGATATCTGCCCTTGCTGGGTCTGGACGACAGCGTGAGAGCTCAGGTTCGCGTCGGTGTGGAGAGCTATCGACACCATTTCCAGCGTCCACCTCGAGGCATCTGGCTCCCGGAATGTGCCTACCGTCCGGCCTATAAGTGGTCCCCTCCAGTGGAAACATCAGTCCTGGCCAAACGTGCTCCCAGACGCGGGGTGGAGGAAATTTTGGCCGAGAACGGACTGGAGTACTTTATCGCGGACGCAGCCTTGCTCAGTGGAGGCAAAGCTGTTGGCGTGTATATCGACCGATTCGAAGCCCTGCGCCGCCTATGGAGCCAGTTTGAAAGCCAATATCGAGAAAAGCCCGAGGATCGAGAGAAGTCTCCACGAGAGGTTTATTTAGTGGGCAATCCCGTTGAGGGAAAACGGCCGGTGGCAGTTTTTACCCGGGATCCAAGCACCGGCCTGCAGGTTTGGAGCGGAGAACATGGCTATCCGGGTGACGGTTGGTACCTGGACTTCCACAAAAAGCACTATCCCGGCGGGCACCGTTACTGGAGGGTAACGAGTGCCAAGAGCGATCTGGCCGAGAAAGATGAGTATGATCCAGACAAAGCCGCACAACGTCTCCCGGAAAATGCCCAGCACTTTGTGGATCTGGTAAAGGGCATTCTGCGGGAGCACCACCAGCAGACAGGTAAAAAGGGCATTCTCTGCGCTCCCTTTGATGCCGAGCTATTTGGGCATTGGTGGTTTGAAGGACCTCAGTGGCTCAGACAGGTCTTGGACAAAATAGATCGGGATCCAGAGCTAGAACTGACCACATGCGCTCGCTTTTTGGACGAGGTGCACCCTGTGAAGGTCATTTCCTTGCCGGAGGGATCATGGGGCAAGGGAGGGTACCACTATATCTGGCTCAACGAGTGGACGGAGTGGACCTGGAAGCATATTTACGAGGACGAGGTGCGATTGGCAGCACTTCTTAAGGAGTTCGGTCAGAGTATGGACCGTAACCTCCAGGATATCCTCACCCAGGCGGCTCGGGAGATCCTTCTGCTGGAGGCTTCCGATTGGCAGTTTCTCATCAGCACATGGTCGGCCCGGGATTATGCTGAATTGCGACTCGTGGAGCATCACCAGTCCTTTCAGCGTTTAGCGGACATGGCAGAGAAATATGGCCGCGGAGAGCATGTCGATCCTGGTGAATGGAATTTCCTGGGAGAGTGTCATCGTAGAGATAATCTCTTTCCTTTTCTGAAGCTGGAGTGGTTCCTGTCCCCAGAAATCACCCCATCAGGCTCAAGGCCAGGGTAGCCCTCAGACACGCCCTCTGGTCAAACGGCTGACTCGCTCAATCCCCTGCACACGCTGAATTTTGTCCATGGTCCTGCGGAGATGCTGCAGATCTCGTACCGCTATGAGAAATCTTCCAAAAAAGGCCGCTCCCTCAATTTGAACCGAGGCACCGCGCACCTCAGCGCCGAGGTCCGAGACAACCCTGGTCACGTTGCTGAGCAGATCCACCTTTCGCTCCCCAACCACCTCGATGCGCACCAGGAAAGATTGCCCCCTCTCCGTATCCCATTCCACCTGCACCCGGCGTTCGGGATTCTCCATCAGACGCTTGCTGTTGGGACAGCTGGCCCGATGCACTGAGATGCCCCGCCCCCGGGTCACGTATCCCACGATGTGATCCCCTGGAATGGGCTGACAGCAGCGAGCAAAGCGGATCATGAGATTGCTTAATCCCTGAATTCTCACTCCCCTCACCGGCCCACTGGCCCGCTGGACGAGTCGGCTCAGAGCTGTGGAAGGCTTGATCCTCTTCTCACGGATGGCCGGGCTCAATTTTCCCAGAACTTGATGGATTGACACGTCACCACGGCCTAAGGCAAAGAAGAGATGGTCCAAGTCCGGTAATCCAAACTCTTTGGCAACCTCTAATAGCTTCTCATTGGCTTCCAGCTTTAATTTGGCTTTCTTGGCCTCTCGATCGAGCATCTCCTTGCCCAGGACCAGGCTTTGTTGATAGCCCCGTTGCTTCAGCCAATGTCTGATTTTGCTCTTAGCCCGAGAGGTTTTCACCACTGAGATCCAGTCCTGGCTGGGACGCTGAGCGGGCGAGGTGACGATCTGGACGGTGTCTCCGCTGTGAAGCTCTGAGGCCAGTGGGACCATCCGATCATTCACTTTTGCTCCCAGACAGTGTACACCCACATCGGTATGCACTGCGAAGGCAAAATCCAGTGGAGTGGCGCCTCGGGGCAACTGTTTGAGATCTCCCTTGGGCGTGAAGACGAAAATTTCCTCGCGATATAAGTCGATCTTCAGGTACTCCATAAATTCGGCTGGATCCGTCAGATCTCGCTGCCAGTCAAGGACCTGCCGAAGCCAACCCATGTATTCGTCCAGCTCATCCCTACTGTGGCGGCCCTCCTTATACAGCCAATGAGCCGCAATACCCATCTCCGCGGTCTGATGCATGGCTTTGGTGCGTATCTGAATCTCCACCAGCTCTCCCCCGGGCCCAATCACCGCGGTGTGTAGCGCTTGGTACATATTGCTCTTGGGCACGGCGATGAAGTCCTTGAACCGCTCAGGGATGGGTTTCCAGAGATTGTGAATGAGGCCCAGAATGTGATAACAGTCTCGGTCCGCTTGGGGAGTGACAACCCGCACGGCGACTAGGTCAAAGATCTCACTCAGGGGCTTATGACGTTCTTTCATCTTCCGATCGATACTGGCCAGGTGCTTGACCCGACCGGTGATCTTGGCCTTGATGCCCGCCTCACGAAGCGTCTTGGTTAACGGTCGCTTCACCCTCTCGATATATTTCCCCCTGGCCTCGGTGCTGAGGGCTATCTGCTCGACCAGTTCCTGGTATATTTCGGGATCTAGGAATTTGAGGCTGAGATCCTCCATCTCCCGTTTGATCTGGTCCATTCCCATTCGGTGGGCTAGGGGAGCATCATCTTTCGGTAATTCTCCGCCTGCCTTTCCTCTTTGCTTCGAAAGGCCAAACCCCCGATCTTGGTAACCCCGTCCACCAAGCTGGCAATCTCTTGACCGAATTCTCCCCGGATGTCCTCCAGTCCCGAGCCAGCATCCTCCACCACATCGTGCAACAGACCGGCGGCCACGGTGGTGGAATCTAAGCCCTGTTCAACTAAAATGAGAGCAACCTCAAGGCAGTGCTGGAAATAGGGGTCCCCCGACTTGCGGAACTGCCCCTCATGAGCCCGCTGGCTGTAGGAAAAAGCCCTTTTGATCAAGAGCACATCTGCTTGCGGATTATATTTCTTAACCTTTCGAATAAATCCTGCCATATTCATCTCGAGAAGACCTTTCATTCATCAGGCTCACCCTTGGTCGCCCGCGCAAGCTTCCAGGTCGCCCCCCCAAACAGGCCCTCCATTCGACAGACGGCTGTCACCAAGCCTAACAGAAACCACAGCAACATCGCATTTTCCTCATCGGTATAATAGCACTGAAACAGGCCGGCAGCCAGAAAAGCGATCATCAGTCCAAACCCGGCGGTACTCACAGCAGACCACAGTCCATGGCTTTGCTGTCTTGGCTGGCAGCGAATGATCATCCGCAAAAAAGTCACCCAAATCCAGATAAAGGCCACCAGACCCAGCAGACCCGTATTAGCTGCCGTATTGAGGAAGTCGTTATGCACATGCCCATATCCCAGATCACATCCGTAGGCCAACAACGAACTCTTCACCTGCCCAAGCCCCACCCCAAAGAAAGGGCGATCCCGAATCATCTTCAGGGAGGTTGACCACATCTGGAGTCTGTGGGATTGCCTCATGGGGTCACCGAGAACTTCAACCACCTCGCGGGTTTGGAGCCGAAGAGAAGGTTGAAGTAGGAACAACAGCCCGATCACCAGAATCATTCCCACCAAGCCCAGAATCAGAATTTTGCGGCCCCGGAGCAGACCGATGGCCAGAATGCCGACAATGAGCCCCACCCAAGCGCTGCGGGCATAACTCCAGAACAGGGCCAAACTCAAAATCAAACTGGCCAGACCGTAGGCGACTCGCCTTCTCCCCCTCGAGCCCCACAGAAACAGGCAGCCGCTGAACAGCAGGACGCACATCACGAAGCCGCCATATGTGAGATGATGGCTGAACAGACCAGTGGCCTCGAACACATTACCAGTGGGATGTAAGGGACGATCTCTGTAGAGGTCCCAGCCAGCAAAGTGCTGCCAGATGGCATACAAACCTATAAGAACTGTGACGGCGACGAGCAGATCCAGAATCCTGCGAACGGTCTCTTCGCGACGGACTCTGTTGGCCACCAGGAAGAACAGCAGAACAATCCATTCCGCCCCCAAAGCCCTCAGGCCCTTCAGATGGTCGGGGCTGAACAAGGCGGAAGCCAACTTCAGGCCCAGAAAGACCAAGATGGGAAGAGCTAGCGGAGTTCCCTTCAGACCATGTCCACGGTTGGCTATCAGATTCACAACCCAGGCCGCCAGCCCCAGACCTAGGCAGGTCTGCGCTCCAGCTATCGACCAAGGGGCAAATAGGACATAGCCCAGGAGAGAGCCCTCAATGATCCTCTGTGTCCATGCAACCTGGGGAGCACTCACATCAGCTTCCTTGTTCAGTGAGTGAAACGGTGGGGCTTTTCGACGCTCCTCCATGTCGGGCCTCGATGACCTGCCAATACAAGGCCTCCGTTCTCTGAACCAGATGGTCAATGGTAAATTCTTCCTCGACGCGTCTTCGACCCGCCTGCCCAAGGGCTCGAGCCTTTTGCGGATTCTGAGCCAAAGAGAGGATGGCTTCGCTCATAGCCCCAGGGTTTCCGGGGGGGACCAGCAAGCCGGTGGAGCCATGGACCACGATCTCGGGAATGGCGTTGACAGTTGTGCCCACCACCGGCTTTGCAGCAGCCATATACTCTAAAGTCACGCGACAGATGACCTCCGAGCCCAGGGAGGCCACCACAGCCACGTCGAAGGCGCCAATATAAGGGGTCACATCTGGGACGAAACCCGTGAACCGCACCCTGTCAGCAAATCCCAGCCTTCTAGCCAGCCCCTGGAGATCTGCGGTTTTGATCTGAGCCTCGTGGCCCACGATGACAAAGGTGGTTTGAGGGTTGGCTTTGAGCACCAGATGAGCGGCTTTTAAAAAGACGCGATGACCCTTGACAGGCGAGTAACGACCCACGATGCCAACAACCGTCCCTTGGTCTGTCCAGCCCAGAGTTTTGCGCCACTCTTCTTTTGATCGGAGGTTAGCAAATCGCCGCAGGTCCACCCCGGGGGGAATAAGACATAGCTTATTGGCAGAGAGACCAAGTGCTTCCGACACGGGCTTCCTCATCGCCTTCGAAGGCAAAACGATGGCATCCGTCAGACGATGATGCAAAATTCTATTCAACCAATGGCCTTTGGGGGATCTCACATCTCCTCTAGTGCGGACCACAACCACCTTTTCACGCAAGAGCAGGGAGGCCAAAGCAGCGCACAGATGGCCCTCGGCCCGGTGAGCATTAATCACCTGGATGCGCTCCCGTCGGACCAACCTCACCAAGGCCAGGAGGCTGGATAGGAAAGTCGCCGGGTGATGGCTTTCCATCTTTGTGGGGCGAACGGGTAATCCCAACCGCTGGGCCTCACGCAGGGCAAGGCTGTTCTCTCCACCCACCACGATGACCCGATGACCCCGGCGATGCAGTCCTAAGGCTAAATGAACTCCATACTCGGCACAGGCGTTCCACCAACGAACATTAACCAGTTCCAAAACACGAAGCTTTTTCTCCGCCTGAGCGAACATCCCCTGGTCATCGCCTCCTTAGGGCCGTCTTCTCTTTGGGATTAAGCTGCAATTCCCAGGATACAAAAGCGATCAGCAAATTTCACTTCCATACCCACAAGGGGAACCAACAGAGATGGAACCAAGCCCTCATTCTAACGGGTGGCACAGATGATGGGTATGCTTCCTTTAGTGAGGTGGAACTTGGCCAGATGAGAAGCCACATGCAGATGGGCTCACGGCCCCAGTGATGGCCCAGCCATTCGCTAGACAGGAAAACCCAGACGGTGGTCACAGGCTCGATTTCGTGGACTGACTCCTCAGGCCAGAATCGCAATGGACCTGTCCAGGTCGTTCAAGTTATGGCCAGCTCCAGGGCTTGAGTCGAGAGATCACCCTCCCTAAGCGGAAGATCCTGACTGATCAACAGCTTCACGGTGTTGAGTCTCCCCTGTCAGCGTTCTGCAAAGCTCTCCAAAGGCGGCCAGAACGTCGCCCACAGACACATTCCCTCCAGGACGATAGACGATCTTGTTGTAGGGCCCCTGCTGGCCGTACCTCTGAAAATTGGGCACCCGGAAGATGGCCACCGTCGGCGTTCCCACGGCCAGAGCCAGGTGCATCGGCCCAGTATCACCGCATATGAAGACAGCGCAACGCTCCAAATGGCCGGCCAGCTCCCGGACATCCAGAGGCGGAGCGATGGTCAACCCTGCGAATGGGCGACTTTCAAATTGACGAATTTCCTGGCGTTCACCCGGCCCCCAGAAGAGAATCACCTTGGCGCTGTAATCCTGGATCAGCCGCTGGGAGAGCTGGGCAAATCGCTTCATAGGCCACCTTTTCTGACCCCGGCCACCTGCGTGCATCCCCACAACAAAGTCCTTTTCCTGCAAACCCCACTCCCTTTGACGCTGAGCGGCCATTCTTCTCTCCTGTGGCGTAAGACAAAACTTAAGGCAACCTTTGTGAACATCGCCAAAGGAAAAACGGAGCAAATCGAGATGATAGTCGACCTCTTCCTGAGCTTCTTTGTTTGGTGGAATGAGCAAATTAACAAAGAGGGGGCTCTCTTCCCGAAGATATCCCAGACGCACTGGGGCTCCACTGAGATAGGTCAGCAGAGCGTTATTCAAGGAGAGGTTACCCACCGGGCCGCAGTCGATGGCCAGATCAAAGGAATGCCTTCTCAGTTTCTGCAGGAAGATCATAAATCGTAAAGGGTTGCGAAGGAGCTTCCGCTTATCGAAAAGGATAATCTCATCCACGTCAGGATTGCCACGAAGGACATCGGCGTAACGGCTGCTGACCAAAGCGGAAATATGAGCGCGGGGTAATATTTTTCGCAGTGCCTCCAGGAAGGGTGTGATCAAGATGAGGTTTCCCATGCGCTCATCCTGACGCACCACCAGGATCTGCTTCAGCCGGCGATCTACCAGATCTTTTTGAGCCAAAGGACGCCCCCTGCCCAGAGGACGTAGAAATGCCAGGGCGATCCTTTTGCCCCTCTTTTCCAGACCTTTCAGCCTCATGGACTCAGTCTCTCAGGCGTTTGCTGAAACTGCAGCTCGTAAAGTTTTTTATAGATTCCCTTTTGGCGGATAAGAACTTGATGGCGGCCCTCTTGAACGATGGTGCCCTTTTCTAGTACGGCGATGCGGTCGGCATTTTGAATCGTGGACAGTCGATGGGCGATGACCAAGGTCGTTCGATTCCTCATCAGCCTCTCCAGGGCTTGTTGGACGAATATTTCTGACTCCCTGTCCAGGGCTGAGGTGGCTTCATCCAATATGAGTATCTTCGGATCTTTGAGCAGGGCCCGGGCAATGGCGATCCTCTGCCGCTGCCCGCCGGAGAGTCTAGTTCCGCGATCCCCGATGACCGTCTGGTACCCCTCGTCCAAACTCACAATGAACTCGTGGGCATTGGCCGCCTGTGCCGCCCTCATCACCTGCTCCAGGGAGGCATCCTCCGATCCATAGGCGATATTCGTAAATACGCTATCGTTGAACAGGATAGTTTCCTGGGTGACTATTCCCAGGAGCCTGCGCAGGGATGAAATGCTGATCTTGCGCAGGTCCACACCATCCAGCTCTACCGCACCCTTTTGGGGATCATAAAATCTTGGCACGAGATCCGCCAGAGTCGATTTGCCTACACCGCTCGCACCAACCAGAGCCACCACCTCACCACGACGAATCTGCAGATTGATGCCGTTTAGAACCCTTTCCCCCGAGTCGTATTGGAAGACCACATCTCGAAATCTGATGGAATCTCTAAAGTCGTCCACATATATGGCCTCCGGGGACTCACGAATCCTGGGCGATGTATCCAGCACGCGGAAGACACGCTCTGCAGCCGCCAATCCCTCCTGGATTCTGTTATGAACCTTGGCCAGGCTCTTGATCGGCTGCATCAAAAGGAAAATGGCCAGGACGTAAGTCATGAACTCCTCGGGAGCCATCATCTCGCCATGTAGCACCTGTCGTCCACCATACCATAGCACCACCACCCCGGCAGCAGTACCCAGGAACTCGTTCACGGGTCCTGCCAAGTTCCGCACCCGGACCAACTTCAGCATGGTCTTGAAATATCGCTGGGTCTCGCTTACGAATTTGCCAATCTCTGCTTTCTCCATCCCAAAACCTTTCACCACCCGGATTCCGGAGATGGTCTCCTGCAAAATAGAGGTGATGTTGCCCATCTTTTCCAAAGACCGGAAGCTGTATTTACGCAATTTTCGGCCGATCTTGGAGATAATGTACAGGCTGATGGGCAAAACGGCCAGGACCACCAAGGTTAACTTCCAGTTAATAAGCACCACGATGGCGAGATACACCACCACCAAGAGAGGATCCTGGATCAAGACGGAGAAGCTCACGTTGACGGTCTCGTTCAGAGTCACTGTGTCGTTGATCACACGGGAGATAAGCCGCCCGACCTTTTTCCCGTGGAAATAGTGTAGAGAGAGGGATTGGAGATGTCGAAAGAGCTCATTACGAACGTCTTTAATGACTCCCTGCTTGAGGAAAGCCATGAAGTAAGCTTGGAGATAGTAAAACAGATTCTTCAGGAAGATGACCATCAGGATGGCCAGACACAGCCGCTTCAGGGACTCCAATTTGCTTTTCCCAATCAGCAGGCTATAGGTCCAGGTCTTCAGGCTGTCCTTCAGCTTCGCCAATTTGAGAGTGTGGCTGGAGAGGTTCTCGGCCACGGTACTATGAACAGTTTCGATGGCCTCCCTCGACGGTGAGGTCGCCTTATCTGGGACGAAGACGGTTTTCATCAGCGGTGTGAGCAGCCATACGGTGGCTCCGCTGAGGAGGGTAAACAGGACCGTGCAGACGATGGATATAACGAGGTGCCGCCAGTAAGGACGGACATAAGCCACCACACGCAAAAAGAGGTTCATGAGGACACCTCCGCGCTGCAAATGATGAGGATCATTGACAGGTTGACCGTCGACTTCCTTTCCTTGGGGCGCCAAAAAGTGCCCCACGAAAAACCGACAAATTGGCTATTTCTCATGTTTCTCTCAAACTAACATTTTACCGAGGCGATGTCAACCTTATTTAAACTGGAGAGGCAAACGCTCCACCGAGTCGGGGAGATTCAGGGAGAATTCCTCTTCCCGGATCCCGTGGTTCACCTCCTGATGGGTGAACAGCACCTTGAGCTCCTCGCCTCTGATTGGCAAGGTTAACCTGACCTCGTCGGGGCGGACAATTCCATCTACCATCCGATAGTCGTGGAAAGTCTTAATCAAAAAAGACCGGTCATGAGCATCGAAATATTCCACCCTATAAACCCTGAAACCATCTGATGCTACATGAACCTCCTGGCGTCCTCCGTGCCACTTGAAGCTGAGCGCATATCCATCTTGAACCGCCCGGTTGTCTATAAGATCGGATACGGAGGGCAGCCTGACGGTGCCGACAACAGCCTCCATAAGGTCGGCCAGGCTCATGTCGAAGCCCAGAAGATGATCCATTCTCTCTGGTGTGAACTGGCCCTCATAAAGCCGGTTTGTCAGAGGCATATAGATGTGAACCTGCCCCTGCTGGACGGTCAACACGGCCACTGTCATGCCAAAAGAAGCGCTGAATTTTACCCTGTACCGACCGGGCCGTGAGAAAATCACCGAGGCCCTCGCCATGCGGCTCTGGGGAACATGACGGGAACGAATATTGGCCTCCGCCCGCAAAGTATGCAGACGACTCGCATTCTCATTGATTCTCTCAACAATATCGTCTGGCCCGCGAACCGGCCCAAGACCTAGGTCGAAAACTGGGCGATGGGCACACCCTGCGCACAACCATAGTAGAAGAGGGAGTCCAAGGAAAACCTTCAGGGTAGTCCTTCTGAGAGTAACTGCCATATTCCGGTGCCTCCTCTTTTTTTCCAATAAAAAACCGCAGCAACATGCGAAAATGTCCTGCGGCCTTTGACAGATCTGTTGCCCTCAGCACCCGTGAGGGCCGCGCAGAGGGATCTACTCCTCCTCGAGAGATTCCTTCAGCTCCTTAATCTTATGCGTGGCATATTGATTCCATCGACTATCCTGGGCAGCTTTCGTATAGGCAGCGATGGCCTCCCGGTGTTGACCAAGGCCTTCGTATGCCTCACCCAAGGCCATGAGAGCTTTCGCGTCACTGGGCTTTCTCTTGAGATACTCTTGGGCCATGGTAACGGCATCTTGAAGACGACCCATGGCGTTGTAGACAACAGCCAAGCGATAGCGGCTATCTGCAGCCCATTTTGACTTCAGCTGGATGACTTTTTTATATGCCTCCACAGCCTCTTCATATTGTCCATCTTCTTTGTAGACTGAACCCAGTTTATAGAACGCCTGATCATGGCTGCTGTCCAGGGCGACAGCTTGTCTATAAGCCTCAATGGAGGAGGTCAGCTCTTTTTGCTCTCTGAAAACTTCGCCTAAATAGTAATGCGCATCAACGTATTCAGGATCTAAAGCCACCGCCATCTGCAACGATTCTTGAGCCTGCTCCAGGTCCTTTTTTGCATAGTGCAGACGTCCCAGTGAATAGTAGGCCTTGGTGTATTTGCTGCCGGCCTCGGGGCCGAAATTAGTGACGGTGATAAACTGGTTGATGGATTCATCGTACTTCTTCTGCATCCAGTAAGCGAGACCCAGTTCGTAGTAAGCATCTACATAGCGGGGATTAATCTTCACCGCCTTACCCAGAAACAGAATAGCCTCGTCCAATTGGTTTAGCTGCCGATGCGCTAGGCCCAGTCCATACAATGTCTGCACATTCTCGGGGTCCAGCTCCAGGGACTTCTGGTATTCCTTTACAGCCTTGGCGAAATCGCCGGATCTTGTGAACTCAACCCCAGCGTTGTAATGCTTGATAGCCTCAGGATTTTGCTTCTCTTCTGTCCTGGCGGGAGCATTCCCCAAGAACAGAGCCAGCAAGACCAGGGTAAATGCGTAACGCACCTTCTCTTTCACCGTTCTCTTCCCTCCTCATAAATGAGCGTTCACTTTGACATAATAACTCTCTCAGCCATTAAAGTCAAGAAAAATTTCCCCGAGCAGCACGTCACTTCGCCGATCGATGGGGTCCCATCAGATAAGTCCGCGCGCGCTCCCAGGGGCCTTTGGTCCATCGCCGGCCCTTCCCAAGGGTCGTATGTAGCCTGAGCTTGCGCCCATCTGTTGACACGGTCACCGCTCCATCTCTATCGGTACGATATAGATCCACGTTCGCTCGTCGATACCTCTGCAAAACATCAGGGTGGGGGCCGTGGTGGGGCACCTTCAACACCGTGCTATTGAGCCGGCAGCCCCTCCTCCAAAGTTCTTCCTCGGTTTCCCTCTCGATGTCTCCGGCGAACAGAAAACTGATCTCCCCATACTGGACCCTGAGGACCACGGAGGCGTTGTTGAGCCCAAATGGTGCCTCCCCATTTCCGGTCACGAATTTTTCCGTAGGATGGAGCACGGCCACCTGCACTCCGGGGCAGATCTCCAGCTGATCTCCAGCCCGCACCTCTCGATAGGTCACTTCAGGGACTTGGGCTAACTCAAGAAAGCGGAGATACGTCGCGGTCAGATGTTTGGCCCCACCATCCAGCACCAGTCTGACGGGGATCTCTTCTAGCACTGCTGGTAGCCCACCCACATGATCGTTATCGGCGTGGGTCAGCACAACCACATCCAAGCGACGCAAGCCAATTCGCCTCAGATAGGGACAGATCACTCTCTCTCCGCAGTCATAGACCGCCTTTCTCTCACCGCCGTCGATGAGCATAGCCCTCCCGTTAGGAAAACGAACTAAGGCAGCATCCCCCTGTCCCACATCAAAAAAGACAACGGATAGCCGCTCGTCGTCTTCTAGAGCCCGTTGCCCGGCTAAAAGATTGAGCAGGAGCAGACCCCCAAAGAGGAATGTCCTCCGAGCTGCCAAAGACCGCTTGAAATTGGAGCCCAAGATAAGAAATCCATAGTAGAGAATGATAAACATCCCCGTGGGCCGAGGCGCCTGGAGGTAGGCAAAGGGGAGAGAGGAGGCCAAATTCACCAACCTCAGTAGTACCGACAACAGAACCCAATTGGCGGTGGCATAAAGTCTCGCAAGTGTCATGCTGACAATCCCAAGAATGGCCGAGGTGAAACCCAAAGCAACTATCAGCCCGATAAGAGGCACTACGAACAGGTTAGCCACAACGGAGATCACGGGGATTTTCTGGAAATAGTAAGCGATAATGGGAAGAGTTCCCAGTTGTGCTGAGACAGAGACCAGGAAACCGGAGCAGACCCACCTGACCCACTGGGGGGAAGATGTGTTCACAATAGGTCGAAAAAGATCTACCAGCCGCTCATGAAAATAGACGATGGAGAGAGTGGCCACAAAGGATAGCTGAAAGCCCAGTTCGAATAAGGATTGTGGACTCCATAACAAAAGAACCAGGCCTGCGAAGGCGATGGCGTTCAGAAGATCCGATTCTCTCTCCAGCAGACGGCCCACCATGACCACCGCAGCCATAATGGTGGCCCTGACCACTGAAGGTCTCAACTCGACCACATACATGTAAAGAAAAACCAGAGCCAGAGTGAGAAAAGTGGCCTGCACCTCTTTCAGACGCAGAGCTCGAAAAAAGGACAAGAAAATACCTACAATAAGCCCCACGTGAAGGCCTGAAACGGCCAGGACGTGGATCACGCCGGAATCAGAGAAGGCTTTCATCACTTCCGGTGGCAGTCCCCTCCTTTCCCCCAATAAGACACCGAGTAAGAGATCTTTCGGTGGACCCGTTAAGGTCCCCGAAACGACCCCATCGAGGTGTTGGCGGACGGCCCGCACCACTCCCTGCCACCATCTCAGTTTTCCCTCCCCGATCACCAAGATTGATTCCGATCGCAGGCTCATAACGACGTAGATGGAGCGGCGAGCTAGATATGCTTGATAGTCAAATTCACCCGGATTTCTGGCTTTTTCAGGAGGCCGCAGCCGTCCGCGTAGTCTAACTTGATCGCCATAACCCAACTGTCCCCGGAAATCCCTGACCCTGAGCCAGACCTTACCGCAAACTTTGGCGAGTCCAGTGCCGCAGTCGAGGGCCGCCGCCTCTAAGAGCAACGCGGCATTCTCACCCTTCAGAACGGGTTCGGAAACCACTCTGCCCTGAATGACTACAGGCTCGGTTATGTTGCCAAGATGAACGATGTGATGGACAGGAAAAAGGCGGGTGCGAATCTCGTATTGAGAGCAGGCCACCAAAAGGAGGGCAATGGCCAATAGCCAGGAGGAAACTGTTGCCTCCTTCCGGTGGTGACGAAAGAACAGACAGATGCCTGTGAGAAAGATGGCCGCGACCAATAGCGGCCAGAGGGGCGGGTTAGATCGATACCCCAGTAGAATGCCCGCCGCATACAGGGCGGCCACGATGAGGGCGGGACGACGTGTTGGAATCATGATAGCGGAGCCGCAGAAGTATGTTGTTCAGGGGCTTAGCCGGAAAAAGGCCGGTTCAGCAATACGTCCCCAAGCTCCGCTCGCATCGTTCCCGGATAAGTTTGGTCACAGGGATAGAATGGGTATTCTCTCCCGCTTCAGGAGAGCCGCGGTCACGCCATCGCCGACAACCACTCTGCCACCTCGGTAGATTTGGCCATAACCACAGGAGGGGCTCCATTGATTCAACACGGCCTTTTGGACACTGAATAGCCGGGCTATTTTGACCTCCCTGAGCTCCTTTGTTGAACTCCTGAGTGACGTCGGTGCCATCCCTAGTGAAAATATTCGATCTGCCGGCTAAGACATCCTGGCCGCTTCCGATGGTAATATCAGCATAAGATCTCGCAGTGTACAGGCCGCCCAGTTGCTCAAGACACACCGGGACTACTGTATCGGATGCAACCAAATCCCCGGTCTGCTTTGATAAACAGTACCCCAGTCTTATCGGCATTTGATCCCCAAGAGAGAGGCGGTGATGAGAATGCTCTCAGGATCGCCTTAAAAAAAAGCCGATTGACTTTGAACAATCGGCATACATAAATGGCATTTTTCGATCTCCTGTTGGCAAACCTTGATGGCGTGATCGAAAACTCTTTTAATCCACGACGACGTCGGGTAAAATGTACTTCAAAGGATTCACAGCCCGACCTTCAACCCGCACCTCGTAATGGAGATGTGGACCAGTGGATCGCCCGCTATTGCCCAGAGTGGCGATGACCTGTCCCCGTTTAATCCGCTCTCCCTTCTGCACCTTGATGGAATCTAGGTGTGCGTAAGCGGTTTTGTATCCGTAACCATGATCCGCAACCACCATCCATCCGTAGTCGGTCTTCCACCCCTTTTCGACGATTCTACCCGCAGCAGTGGCAACGACGGGGCTTCCCACGCGATTGACGATGTCAATGCCCTCATGGGGACGGCGGCGTTTGGTAAAGGGATCCAGACAAGGCCCGTAACCTCTTGATATATAGCCAGAAGTTGGCCAGATAGTGGGGGTATGCTCCAGCCTTTCCCGGTTTTTCTGGAAGGCGTTTTGCACTTCCTGAAAGCTCTGCTTCTCTAACTTCGCCTGCCGCAGGAGTTGATCCAAATCCGCTGACACACCATTGGGAGAGATTTCCGCTGTCTCGCTGGACAAACGCGAGCCAGCGAGATCCTCATTACTCTGGCCGCCGACGCCGACTTTCCTGACATCAGGATCGATCTCCGACAGATCGGCCATGGTCCTAAGGATCTTCTCCCTCTCCATCAGTTCGGCCATCTGCATTTGAAACTCCAAGACGCTATCGTCCAGGTGTGTCACTTGCGCTCGCAGATAAGAATTTTCTCTGCGCAGCCTCGCCAGAGCTACGGCATCCTTAGCCTTCCCAGCATATTGAATGGCCAGAAACGCTGTGGTGGTCAGCAACAACGCCAGGCCCAAAATGAGGATTCGCCCCTGGGTTGAACTTGCCCGATAACTTTTTACGTCACCATTGTCCTCTGGAACCACCAGAATGGAATACCGTCTTTTCCTCATCAGCCCTTCCTTGTAAGTTCACTATATGACAGAAGCAACCGAATCGACAAAGAATAATACCTTTGCTCACAATTGTCAAGGACTTTTTAATCCGAGCTCAGATTTATCGAAGCCTAATTCAAATATGCTCTTAACCTCTTGCTCCGCGAGGTGTGCCGCAGGCGGAGAATGGCTTTCTCCTTTATCTGCCGCACCCTCTCTCGTGTGAGACCAAATTTACTACCTATCTCCTCTAGCGTGTAAGCCCGGTTTCTATCGATGCCGAAATAGAGGCTGACCACCTCCGCCTCCCTGACTGTCAAAGTATCCAGGGCTTTGGCGATCTCTATTTTCAAGGACTCGTCCAGCAGAGCGTCGTCCGGGGCTGGCTGAAGCTCGTTGACGAGGACATCTAACAGAGAGTTGTCCTCTCCGTGGCAAAAGGGAGCATCTAAGGAGAGATGGCTGTTGGAGATTTTAAGGGTATCCGTGACCTCCAGAGGGCTCATCTCTAACTCCTTGGCGATCTCCTCGGCACTAGGCTCTCGGCCAAACTCCTGCTCCAGTGTGCTGGAAGCCTTTCCGATCCTATGCAGAGCCCCCACACGATTCAGGGGCAGCCGGACGATACGGGATTGCTCAGCCAGAGCCTGAAGAATTGCCTGACGTATCCACCACACGGCGTAAGAGATGAATTTGAATCCCCGGGTTTCGTCAAAACGCTGAGCTGCTTTGATGAGCCCGATATTGCCTTCATTCACCAGATCGGCCAAGGAAAGCCCCTGGTTCTGATACTGCTTGGCTACGCTGACCACAAAACGCAGATTCGCTCTAGTGAGCTTATCCAAGGCTTTTCGATCTCCCTGGCGGATTCGTCGGGCCAGCTGAATCTCCTCCTCAGCTGTGAGCAGAGGAGTCTCCCCGATCTCCTGAAGATACAGATCTAAAGAACGGTTTTCGTCTCGAAATCTTCGGCTGCGCCCACCCCTCATTCGCAAACTCCTCAATTTCAGATTGACGAACAGGCCTGCTTATCCCAAGGATAAAGACAACTACTCCGGCTTCACGGCCACGAAACTGGTCTGGTCTCCGCGTTTGATGAGGAAGAGGATGGCCTTTTTCTGGCCTTCTAGAGAGCGCATGATGTGGTTATAATCATCGACATCCTCAACTTCCTTGCTGCTAATCCTCAGGATGACGTCGCCCATGGCGATGCCTTTGTCGTCAGCCGGGCTACCCACCTCCACACGAGTGACCACCACACCCCGCTCCTCCTGCAGGCCATACCTGCGGGCAAAATCGCCACCAACGTCTTCCACTTCGATCCCCAACCATGAGGACTTCTCCTCAGCTTCCTCGTCTCTCGAGGCCAGACCCAAATATTCGGCTCGATCGCCCAAGACAACCGTCAGGGTCTTTTTCTTGCCGTTTCGAACGATCCCCATGCTGACCTTACTCCCCGGATGCTTCTCAGCCACCATCAACCGGAATTGCTTCACCGTCTTAACGCTTTGACCATCAAATGTGACGATGATATCTCCCACCTCCAGACCGCCCTTCTGTGCCGGGGTATTCTCATTGACCTGACCCACCAGAACTCCTTCGGTAGAGGATAACTCCTTGGCTTCGGCGATGTCAGCGGTGATTTCCTGTGGCAACATGCCCAGGTATCCTCTGGTCACCTTTCCCCGAGCCATGAGCTCCTCGCTGACCTTCTTGGCCATGTTGACGGGAATGGCGAAGCCGATGCCTTGACCCCTCACGTTGATGGCCGTGTTGATGCCGATGACCTCTCCCCTTATATTCATCAGGGGGCCGCCGCTGTTTCCGAAGTTGATGGAGGCATCGGTCTGGATGAAATTCTGATACGCCGGAGTGCCTCCCACGATATCCAGATTGGAGCGCCCTTTGGCGCTGATCACTCCCACGGTCACCGTTCGGTCCAGGCCAAATGGATTGCCCACGGCAATGGCCCAGTCGCCCACTTGAATTTCATCGGAATTCCCCAGGACGGCCACATCTTCAGAGGGCAATAGCTGGTCGGTTTCAAGTTTGATGAGGGCCACATCCGTCTCCGGATCCTGCCCAACAACCTTGGCTCGGTACTCCCGATCGTCGGAGAGGCGAACCTTAATCTCCTCAGCTCCCCGAATGACATGATTGTTGGTCAAAATGTGTCCCTCACGATCGATGATCACGCCCGAGCCTAAGCTCTGCTCCTTCATCTTGCGGCGCTCGCGAGGCTCCTCCCTAAAAGGATCCTCGAAAAACCTGAAGGGTAACCATGGTTGCACGGCGCGTTCGGTGATGCGCTCAGCGCTGATGTTCACCACTGTGAGCTTGACCTTCTGGGCGACAGCCACGAAAGGGCTGTTATCGAAGCCGAACCCGATTCCCTCATCCGCCGTGGAGCTGATAGCCTCCGGAGCAGTGCGGGCATTGGGACGAGGCGAAAGGCTCAGGTTGGAGGCAATGAGCACCCCGATGAGGATGAAGAGGGCTGCCAGCACACAGGTGATCAACAGATTTTTGGCCGTCTGAAGTGAACTATGCACAGACATCTTACTCCTCCCCTGAGATTGAGCTAAAGAAACGGAACCGCTCTCTATCCGATGAAAGATTACTCAGATGCCTCCCGAAAACTGCTGCGAATGTGAATTCTATCAGGACGAGGTTTCTCCCCTGGCCCGCTGGATTTCCTCTTCTTTCGCCTTCAGCTGCCTTTCCAGGCGTTTCACCTGATCGATGAGCTGCTTGACCTCTTTGCGGTCGGCGATAGCCGTGGTTTTTTCCTCGGCCACCATATGATACACTTTCCCCCCCAGCTCAGCAAAGGTTCTTCCGATTTTGCGTCGGATGGTGACCACGTCGATCTTACCTTTGCCGACTTTGGCCAGCTCCTCGGTTTTCTCCGCAGCAGTCAAAAAACCTTCTTTGAGACCCTCTCTGATTCTCTCCCACAGACTCTCCACTGCGTTCCCCCTGAGCATCTAAATCACGTTGTATTTTTTGCCCACCTTGGTGAAAGCTGCGATGGCCTTATCCAGATTCTCCCTCGTGTGCGCTGCCGAGAGCTGCACACGAATTCGGGCCTGACCCTTAGGCACCACCGGATAGTAGAAGCCGATGACGTAGATCCCCTCTTCAAGGAGGTCCCTAGACATGTCCTGACTCAACTTAGCCTCGTACAACATGATGGGAACGATGGGATGAATGCCGGGCTTGATCTCAAATCCCGCAGCGGTCATCTTATCCCGAAAGTATTTCGTGTTCTCCTCCAGTTTATCGCGCAGCTCAGTTGTCTCGCTAAGTAGATCGAACACGGCTATGGAAGCACCCACTACAGCGGGAGCCAGGGTGTTGGAAAACAGGTAGGGCCGGCTTCTCTGCCGGAAGAGCTCGATGATTTCCTTGCGTCCAGAGGCAAATCCCCCGGAGGCACCCCCTAGAGCTTTACCCAGGGTACCCGTGATGATATCTACTCTGCCCATCACCCTACGATATTCGATGGAGCCCCGGCCAGTTTTGCCCAAAAAGCCCGTGGCGTGTGCATCATCTACCATCACCAGAGAGTCATATTTCTCAGCCAGGGCACAGATCTCATCCAGCTTCGCGATATCTCCGTCCATGCTGAAAACGCCGTCGGTGGCGATCAGCCTGTACTTGGTGCTCTGAGTCTCCTTCAGCTTCTCCTCCAGATCTTGCATATCGCCATGAGCAAAGCGATATCGTTGAGCTTTGCAGAGACGAATGCCATCGATGATGGAGGCGTGGTTGAGGGCATCTGAGATGATGGCACAGTCTTCGTCCAGAAGAGGCTCAAAAATGCCGCCATTGGCGTCGAAACAAGCCGCGTACAGAATGGTATCGTCCGTCTGCAGAAACTGAGAGATCTTCTGCTCAAGTCGTTTGTGAATGTCTTGAGTGCCGCAGATAAACCTCACCGAACTCATCCCGTAACCCCATTCGTCCAGGGTACGATGAGCTGCCTCAATCACCTTGGGGTGAGACGAGAGCCCAAGATAGTTGTTGGCGCAAAAGTTAAGAACCCTCTGGCCTCCCTTTACGGCGATCTCAGCCGCTTGAGGCCCCGTGATAACCCACTCCTCTTTATAGAGGCCAGCATCGCGAATGTCTTGGATCTCTTTCTGAAGCTCTTTCTGCATCTTTCCAAACATCTCCCCCTCCTACACGAAGACAGCGTAATGTGATACCTCAAACGGTTGTCTTAAGTCTCTTTGAATGAATGTAATTATCTCTTTGCCATTCTTGCCTTAGCCTTCTCGTATTCGCCACGATCCGGAAACAGCACCACCTTGGCAGATTTGCGAGGCCGTTCTATCATCACCTCAAATCCCTTCTCGAAGTCCTCGAGAGGATAAAGGTGGGTGATGACGGGGGAGATGTCCAGTCGGTTAGAAGCTAATAGGTTACGAACTCGAAACCAGGTGTCGAACATCTTCCGCCCGTTGATCCCATGCACCTGAGCTCCTTTGAAGACGATCCCGTTGTTGTAATCGATGGGCGTGGGTGAGACGGAGGCGACTCCGAAGGCTGTGAAACGTCCACCCTTACGCAGTATCTGAAAGCCCTCTTCCAAAGCCTGGGGACTTCCCGCCATATCCAGAACGACATCGGCGCCATACCCATAAGTATGATCCTGGATATACTGGACACGATCCACATCTTCTTGGTTGGCGTAAAGCAGATGATCGGCACCCATTCGTTTCCCGATCTCCATGTTCACATCGTACTTACCCACCAGAAAGATATTGGCCACGCCGCAAACCCGAGCTACTCCCACGGCGAACAGGGCGATGGGGCCATCACCGATGATGGCCATGCTCCTACCTGCCACATCGTAATCCTCTCCCAAGACAGCATACGTGGCATTGCCCAACGGCTCCTGGACAGTGGCGAATTCCGGAGGAATGGCTCTGTCATTGATCCAGCAGACCGATTCTGGAACAGCGAAGTATTCGGCAAAAGCCCCATTGCAGTCCACACCCAAGATAGACAGGTTGGCACAGATATGTTCCTGCCCGGTGAGGCACTGGATACACCGTTTGCATGGAATGTGGGTCTCAGCAGAGATGTAATCGCCCACCCGGGCCTTTTTCACCTGCGAGCCCACCTCCACCACCTCACCGGCCACCTCATGGCCCAAAATCTGAGGTAAGTTCTCTCCGCCAATGCGTCCCTGGGACCAAGGATCCCATTTGTAAATATGCACATCTGTCCCGCATATGGAAGTGGCATTGACCTTTACCAAAACTTGATCAGGAGCAATCTGGGGAACATCCACAGAAAGCCAGCGAGCTCCCAGGGCGGGTTCTGTTTTCACCACGGCTTGCATCTTCTCTGGCATAAAATATCCTCCCATTCGGCGACCCGAGCTTCGTCATACTGGAAACAGCAAATACGCAAAAAAGGGGCCAGGAGGGCTTCCGGGATGAGCTCCTCATCCGCCTCTCTCTGTCCCTTGCAGATACGAGCCGTTTCCGCGATGATGACCAGGCCATGGGATGAGCAAATCTTTCCTCTCTCTCGCTGTCAGGCGTTCCTCCTTGACCAAAAGGAGCACATGACAGCGTGCTTTCATATTAAATCACCTTAAAGTGTAACATAAGCTTCCAAAATTGTCAACAGAAAATTCATACCATCGAGGACCTTTTTCTCTTCTCTTACTCCTCCGCGCTCTGGAACTGCTCCGCCTTCTTAAAGGCCTCCTCACCCTCAGCTCTCATGCCCCTCTTGATGTATATGACACCCAGCTGATACCATGCCGTGCCATTTTCAGGCTCCAGCTCGAGGACTTTCTCCAAACTGGGCTGAGCGCTCTCGATATCGTCCAAGGCCAGTTGGGCAGTAGCCAGGTTGTACCAGGCGTCTACATCTGTGGGATCCAGCTCCGTAACCTTTCGGAAGAGGGGTGCTGCCGCCTGGTAGTTCTTGAACTCCTGGGCATAGAGAACACCCAGATTATAAGCAAAGTCTTGGTCATCAGGATGAGCTTTGATGCCCTGATCATAAGTGGCAACAGCTTGGTTCAGTAAAGACTGTACCTCATTTTCGATCCGCAGGGAATCCTCCTGAGTGCTTTCTGTTTGGAGCGTAGCTCTCTGCCTGATCGCCATTCTTTCCAAGGTCAGGGCGCTCATGGAGATGGCATTCTTGTTTGACGGCTCCAACTCCAGGCTCTTGTGAAAAAGATCCTGGGCTTTTTGGTACTCTCCTCTGTTGAAATAGATCACCCCGGAGTTAATCATAGGAGGCACATTGGAGGGTTGGAGCTCCAAGACATTCTTGTAGGCTTTCAGTGCTTGATCGAGGCTGTCGAGATTCGTGTAAGCAAAGGCCAAATTGTTAAAGGCATCCGGCTCACCGGGCTCGATGATAGTGGCCGTCTTGAACTCCATGACCGCCTTTTGAAAGTCCTCCTCTTTTCCGGCTTGAACTCCACGGTTAAAGGCCATGGTCCACTTCTCCTTACGGACCGCCTCTATTTTTCCTTTCCACCTGTCACTGATCTCAAGAGACGTTTCAAACTCCCTTACCATGGGCTCATACATACCCTGCTCCCCGTAGACCCATCCCAACAAGTAATGAGACTCAGCGTCCTGGGGCATCTCCTGTACTGCCAGCTCCAACTGCTCCTGAGCCTTTCCCCATTCCTGTTGTTGAATATAGACCTTCGCGCCGGTCAGGGCCGGATTTCCGCAGCCACTCCAGATGACAGCGCAGGTCAGTAGAACCAACGCTGCGGCCAACCTCAATCTTCTCATTTCGCCCTCCCAAGTCCAGAAATCAACCTTCCTCTATCCGTTGGTTTCACCACCGGAAACGGACGGTATACGTCAGAATCGTTTCCCCGTCTTTGGGCACGGACAGGGGAAACTCAACGGTTCGAGCATCCTTCTTGCGGTACTCATGGGTGGATTGAGTGATCTTCCAGTCGCCCCACAGATACTCTACGACCAGTACTTCAATGACATCCTCCTTATGATTGCGCAACTTTATCTCATATGTCTCCTCCCGTGAACGATCGGTGATCTTCTTAAGCTCCGTTTGTCTTCTCTCACCCACGACGTCGAAAGCATTGCCAAGAAAAATTCGCACTTTCTCATCTTTAGGAGTGTGATCGATGAGGTCCTCGCCCACGAACTCCAAGCTCTGGTCCTGATCCCTCTTATACACTCGTAACTTACCCTGAGGTAGCGGTATGCCCAAACCGTTCTTTTTGCTGTTCTCGAACTCCAAGTTGACCTTAACCTTAGTTCCCTCCCGAACCCCCTCGTAGAGTAAGATCTTCTTGACCCCCACATCGGCATTGGGGAAGAGTGAAAGCTGCTTGATTTGGTTATCTTTGACCGTGGTCCGACGAGTCAGGGTATACAAGTGGTACTCAAAGAAAGCCTTCTCCTCAAACTGGGGAATACCTTTGGCCGCAGCCTCAAGCGCTAGCCGTTCGGGAACCCGGGGGGGAACAGGCTTCACTCTGTGTACATCGCCAGCCACAAGCTTCAGCTTGGCTTCCCGATATGTGGCCCCGGACCGATTGTCGATAGAGACCCAAGCTCCTAACTCCAAACGGGTATCCTCTTCGTTGACCGCCGCCACATATTCAGCATGCCAGTTGATCCCATCGGTCAGGTAGCTCACCTCGGCGTCGTGCGTGCCGGGCCGCTGGCTGTCCAGCAACCACACCAGAGTGGGACGAGTGATCAAACCCTCAGGTAGATGCGGAAATTCCAAAATCTGTATCTCTTTGCCCTTGATGATTCTGATCTGACCGGAGGCATCCTGCAGAACTAGGTCATCGGCGGCACTGAGCAGAGCACCCTCGTAAAACCGCTCTTCTTTGGCCAGAAGCCGAATTTTTTCGTCCACATATTTTTGCAGGAGCTTCTGAGAGCTGACCAAGTCATACTCGAAGTTCTGCTCTAAGATTACCACCTGATCTGGCGCTGTAAGAGACTTAAAGCGCACGGAGGTAGGGTCGATCCTGGCGGCCACATCCTGGAACCGGATTGTTTCTGTGCCCTTGGGAAGCTGGATAGATCGTATCTCCCTGACCAAAGCAAAATCCTGATTATAGACGGTCAGGCCCACCTCGGCGGCCCGGGTCAACCCCACCGAGACGAATAGTGTTAACCCGCCGATAACCACCAAAAGTCCTCTCACGATAACCTCCTCGTGCTCGTCGAAGTCGCAGAATGGATCAGGATTGCTATGAGAAGCAGGAGAATCATTGGGCGATGGACTTGATATTTTCCTCTAGCTTCGCCAACCTCCGAGCCAGCTCCTCACCCTTAGTTCTCTCCCGCTTCACAACTTCTTTGGGCGCTTTTTTCAGAAAATCTTCGTTGTTCAGCTTCTTGTTGATGCCAGCCAATAATCGAGAAATTCGTTCAATCTCCTTTTCCAGACGCTTACGCTCTGCGGCTAGGTCAATCAAGCCCTCCAAGGGTACGAACACCTCCACCCCCTTGACCACGGCTGTCGCCGTCGCCTTGGGCTTTGACACCTTCTCCTCCACCACCAGCTCCTCGATCTTAGCCAAGTCCAGCAAATAGTCGCTATTGGTCCTCAGCCGGTCCAAAATCTGCGGATCTTCAACTTTCAGAAGCACCCTCGCCTTGCGGGAAGGCGGGATGTCCATCTCGGCACGGATGTTGCGCACCGCCCCTATGACGTCACGGAGATGACTTACTATCTCCTCGGACTCTCCGTCCCGCATGGTTCGGTCAGCTTGAGGCCAGCTGGCCACTATAAGGCTGTCCTCTTGGTGGGGCAATTGTTGCCAGATTTCCTCGGTGATAAAGGGCATAAATGGATGCAACAAGCGTAAAGCCCCATCCAGAACGGTGGTGGTGACCCACAGTGCCGTCTCACTGTCACCGTTTTTCTCCGACTGATACAATCGGGGCTTGACCCATTCTAAATACCAATCGCAGTATTCGTGCCAGAAGAAGTCGTAAATCTGACGGGCCGCTTCGTTCAAGCGATACTTCTCCAGAGACTTGGTTATCCTCGCCACGGTTCGCTGAAAAGCGCTCAGGATCCAGCGATCAATCAAAGTAAGCTGGAGGTCCTCTGAGCTCATCGGGCTGGGATCAAAATCGCCCAAGTTCATCAGAACGAAACGGGAGGCATTCCAGATTTTGTTGGCGAAATTTCTCCCGATCACCAGCTTGTCTTTGGAGAAGTAAGCGTCCTGACCCTCGGCGGTGATGAGGATCATGCTTAATCGCAGGGCATCGGCACCGAACTCCTCGATGATCTCCGTTGGGTCGGGGGAATTGCCCAGGGATTTGCTCATCCATCGTCCCAACTCGTCCTTCACCATCCCGTTGATATACACGTGGGGGAAGGGAACTTCTCCCATAAACTCCATGCCTGCCATAACCATACGCGCCACCCAGAAGAAGATGATATCCGGTCCAGTGACCAATACGTCGGTGGGATAGAAATGCTCCAGGTCGGGGATCTTCTCCGGCCAACCCAGAGTAGAAAAAGGCCATAGCCAGGAAGAGAACCAGGTATCCAGAACGTCCTCATCCTGTCGCAGGCTGGAATGCGCACATTGGGTGCACTGGGCGGGCTTCTCCTTGGCGGCAATAACCTCTCCACACTCATCGCAATGCCAGATGGGGATGCGATGCCCCCACCATATCTGGCGGGAGATACACCAGTCACGAATATTCTCAATCCAATTCAGATAGACTTTGGTCCAACGACGAGGGTAAAACTTGATCCTTCCCTCCTCCACCACCCTTCTGGCTGGTTCGGCCAGGGGCTTCATCTTCACAAACCACTGGTCAGAGAGATAGGGCTCGATGGCCGTGTGACACCGATAGCAATGGCCCAAAGCGTGCTCATGAGCCTTGACCTTGACCAGGAGATCTCGTTCCTTGAGGTCAGCCAGGAGTCTCTCCCGACACTCAAATCGATCCATTCCCGCGTAGTCACCTGCATTCTCGTTCATGGTGGCGTCAGGATTCATGATGTTGACCGATTCCAGGCCATGGCGTTGACCCATCTCGAAGTCGTTGGGATCATGAGCGGGGGTCACTTTAACGATGCCGGTTCCGAACTCGGGATCGACGAAGTCATCGGCAATAACCGGCAGTTCCCGGTTGACGATGGGCAAGATGACCGTTCTCTTTTGAAGCTCGTAATAACGCTCGTCCTTAGGACCCACGGCCACAGCCGTGTCGCCCAGCATTGTCTCCGGACGAGTGGTGGCCACGGTGATAAACTCATCGCTGTCCTTGATGGGGTATTTGATGTACCAGAGATGTCCCCCCAACTCTTGGTGCTCCACCTCCTCGTCGGCCAAGGCCGTGCGACAGCGGGGACACCAATTGATGATGTATTTGCCTCGATAGATCAGGCCCTTGTGGTAAAGACGCACGAAGGTCTCTAAGACGGCTTTGGACAGACCTTCATCCATGGTGAAGCGCACGCGATCCCAGTCGCAGGAACAGCCCAGCTGCTGCAGCTGCTCGATAATCCTACCGCCGTAGTTTCGCTTCCATTCCCAAACTTCTGCCAAAAACCTTTCCCGGCCCAGATCCTCTCGGCTGAGGCCCTCCTTGGCCAACTCTTTCTCCACCACGTTCTGAGTGGCGATGCCGGCATGATCGGTGCCGGGCAACCAGAGGGCATTGAAACCCTGCATTCGTTTCCAACGAATGAGGATGTCCTGGATGGTGTTGTTCAACACGTGGCCCATGGTCAGGATGCCGGTGACGTTGGGCGGTGGGATGACGATGGTGTAAGCTTTTTTTGAAGAGTCAAGTGGGGCATGGAACAATCTCCGTTCCATCCAGAAGCGGTACCACTTACCTTCCACAATATGAGGATTGTATCGTTTTTCCAGAGAAATCTCAACCACCCCGCTACTCCTCTCTATGGTCGGCCATCTGGGGAATGTAACAGCTTGGGATCCGAAAGATCTCGGAAGGGGGAAATTTTGGTTTTCAACTACGAAGTTTACAATAATAATACAAAATAATCTCCCTGTCAACTCGTTTGTTTATATGGCGAAAAAAACTGCTAACTCCATCATAAGTATAAGGTTATCCCCTGTCTCCGGACAACTCATTTTCTAGCCTCAGCCAGACTTGGCGCACACGTTTTCTGAGGCCAGGAAGGTCATGGTCATTGAGGATACGGTAATCGGCTTTCTGGATCTTTTCCTCGGGGGGCAGCTGGGCATCTATACGATCCTGGATTTCCTGGCCAGAAAGGCCCAGATGCTCCATAAGCCGCTTGCGCCTAAGATCCTCTGGAGCCTCCACCACGACCAACTTGTCCACCAAAGTCAGGGCTCGACACTCCACCAACAGGGCCGCGTCCAGCACCACAATGCCCCCAAAGCCCGATTGGCGAAATTGAGACAAAAGCTCTTTCAGCCGAGTCAAGATGGGGGGATGAAGAATTCCGTTGAGGCGATCTCGACTGTGTTGATCCCGGAAGGCTCTCCTGCCTAACTCTCGACGATTGAGCGAACCGTCAGCCTCCAGGATCCCCGATCCAAAGACCTTAACCAGTTCTTGGAGGACCTGAGGCTGATTCTCCACAACCTGACGAGCTATCTGGTCTGCATCGATAACTCGAGCCCCCAGTTGAGCCATCATCTTGCTGACAATAGTTTTCCCAGCGCCAATGCCGCCGGTCACGCCGACGATCAACATGATGAAATCCCGTGCATCAGTGGGCTTCGTACCAACTTTTCCCCACACCAATGTCCACCTTGATGGGCACCTTCAATTCCATGGCGTTCTCCATCTTCGCCTGGACCATCTGGGCCGCTTGATCCAGCTCCGTCAGGGGAGCCTCGAAAATCAGTTCGTCGTGAACCTGAATGATCATTTTCGTTTTCAGACCACGCCGCTTCAATTCCCGGTAGACCTCGATCATGGCCACCTTGATCAGGTCAGCGGCGGTGCCCTGGATGGGGGTGTTGATGGCCGTCCGTTTGGCAAAGGCCACCACGGAGCTCTGTTCGCTGTTCAGCTCAGGCAGATATCGTCGCCGATTGAGCATCGTGGTCACATATCCCCTCTCCTGAGCAAGGCGAATGGTACCGTCCACATATTCCTTAACGCCTGGATAGAGTTGAAAGTAGTCCTCGATAAACTGGCCTGCCTCCTGATGTGTGATCTCCAGCTGTCTGGCCAGACCATAAGCGCTCATGCCGTACATGATCCCGAAATTGACCACCTTGGCGCGCCGGCGCAGCTCAGCGGTGACCTCTTTTTCGGGTATCCCAAAAACGAGGGCTGCCGTCCGGGCGTGAACATCCTCATCCCGACGAAAGGAGTCTATCAGGGTCGGGTCCTGCGAAAGGTGGGCCATGATACGTAGCTCAATCTGGGAATAGTCGGCGGAAAAAATTTTGTGATCCTCGTCAGGGGCGATGAAAGCCTGTCGTATCTTTTTGCTGAACTCCGTACGCACTGGGATATTCTGCAGATTAGGTTGACTGCTGGAGAGCCGGCCGGTCGCCGTTACGGTCTGGTTAAAAGAGGTGTGAATGCGCTCCGTCTCGGGATTGACCATGCGCGGCAGGGCGTCTACATAAGTGGATTTCAGCTTCATCAACTGCCGGAAATCCAAGAGTTTGCGTGGCAGGGAGTGATCCCGAGCCAATTCCTCTAAAACCGCCTCATCGGTGGAGTAGCCCGTCTTGGTACGCCGGATGACGGGAAGCTCTAGCTTGTCGAACAAAATAGCACTTAATTGCTTGGGCGAATTGATGTTGAACTCCTCACCGGCCATCTCATAGATCTGAACCATCAGCCCATTCAGCTCGCCCTCAAGCTCCTCAGACATCCCCCTTAGAAAATCAATATCCAGACAAACCCCGTTCATCTCCATCTGAGCCAGGACCTCCACCAGAGGCATCTCTACCTGGGCGAAAAGATCCGACAAACTGAGCTCCTCCAGTTTTCCTCGCAGGATGTTTCTGAGCCGCAGAGTGAAGTCGGCGTCCTCGCAGGAATATTTGCAGGCTAAATCTATGGGAACCTGAGCAAAGCTTTTCTGATCCTTGCCCTTGCCAATAAGCTCTTCCAATCCAATTTTCCTCTTTCCCAGGTGTTCCAAGCTGAGCAGATTCAGATTATGCCGGCGACTTGAGGGATTGAGCAGGTAGGAGGCCACCATGGTGTCGAACTCAATGCCCTGCATGGGACAGCTGTGTCGGACCAAGATGGTCATATCGTATTTGAGGTTCTGTCCACACTTCTTGATCCTCTCGTCAGCCAGAATAGGCCGCAATCCATCCAGTACCAGCTCAAGGCTCAGGTTGGATCCCTCCTGATGAGCGACAGGAACATAAAAAGCCTGGCGGACCATTGTCGCGAAGGAGAATCCCACTATCTCAGCACGCATGGGATCCGGCGAGGTGGTCTCCAGATCCAGAACAAATGATCCGGCCTCTTGCAAGCGACCCAACAGTTGAGAAAAATCCTTCTTGGTAGAGACCACGGCGTAAGTGACTTCCTCTGCTGATTCTTTCAGGGAGATCTCGCCCATCAGGCTGGTGAACTCCAGTTCTCGGAACAGAGTCAGCAGCCTCTGGATATCGAACTCCCGAAGCAGGAAGCTTTCCACGTCGACCGCCAACCCCATGTGGACCTTAATGGTCACCAGTTCTTTAGACTTACGGGCTTGCGCAGCATTCTTCAACAGACTCTCCCGGACCCTCTTGTTGGTTATCTCCCGGGCTCGCGCAATGGCCGTCTCGATGTCCCCGAACCGTTGAATCAGGTCTATAGCCGTCTTCTGACCTATTCCAGGTACTCCTGGGATGTTGTCGGAGGTGTCCCCCATCAAGCCCAACACCTCCACCACTTTATTCGGGCTTACTCCGAATTTCTCCTGAACCTTGATCTGGTCCAATATCTGGGCGCCCTCGCCCCCCCGACCGGGGTTGAGCACTTTGATCTTTTGGGATACAAGCTGCAGAAGATCTTTATCTCCGGTGACCAGGATCACATCCCAGCCCTTTTCCTCGGCACGACGGGCCAAGGCCCCCATGAGGTCGTCCGCCTCAAATCCCTCCTGTTCTACCACAGAAAGGTTCATGGCCGCCACGACCTGACGAATGCGCGGCAGCTGATCACTCATCTCCCGCGGCATCTTGGCCCTGGTAGATTTATAGGCCGGGAAAAGCTGGTGACGAAAGGTGGGTGTTGCGGTGTCGAAGACCACGCTCAGGTAGTCAGGCTTGTATTCACGGATGATCTTTAGGAGGGCATTGGTGAATCCGAAAACGGCGCTGGTGTTTTCCCCTTTTGAATTGATTAAGGGATTACGGATGAAGGCAAAATAGGATCGATAGGCCAATGCGGAGCCATCGATGAGAAAAAGGCGCTTGGGCTCAGCCATGGGATGAGCTCCCCCCTATCTGGGGCGACGATAGACTCCACCCCAGCAAGTCCCCGCGTAGAGCCATTCACGAGAAATGGCCAGAGAATAGACATGCCTGTGGTTCAAACCATCGTTGAAAGGAGTCCAAGATCGGCCCCCATCGACGGTGTGAAATATCCCCGCGCCGTCGGTGCAGACAAACAGAGTTCCGGGACTCCAGAGGTCTTCCACGAGGTCCATCACCTCCAGACCGGCCAGTTCATTTCCCATGGGTTGAAAGCCTGCCTGCTCCACCTTACCCTGGAAAAGCCCATGGCCGTATGTTCCCACAAACATTTTCTCTCCCGTCATAGCCGTTCGTATGACGGTGACATGGCTCAAAGGAAGCTCGCCGCCCACTCTTTCCCAAGCAGTCATTTCCAAGTTGCCCAGGTACATACCTTTCCCCCAGACGCCCATCAGGAACGCTAGTCCCTCTCCAGGGAGTGGAATGATGGCCGAAACATCTTCGTATTTCCACTCTCCGCTAGGCCTTTTCCAGCTTGTTCCTCCATCGGCGCTCAAGAACAGGCCGTGACCGGAGCTTCCCACCAGAAGCCGCTGGGCCTCGTTAGGATGAACGGCTAGACACCGTATCCGGGACCTACCGGCAAACTCTAGACAGATACTCCAGTTCTGCCCGCCGTCGATGCTTTCCCAGAGACCCGATTGAAGGGTTCCGGCATAGAGATGGCGGTCGCTCTCCAGAGCAAAGGCCAGGCAAGCAAAAGATGCCCGTCCTGTGTCTGCCAAACTGGTTCCAAGCAAAGCCCATGTTGAGCCAGCGTCGGTGCTTTGCAGCAACCCGTCCAAAGAAGCTGCAAACACCGTTCTGGAATCAACGGGGCTAACCAACAGCTGGTGGATGACCCCACCGGTGGGACCGCTGCAGCTGGTCCAGGTCGCGACGGCGGGGGAAGAGAGGAAAGCACAAAAAAGGAGGCCTATGAAAATGGCCCGTAACCGCATCATGTCAATATCTTCTGTATATATTCTGCACAAGGCAACTCGCGTTCTGTGCATCTCGGAGCACTCCGATTCATCTGCCCCCTCACCCCTCATAAAATCACGGTCGATCTTCAACCGCTGGGGTTCCTCTCCGCCAGAACCACTCGCTCTATGCGAGCATAATCCTCGACCACCCAGGATTCGCTGAAGGCTTTCGTTTCCACTATGGACTGCTCCACCGAAGAAGCCTGGCCAGCCCCCACCTCCAAGGCCAGGACTCCACCCGCAGCCAGAAATGAGGGTGCCCCAATCACTATCCGCCGGATCACATCCAACCCGTCGGATCCTCCGTCCAAGGCCACCAACGGCTCGTGGAGACGAATCTCGCGGGGTAAATGCTCCAGCTGACCGCTGCTCACGTAGGGGGGATTGCACACCACCGCCGCAAAAGCGCCTTCAAGACCTCGCAGGGGATTGTAGAGGTCCCCTTGATGAAATGAAATTCGATCCCCCACTCCGTGCCGCTGGGCATTTCGCCGAGCCAACGCTAAGGCCTCCCGAGAGCAATCGGTTGCCCACAATTGGGCGCACCCAAGATGAACGGCCAGATTGATGGCAATGATTCCAGAACCCGTCCCCAGGTCAACCACTTTTAAGGGCTGAGCCCGAGATTTGAGAAGGTCCAGAACCGCCTCCACCAGGATCTCCGTCTCTGGACGCGGGATCAAGGCATCAGAGCTGATTTGAAAACTCAGCGAGAAAAATTCCGTCTCCCCCGTCAAGTATTGCACCGGGCAGCCTGCCAGACGACGCTTCACCAGCGACCGAAAGGCCATCAGTTCATGGTCTTGCATGGGTCGATCGTGATCCAGATAAAGATCGATACCCTTGAGGCCCAAGACGTGCTCCAGCATCGCTTCGGCGTTGAGTCGTGGATTCTCCAGCCCCTTTCTCTTCAGATATCCGGAGGTCTTATTCAAGATTTCCGCGACAGTCTGCACTTGCGCTTTCTCCGCTCTTAATGGAACATTCCCCGGTCCCACATCACTTTTCTCCCCTCGAGCCTCCAGCCCATGTATCCTTCAAATGGCTCTCTGCTTCTGCCAGTCGAGCCTGAATCTCCTTTAGCTCCTCCTCCACCAGATGCAGTTGCCGTTCTTTTTCGTGGATTCTTCTGCGCAGATTGTCGATCCGATCGCCATTTTGTCCCCCCAGGGATTTCTCCAAAAGTCCTATGACGATCTCCTTCTCCGAAATCAGAAATTCTCGCAGCTTCAACACCTTTTCCTGACGAACCTTCAGAGAATTCACCTTTTTCTGTCGCTCTCTGACTGCTTTCTCCGACATGAATTCCCCCTTCAATGGAATCTCGCTCCAAGACCCTCTACCCATCTTCAGTCTATTGCGAAATGCTCGGATGATGAAAAAATCTTCCCAAAGCAGGGCAGATTTCCCAGACCAGCTCAAGTGCTGTCCAGCTCACTTAACCTCTCCTTTCTTTCCGCTGTCTGCAAGGCCTGGATGACTTCCTCTAGCTCTCCGGTTAAAATCTGCTCCAGTTTGTAGAGGGTAATTCCGGCACGATGGTCGGTCAACCGACCCTGAGGAAAGTTGTAGGTCCGAATTTTTGCGCTCCGGTCACCGGTCCCAACCTGTGATTTCCGACTCCGAGCCAAAGCTTGGCGGTTTTCTTCTTGAGCTTGATCTAATATTCGGGCTCTAAGAACTTTCAAAGCCTTGGCTTTGTTCTTATGCTGTGATTTCTCGTCCTGGCAGGTGGCCACGATCCCCGTGGGGATATGGGTGATGCGCACTGCCGAATCGGTGGTGTTTACACTCTGTCCGCCAGGACCAGAGGATCTAAACACATCCACCCGCAGATCTTTAGGATCGATCTGCACCTCCACCTCCTCGGGCTCTGGAAGGACCACTACGGAAGCAGCGGAAGTATGTATGCGCCCACTAGACTCGGTTAGGGGAACTCTTTGTACCCGATGGACGCCACTCTCGAACTTCATCTGACCGTATACACCGGCCCCTTCCACAGCGAAGATAACCTCTTTAAATCCACCAATCCCTGTGGGATTAGAGCTCATTATCTCAATGCGCCACCCTTGTCTTTCGGCAAACTTCGAGTACATCCGAAGCAAATCGGCTGCGAACAGGCTAGCCTCTTCACCTCCAGTCCCGGCCCGGATCTCCACGATGGCATTTCCCTTGTCTCGTGGATTGTCTGGAACCAGCATCAGTTTCAGCTTCTCCTCCAACTGCTGCCGCTTCGCCTTTAGCTCCAGAATTTCTTCCCGCGCCAGCTTGGCCAACTCCTCATCGGAGGAGGACAACAGTTTTTGATCCTCTTCAATATTCCGGCACGCTTCCTTGTAACGATGGGCCACGTCCACTATCTCCGACAGCTCTCGATATTCACGGGCCAGCTTTCGATATAGCTCACGGTCGGCCGCCACTTGGGGGTCACTGAGCTTGTGGTGCAGAGTCGAATGTCTCACAATCGCTTTGTCCAGTTTTTTGAGCATGGAATATTTGACTCCTATGTAGAACGGGAGCGCCCAGATCAGGGGGCCACGGCTTCCTTTAAGGCCACTAAAGCCACAGCCAGCTGATTGTCGTCAGGCTCCCGAGTGGTGATTCTCTGAATCCACAAACCAGGGGCCATCAGCACCCTGGCCAGCCGATACTTGCGAGCTCGCCCCGAAAGCTTGAGGAGCTCATAGGAGGCCCCGGCAACCAAAGGCAGGAGCATAAAATGAATCAAAAGCCGTTGGGCCAGGCCTGGCAATTGGCCCATCCTCAAAGCGTAAATAGTATCGGCCAGCGCAAATATCAAGATGGCGAATAGGGCTACGATGAGCAGATAGCTGGTGCCACAGCGGGGATGCCGGGTGCTGAAACTTCTGACCTTCTCGACGGTCAGATCTTGGCCCCCCTCGTATGCGAAGATGGTTTTGTGCTCCGCTCCGTGATATTCGAATAACCGGCGCAGTTCCCGGAACAGCGAGATGACCCAGACGTAACCGAGAAAAAGGAGAATACGAATACCGCCGGCGACGAGGTTAAAACCGAGGGCGCTCTTCTGAATTTGAAGCAAACTAGCCAGCAGGAGTGGTGTAAAGAAAAAAATGGCCAGTCCCAATCCTAGGCCGAGAACTAAACTCACCACGAGATATCCCTCGTTTCGAGAATGAGACTTCTCTCCCTTCTGTTCTTCCTCCAGGTCGGTCATGGCCACCTCTGCCGAATAATTCAAGGTCTTCAGACCTATCACCAACATCTCAAAGAAAGAGATCACGCCTCGCAAAACAGGTAGTTGGAGAAGGCGGTATCTTTTCGTCAAGGACGTGTAGGGATCATTTTTCACCACAATCTCGCCATTTTTCAGACGGATGGCGGTCACCACTCGCTTCGGGGAGCGGATCATGACCCCCTCAATAACCGCCTGTCCCCCCACATCGATATCTGGAGGCATCTCCGCAACCTTCCTCCTGACCTAGATGAGAAAAGGGCGCCGAACCGGGTGTTTCCCTTGGAATATCCCCTTAGCGCCCCAAGAGCTATTGATCTTTGGCCTTTGTGTAGGACTGATTCTCCTCTTCCTTTTTTTGAACAGAGGGATCCTGGTCCGAGGACTTCTCCTCCTTAGAATCGTCAAGGCCATATTTCTTCCGAAATCGCTCCACACGGCCAGCCGTATCCACCAGCTTCTGTTTGCCGGTGAAAAAGGGATGACAGCGAGAGCAGATTTCAACTCGGATGTTGCTTTTGGTGGATCGGGTGTGAATGACATTCCCACAGGCACAGGTAATGGTGGTCTCTTTATACTCGGGATGGATATCTTTCTTCAAAACAACCTCCTTCAAATTTCCTCTGGCACAAAGTCTTTTGAAAATATACCTAAAATGCATGCCTGGTGCAAGAGAAAAGGCCCTCAGTGGTACTACTGGCTC
>SMTZ1_10000311_pt1 | contig 43740 bp, 54 predicted proteins | sample DeeMarSWOR136_30_FD_25667 | JGI IMG/M metagenome (IMG submission 25667) | reverse complement strand
CGATAGTACCCAGACAGAGAGGACGGACGCCCATGGGGTCGCGGACGGCAATGAGCGTGTCCCTGGTAAGAACTGTGAGCGAATACGCTCCCTGGAGGCGGTGCATGGCATTTCTGATTCTCTCCTGCCAGTTGCTGCCGGGCGAGGCGAGGATCAGATTCGCGATGACCTCGGAGTCGGTCGAAGCGTGAAAGCTATAGCCTCGCACCTGCAGTTCATCGCGGAGCGGCTTGGCGTTCAAAATGTTGCCGTTGTGGGATAGGGCGAGTTGCTGGTCTTTGACTCCAGCTACAACGGGGCCAACATTGTCCGATTGCCTGGAACCAGAGGCCGAGTATAGGTTATGTCCGATGCCGATGTGTCCACGAAGCTGGGCAAGGTCGCTCTCGGTGAATGCCTGAGTAACCAGTCCTCTATTGGTGCGGACGGCTATTCCATCGCCGTCGCAGACGGCAATGCCGCTGCTCTCCTGGCCGCGGTGCTGCAGAGCAAAGAGTGCGAAGAAGATAAGTCGAGCTATGTCTATTCTGCGGCCGTAGACCCCAAAGATGCCACAGCTCTCGCGCATCGAAGTACGGGGTCATTATAGACTGTCGCCGCCTTTTGGTCAATCTCGACGGGTTGTGCTATAATGCGGGGCATTATGTTGGAGAAGGATAAAGTCAAAGAGATAACGGCCAACTTCGGCTTCAAGGAAGGTGATACTGGCTCTCCTGAAGTGCAGGTGGCGTTGCTTACTGAGAGAGTGAGCCAGTTGACGGACCACCTCAAGGCGAATTCACACGATCATCACTCGCGCCGTGCTCTCCTCAGGTTAACGGGGCGACGCCGGCGGCTGTTGACCTATCTCAACAGGAAATATCCCCAGAGATACGGCGTGCTGACTGGGAAGCTGGGTCTGAGGAGGTAGTTGTATGGGAGAGGTTTTTGAGTGCTCCATAGGTGGGCGAACGCTTAGCATTGGGACGGGGAGACTGGCTCAGCAGGCGGACGGCGCCGTTGTTGTTCGCTACGGCGATACAGTTGTCCTGGTTACGGTTTGCAGTGCCAGCGAGCCTGCCAGAGAGACAGATTTCGTCCCTCTGACGGTGGAATATGAAGAGAAACTCTACGCTGCTGGCAAGATACCGGGCAGTTTCATCAGGAGAGAGGGGCGGCCCACCGAAGAGGCAACTCTTAGCTGTCGAGCTATTGACAGGTCGCTAAGGCCGTTGCTGTTCAAGGGATTCAACCACGAGATACAGATCATAGCCACAGTGCTTTCGGCTGACAAAGAGAACAACCCGGACACCTGTGCTCTTATCGGGGCTTCAGCCGCGCTTGCCATATCTGACATACCATTCTGGGGCCCGGCTTCGGCGGTGCGCGTTGGCTACATTGACGGCACGTTCGTGCTGAATCCGACTATGCCGCAAATGGAAGACAGTTTGCTTGACATGGTTGTTGCCAGTACCAGACAGGCAGTGGTGATGGTGGAGGCAGGGGCCAAGGAGAGTTCCGAAGATCTGGTGCTTGAAGCACTGCAATTCGCGCATGAGGCCAACCAGGAGATCATCGGACTGCAGGAGGAAATCCAGCAAGAACATGGGAAAGCCAAGGTCAAGGTCGAGGCTAGGGAGATTGCCCCTGAGCTCATGGCGAGGATCTCTGCTTTGCTGGATGATGAGCTGGGTGGAGTTCTGGGGCAGCCGGGCAAGTCAGGGCGGAACGAAGCTCTGGCCTCACTGAGGCAGAAAGCGAGCGAAGAACTTGTCGCTACCTTCTCAGAGGACGAAATCGGGTTTGCCTTTGAGACTCAGCTCAGGGCCGCTATGAGGAAAGAGATACTGCGGAGGAAACAGCATGTGGATGGTCGGCGGGCTGACGAAATCCGGCCTATTACCAGCGAGGTCGGGTTGCTGCCATGTACACATGGCTCGGGTCTGTTCTGCCGGGGTGAGACGCAGGCATTGACCATAACCACCCTGGGGACGGCGCGTCAGGAGCAGTTGCTCGATGGACTGGGCCTGGCAGAGACCAAGCGTTTCATGCACCACTACAATTTCCCTCCGTTCTCCACCGGCGAGGTGAAGCGACTCAGGATGCCCGGCCGGCGTGAGATCGGCCATGGTGCTTTGGTAGAGCGAGCGGTGGCGCCGATTCTGCCTCCCGAAGAGGATTTCCCCTACACCATTCGGCTGGTTTCCGAGATCATCAGTTCCAACGGCAGTTCATCCATGGCCAGCGTCTGTGGCTCCACGCTTTCGCTGATGGATGCCGGTGTGCCCATCAAGGCGCCAGTGGCAGGAATAGCCATGGGGGTAATCGGCGGTGCGGATGGAGACCACGTTATCCTGACAGACATCGAGGGGATGGAAGACGCCTGTGGTGATATGGACTTCAAGATTGCCGGCACCTCCAGGGGTATCACGGCTTTGCAGCTTGACGTCAAAGTCAAGGGCATGGACTTCGGAGTGTTGAGAGAAGCTCTTGGCAGGGCTCGTGACGCGCGCCTTGAGATACTGGACAAAATGGCAGAGACCATCAGGTCCAGTCGCCCCGAGCTGAGCCCGTATGCACCCAGGATGCATGAGATGACTATTGAGGCGAGCAAGATTGGCAGCGTGATCGGCCCGGGTGGTAGAACCATACGATCCATCATAGAGGATACTAAGACGACCATTGACGTGAAGAATGATGGTACCGTGGTTATCGGCTCGCCAAGCCAGGAGGCGACTCAAGAGGCAATCAGGAGAATAGAGGATTTAACCCGCGATGTTAAGGTGGACGATATCTATACGGGGAAAGTGAGCAGGGTTCTGAATTTTGGGGCCATGGTGGAGATCCTCCCTGGCAAGGAGGGTTTGGTGCACATCAGCCAGCTTGCGGACTACCGTGTAGCCCAGGTTGAGGACGAGGTCAAGGTTGGCGATGAGATAACGGTCAAGGTTGTCGAGATCGACAGCCTGGGCAGGATCAACTTGTCCCGGCGAGCACTATTCGAGAACGCCGAGAGGGCCCCCGGCCCGCGCCCTGCCAGGGCAAGGGACTCATTTTCTCAGGAGCGTCGTGCGGGGAGACAGTCCGACCGTGGCGGCGCTCGTCCGCAGGACAGACGGGGTCGCCGTAGCAGCTACAGCAGCAGATAGACTACATCTGTGTGCGGGGGGTGCACATATATGGAAGTGATAAGGGTAGTCATCAATGGAGCCTTGGGGAAGATGGGGCGAGAAGTGACCAAGGCTGTGCACAACGACCCTGAACTGAAAGTGGTGGGTGCTGTAGAGAAGAAGGTAACACAGAAATACCTGCCGCTCCCCGAGACTTCGGAGCTGGTACCATTTTCCTCCGACTTGAGCGCTCTTCTGAGAAGCTGTAACCCTGACGTAGTGGTGGACTTCACCAATGCCGAAGCGTGTGTGGCGGCAGCACGGATCTCGCTGAAGAACAAGGTCAACATGGTCATAGGCACCACCGGTCTATCTGAGGAGAATCTGGAGGAGTTTGGAGAGCTGTGCCGCGTCAATGACGTGTGTGCCGTGGTGGCGTCCAATTTCTCCCTGGGAGCAGTGCTCCTGATGCACTTGGCGAAGGTTGCCGCCAAGTTCTTTGACAATGTCGAGATTGTCGAGATGCACCATGACAAGAAGATCGACGCTCCCTCGGGAACGGCAATTGCGACAGCGAGGGCCATGCTGGAAGCACACGGGGGACCTTTCCTGTACCCCAAGACTGAGAAGGAGGTGGTCAGGAATTCCAGGGGAGGGGAAATCGAGGGCATAGCTATCCATAGTCTGAGACTGCCAGGATTCATGGCGGGGCAGCAAGTCATTCTGAGCGGCAATGGTGAGACGCTAAGCCTGCACCACGAAGTCATAAGTCGAGAATCGTATGTCCCGGGAGTCGTCCTCGCAGTCAAGAAAGCGGCCATGCACAAGGGTCTGTTTCGTGGATTGGGTGTTCTGTTGGAGCTGTAGGACGGGCAATGAGAAAGTTCAACGTAGCTGTTGTTGGCGCTACCGGCCTTGTGGGGCAGGAAGTCGTCAAGATAATGGAGCGGCGGGACTTTCCGGTGGCTTCCATTCGATTGTTTGCCCTGGAACACTCGCCAGGCACGAAGCTGTTCTTCAATCACCACAAGATTGAGGTCGAAGAGGCTAGGCCCGAGCTATTCCGCGACATCGACATTGCCTTTTTCTCTGTTGGCGTCGATTCCAGCCGGCGGCTGTCGCCCCTGGCTGCAGAGGCTGGCGCAGTGGTCATAGATGACAGTCCGGCCTTCAGAATGGATCCCGCCGTCCCCCTCGTCGTTCCTGAGGTCAATTCGGAAGACATAGGATGGCACAAGGGAATAATCTCCAGTCCGAGCGGGGCCGCCATCCAATTGGCGGTGGCTCTCTGCCCTCTACATAGGGTCAATCCGATAAAACGAATCGTGATAAGCACGTACCACGCAGTATCAGATGACAGCACGGCCGCCTTGAAGGAACTGACCGCGCAGGCAAAACTGGTGCTGGACGGCCGTCGTGTTTGTCCTCATGTGTATTCCCATCAGATAGCCTTCAACGTGTTGCCGGAAATCGATGTCTTTCTGGACAATGGATATACCAGGGAAGAGCGGAGGATAATGGAGGAAACACGGAGAATAATGCACGCTGGAGACATGGCTATCTCGGCTACCTGTGTCCGAGTTCCCGTGTACTTCGGGCACAGCGAGGCGGTGAATGTGGAATTCACCTCGTCTATGATGCCGGAGGAGGCCAGGAAGATACTGGCTCAAGCACCGGGCGTGAGAATCCTTGACGACCCGAGCGTCAGCTTCTATCCTCAACCCTGGGCAGCCTCCGGTTCGAACCACGTGTTTGTGGGTAGAATCAGGAGGGACGTTTCTCACCCTAATGGGTTGGTCATGTGGGTGGTTGCTGATAACTTGCGAAAGGGAGCGGCGTTGAACTCTGTTCAGATTGGCGAGCAAGGGGTGCAACGGGGGTTGATAAGACCAGGGAAGAGGAGACGTTGACATGGAGAGACTGGGTCGTCTGCTAACCGCCATGGCTACACCGTTCGATGATGCGGGCGAGGTCGACTACAACCAGGCGAGGAAGCTGGCCAAGGCCTTGCTCGGTTCCGGTAGTGATGGACTGGTTGTCTGCGGTACCACCGGCGAATCACCGACTCTCAGCACCGATGAGAAGCTCAGGCTCTTTGCTGAGGTCAAGTCCGAGGTGGGTGGTCGCGGAGCAGTGGTAGCTGGTACAGGGAACTATAGCACCAGGGAGAGCCAAGGGCTTACAAGAGAGGCGGAGAAGCTCGGGGTCGACGCCTGCCTTCTTGTGGTGCCCTACTACAACCGCCCGACCCAGCAGGGCTTGTTCGAGCATTTCAGTGCCATAGCCAGGTGCACAAGCCTGCCGTGTATCGTGTACAACGTACCCTCGCGAACCTCCTGCAATATCGCAGCCGATACAGTAGTCAGACTGAGCCAGGTCGACAATATCATTGGCGTGAAAGAAGCCAGCGGCAACTTCCGTCAGATAGCTCAGATCATACAGGAGACACGGGAAGGCTTCCTCGTATACAGCGGGAACGACGGTGATACGCTACCTATGCTAGCTCTAGGGGGCTATGGTGTGGTTGGTGTGGCTACGCATTTGGTGGGTCTGCAAGTGAAAGACATGATAGGGAAGTTCCTCGACGGAGGAACTCAGGAGGCAGCTCGCATTCATCGCCGTCTGCTGCCTCTGGTGGACGCGCTATTTGTTGTCGCTAACCCAATCCCTCTGAAATACGCCCTGAACTACCTCGGCTTCCCGGTTGGGAAGCCCCGGTTGCCTCTCGTTGAACCTGATGAGAAGTCAGCCGCGGCTATTCGGGCAGCGCTCGAGACCTCCAAGATAGACCTCGCTCTACCCGTACGCACCGGTCGGAACGGATAGGAGAGGTCTTTCCCGAGACATAGCGGAACAGTCAAGGGAGAATGGGCTGCACCTCCACCACTTGCTCCCGCGTCGGCCCCACTGCGATGAAGCTGACGGGGCACGAGAGAAGTTCTTCGAGCCGTGTCACGTAGCGACGAGCCTGGTGTGGGAGGCTATCGAGGTTCCGTATGTCCTTTATTGACTCTGGCCATGCCGGCAATTCCTCGTACACTGGCTGGCACTTCTCCAGTGTGGTGGTGTTGCTGGGGAAGTGGTCCAATCTCTTGTTGCCAAGCTGATAGGCGGTACATATCTTCACAGAATTGAAGCCATCGAAGATGTCAAGGTGGGTCAAGGCTATGTCGCTGAGGCTGTTGACTTGAACGCTCAGCCGGCCCGCCACAGCGTCAAACCAGCCGCACCTTCTTGGTCTTCCTGTGGTAGTACCGTACTCCTTGGCCTTCTCCCGAATCAGTTCGCCGGTCTCATCCTTCAGTTCCGTAGGCATGGGCCCGCCGCCGACTCTGGTTATATAGGCCTTGAATACCCCTACGGCACGGGTGATCTTCATGGGGCCTATGCCTGTCCCCTGGGAACCTCCTCCGGCGAGCGGCGAAGACGAGGTTACGTATGGGTAGGTGCCGAAGTCGGGGTCAAGCAGAGTACCCTGGGCACCCTCCAATAGGATTGGCTCTCCTTTGGCCAGAGCGCCCTGAACCGTGGTTTCAGTCTCCCTGATGAACGGTGCCAACTGCTCCGCGTAGCGACAGTATTGGTCGAATATCTCGTCCAGCGACAAGGGGGGATGCCCGTATAGCTTGACAAGGACAGCATTCTTGGACTCGAGAGTCGAATTTAACTGTCGGTAGAAGCCGTCTCTGTCCAGCAGGTCTCCGGTTCGGATCCCCATACGAGCCACCTTGTCGGCAAAGGCGGGCCCAATTCCTCTCCGGGTTGTGCCCAGAGCTCCCTGCCCCCGCCTTTCCTCCTCCAATCCATCCAGAAGGGTGTGATAGGGCATGATGAGGTGGGCACGGTCGCTAACCAGGAGATTGCCTACCGCGACGCCCCGGTCTTGAAGTTCCTCCACCTCCTTGAGAAGGACTGCCGGGTTGACAACAACACCGTTGCCGATAACGCAGATGACGTGAGGATGGAAAATGCCCGAAGGTATGAGATGTAGCTTGAACTCGCCGTACGGGTTTATCGCTGTATGCCCTGCGTTGTCACCCCCGGAGAAGCGAATCACCATCTTGGCCCTCTCAGCCAGAGAGTCAATCACCTTTCCCTTCCCTTCGTCACCCCACTGCCCTCCTACAAGAGCGACAACAGACATCTGGACCTCCTAGGGAGTTCCCTGCCTCCGCAGATGGAGAAGCCGCTGAGCCACGGTCACATAGACGCAGATGAGCAGCAGCCACAAGGCAACTACGACTTGGTTGGCCATCAAACCGACGGCCAATACTATAACCCTCTCGGCTCGAGTAAACAAACCTATCCGGCATTCCAGGCCCAGACCTTCCGCCCTGGCTCGTATGTAGCTAACCAGGAAGGAGCCAATCATGGTGGCAAGGATCACCGAAGACTGCCAGGCAGCTTGTGCTGGCCAGTACCAAACCAGCAGGGCACAGAACACCAGGGCTTCCGAGACACGGTCAGTCGTTGAATCGAGAATAGCCCCGAATGCTGTAGTCTTTCTGGTGGCGCGAGCCAGCGCTCCGTCCAGGAGGTCACAGAGCCCGGATACCAAGATGAGGAATCCGCCGGAACGGAAGTGACCAGTGGCAATCAGGTAGGCGGCAGCGATGCTCAGGAGCAGACTGAGAGAAGTAACGGCGTTCGGGCCTATGCCAGTGCGGGCTAAGATTGCCGCTATTGGGTCAGCGATACGCGAACCCGTGGAGCTTCGAATCTCCGCCAGGGTTGCCATAGTCCTCCTTATGTTGTGGCCGGGACTGTTCTATCGCCATCAGGGAATGCAGGAGGGCGCGGGATGCTCCAAATGGGCGCCGGGCAAAGGGCCACTAGTGTGTCCCGGAAGCAGTTCACGATTCAGTGGCGGCTGCCCTGGACTGCGGCAGCGAGATGGGTTCTTCTTGTCCCTGTCCTGCGATGAATGCCTCGGTTCTTGAGTGAGCGTCATCGTCGGCATACTGGATCGGCGGCGACTTCATGAAGTAGGCCGCCGGCGCAACAATGGTTCCCCTCAGGCCACGATCCATGGCCAACTTGCAGCATCTGATAGCATCAATGACAACACCAGCTGAGTTGGGACTATCCCAGACCTCCAGTTTCATCTCCAGATTCAGGGGAACATCGCCAAAGGTGCGCCCCTCCATCCGAATGTGGCAGAACTTGCGGTCGGTCAGCCAAGGGACATAATCGCTGGGGCCAACATGAATGCTGTCAGCCCCGATATCGTAGTCTAGCTGCGAAGTAACGGCGTTGGTCTTAGAGATCTTCTTGGATTCCAAGCGCTCTCGCTCGAGCATGTTGTAGAAGTCGGTATTGCCGCCGAAGTTCAGCTGGTAAGTCCGCTCGAGCCGGACCCCCCGGTCACGGAAGAGCCGCGTCAGGACACGGTGAGTGATGGTAGCGCCAACCTGGGACTTGATGTCGTCGCCGATGACGGGCAGTCCACACTCGGCGAAGCGGTTCTGCCAGTAGGGTTCACGAGCAATGAATACCGGAATGCAGTTGATGAAACCGCAACCCGCTCTCAGTATCTGCTCCACATACCACTTGGTTGCCTCCTCGCTTCCCACAGGCAGGTAGCTGACGACCACGTCAGCGCCGGTCTCCTTGAGAATGCCTATCACGTCGGCGGTCGGGCCCGGCGCTTTGGTGATGATCTGAGAGAGGTATTTGCCCAGACCATCATGGGTCATGCCCCGCTCAACTCGAACCCCGGTCTTGGGCACATCGCAGAACTTGAAAGTGTTGTTGGGCAGGGTGAAGATGGCCTTGGAGATGTCCTTGCCCACTTTGTTCTTGTCAATGTCGAACGCGGCCACGAAGTTGATGTCGGAGATGTGATAGCCTGCCAGATTGACGTGCATCAGACCAGGAACGAATTCGTCCGCGCGAGCGTTCCTGTAGTAATAGACGCCCTGAACCAGAGAAGAGGCGCAATTGCCTACTCCTATGATAGCTACGTTCACTTTGCCCATGACCTGTCTTTCCTCCTTGCGCGTGTACCAGAAAAGAGCATCTGCTGTCTCAGATTGGTGAGGTGAGTCTCCGCTGTAGTGAGAGGAAGTGCGTCTAGGCCTCCACTCGACTCTGCCACTGGGAGGCTAGCCCTTTCATAATTCTGAATACCTTCATTCCGCATGCCGAGCTAGTTCCGCGGATTGCCGGCCTGCCATTCTTGAGCACAATTCGCTCGAGGTTCCTCATCTTTGTCTGACACCTGAAGCAACACGCTTGGCTAGGAACAACCTCCTTCTCGGCGCCCAAGTGCCTCAACTACCATATATTATCAAGCTTCGGCATGTCAATGCGCAATATCCCGTGGCTGCCTATGAGCTACTCGTCAGAGGGCCTTGGGGGCTTGATAAAGAACCCGATTTCCGTCATGCTTGGCAGAAGGATCCAGCGGGAGTGCGTGCCAGGGGTTCGCAGTCTCACAGAGGGAGGATCAAGAATGCCGCATGGAAGCTCGAAAGAAGAAGTCCTGAATCAGCTTGAACAAAGGGCGGGTGACTATGAGGAGAGATCGGGTTGCTGTGCCCAGGGATGTCTCTTGGCGCTTCAAGAGCAGTTCAAGCTGGGTGACGCATTGACCTTCAAAGCAGCCACCGCTATGCCGGGTGTCGCTCTAAGAGGGGAGACCTGCGGAGCAGTCATCGGTGCCGTGATGGCCATTGGCTTGGCCTATGGCAGAGAAGACGTCGATGATTGGGAAGGGTTCCTGAGGGCGATCAAGCACGCGCGAAGATTCTGTCGCAGGTTTGAGAAGGAGTTCGGTAGCCTGATGTGCCGTGATATTGTCAAACTCCAGTGTGGCAAGAGCTTCGATCTGGCCGACCCGGAGCAGTCCAAAGAGTTTGAACAATCGGGCGGCTACAAGAAGTGCCGTGTCCCCCCTGGAAAGGCAGCTCGTATTGCCGGCGAGATAATCCTGGAAAAAGGAGATCTCGCCTGAGCGAAGGGATCAACGGTCTGCCCGGGGCCCGTCGAGCTATGGGACAGAGTCCTTGTCCCTCTCTTTACTCCTGCAGTTCAACCACTACCTCGCAGTAGGGGTCCCCGCCCGGCAGTATCTTGGTGATCAGGGGTTTCTTGACCTTCACACCGAGCGCGTCGAACGTCCCCTCTTCCATGGCCTCAAGCAGCTCGCTGCAAATCCTGGGGCATTTCTCATATGCCTTGGCCTGAGAGCACTCATACTCGTGTTTCACTGCTCTCTTCCTGCCGGTCTCCACCCACTCGCCCCTGACGCCCGAGTTGTTGTCCTCGATGTCCATTATCCTGCCGAGACAGCGGGCATCGCCCAGGTCGTTGATCTTCATGGTTCGTACTAGGCTTGCCGCTCGCCGGCGACCGACCTCGTACATCGCTTTCTTGGCGATTTCCCAGACCTCGTCGCCGAATCTTTCACCGAGAGGAGACAGGATCTCGGTCAAGAATATCCCAAGAGTACGTCCGCCCAGGTCGACCATTCTGTCAATGTCCGTGTCGGGAAGAAATATCGTCTTCCTGTCTTCGCCGAGGGGTGGGATCTCACTCACATACTCTGCGACATGCTTGCCCTGCTCATATTGCCTCTCGACTCTGCGTGCCATTGATGCGCACCTCCTCGCTGCAGGAATAACGCTGGTGGCTCAGACAACTGGGATCCTGAGAAGCCCCGGTCGATGCCCGATTAGCCCAGCCCAAAGGTAGGCTATCACTTCTGTGCTGCCCTGTCAAAGGAGCCGCGTGTGTGCTCAACGCCCTGAGGCGGTTCGCCGATGTGGCGGTCAATGCCGACCTTGGAGCCCCACTATGTGGACTTCGGGAGCGATTTGTGGTTCAATTCCGAGGTGTTCGGATTGGATTGAAGTGGAAAGGGATAGAGCTGTTGGCGCGGGCAATCTAGCTGGAAGGAGAACTAGGTGGACAGGAGCAGCTTTGTAGTTGAGAAGTCAAAGCCGGTTGCTGTAGTGACCATTAACCGCCCTGAGAAGCTCAATGCCTTCACCTTGTCGTACCTGTTCGAGTTCAAGAAGCTGATTGACGAGTTGAGGGTGGACTTGGAGACGCGTTTCGTGGTGTTTACCGGAGCAGGAAGAGCGTTCTGCGCAGGAATCGACATAGGCAGGGAGGAGAGGGATCTGTGGTATGCCAGTCCGCTGCAGCCTAACGAGCGCCTCTACCAGGAGAACGGGCAGGATATTGTACGTAGCTTGGAGAATCTGCATCAGGTGACGATTGCTGCGGTCAACGGCGCGTGTGTAGGGCTTGGACTGTGCATAGCCACGAACTGCGATTTCCGAGTCGCCTCGGAGGAGGCTTACTTCAGCATTCCTGAGACAGCCTTGGGCATTCCCTACTCAAACGGCTGTGTCTACAGTCTTCTGGCGCTGGTTGGCCCTGCCAACGCCAAGAGGATGATCATGACCTGCGATAGGATAGATGCCCGGGAGGCGCTGACCATGGGATTGGTCGGCAAGGTCGTGCCGTCAGAGCGTCTGATGGACGAATCAAAGGCACTGGCTGTGAAAATGGCGTCCAAAGGTCCCACTGCAATCAGACTGGTGAAAAGGATGATCAACGCAGCGACGACCGCACAGACGCGTGACTTGCGTATGCTTGAGTCCGAGATGGTGGCTGCGTTCTACGGTAGTGAGAATCCCTTCGAGGAGGGCCTCGCGGCCTATAGGGAGAAGAGAGAAGCCCGCTTCATGACAGAAGGGTAGCGGGCATGGCAGAGTAGCTGGGTTTGCAGCTGAAGGGTCAGGAATACGAGCAGAGTTGCCTGCCATGAGAAGACGGTGGCTCGGTTCTCTGCGGAGAGATGACATAGAGGGAACTGGAGGCCAGGAATCCTCGGGACTTGTCTTCAGAAGAGCGTTGGGCGAAAGGAGGGAATCTTCATGGATTTTCACTTGACGGAAGAGGAGAGGATGTTGCAGGCGATAGCCCGGGAGTTTGCCAGGAAGGAACTAGAACCAGTGGCGTCAAAGGTGGATGAAGCAGAGGAGTTTGCCTGGGAGAACTTCAGGAAGATGGCCGAGCTTGGCTTCACAGGTCTGGCGATTCCGCCGGAATTCGGAGGTAGCGGGGGCAGCATGGTAGCTCTTGTTGCGGTTATGGAGGAGCTCGCCAGAGCTTGCGCCTCCACCTGCGATATTCTGGACGCTCACGTGAGCTTGTGCGCTCGCCCGATATGCCTCTATGGAACTGAAGAGCAGAAGAAGAAGTTCCTGCCACCCCTCGTCGATGGGAAGCAGGTGGGTGCCTTTGCCGTAACCGAAGCTGAAGCCGGAAGCGACATAGCTGCCGTTAAGACTACAGCTGTGAGGGATGGAGACTCGTATGTTCTCAATGGATCCAAGTTCTTCATCACCAATGGCCCCGTCTGCGATATTGTGGTTGTGTTCGCAAACATACCTGCCCTGGCACCGCGCGGCATGACGGCTTTCATTGTGGAGACAGACACGCCAGGGTTCAGCCGGGGGCCTCAGTACAGGAAGCTGGGCATGCGTGGTGCCACCAATGCCGAGTTGATATTTGACAACGTTCGGGTTCCGGTGGCCAACAGGCTGGGCGATGAGGGAAAGGGGATGAGGATCTGTCTTGCCACCTTGGATGAAGGCAGACTGGGCATTGCCGCACAGTCCGTTGGCATTGGCCAGGCAGTCCTGGAGCAGGCAACAGGCTATGCCAAAGAGAGGAAGCAGTTCGGGGATACTATCGGCCAGAACCAGGCAATTCAGTGGATGCTAGTGGATATGGCCACAAGGATTGAGGCTGCAAGGCTACTCACTCGGCAAGCAGCGGCTCTGCTGGACGAGAACGCGCGGGTTACCAAGGAGGCAGCTATGGCTAAGCTGTTTGCCAGTGAAGCGTGTATGGATATAGCTGTGAAAGGTGTCCAGATATTCGGTGGCTATGGCTACATGATGGATTCTCCAATGCAGCGCTACCTCCGCGATGCCAAGTTGACGCAGATATACGAGGGAACATCGGAAGTCCAGCGAATGGTCGTCGCCAGAGCGCTTCTTGCGTAGTCGGCAAGGTTGCTGTGGGGCCAGCGATGAAAAGCAGGGAAGAATACGTTGATAGCTTGAGAAGTCTGAAACCCGAGGTCTACATGTTCGGGGAGCGGGTCAAGAATGTCGTGGATCACCCCATTATCAAGCCTTCGATGAATGCCATGGCAGCGACCTATGAGCTGGCCCACGGTGATCTGATGACGGCTACTTCCCATCTGACTGGCAAGCGGATCAACCGCTTCACTCACATTCATCAGAGCACTGCTGACCTGGTGAGCAAATCGAAGATGGGGAGAATGCTTGGGTGCTATACGGGTGCCTGTTTTCAGCGCTGTGCTGGGATGGATGCAATGAATGCTCTCTCGATAGTTACCCACGAGATCGACCAGAAGCATGGTACCGAATACAACAGGCGGTTTCTGAAGTATCTGGGATACGTGCAGGAAAACGACCTGGCGTGCGACGCGGCGATGACAGATGCCAAGGGCGATAGGAGCCTTCGACCAGCAGAGCAGCCTGATCCCGACCAGTATCTCCACGTAGTTAAGGAGGGTGAAAGCGGCATTGTGGTGCGCGGCGGCAAGCTACACCAGACAGGAGCTCTCAACTCGCATGAGATCATTGCCATGCCGACCAGAGCTATGAGGGCAGAAGACCGGGACTACGCTGTCTCGTTTGCCGTCCCCAGCGATACAGCGGGCATTGTGTATGTCTATGGCAGACAGCCCTGCGACACACGAAAGATGGAGGGCGAAACCTTCGATGTTGGCAACCTCTACTACGGAGGCCACGAGTGCATGGTCATCTTTGATGACGTATTTGTCCCGTGGGAACGTGTGTTCATGTATGGGGAATACGAGTTCGCCGCCGGTTTGGTGGAGAGGTTCGCGTCGTATCATCGACAGAGCTACGCCTGTAAGGCGGGAATGGGAGATGTTCTGATCGGTGCTGCCCAGACCATAGCCGAGTATAACGGTGTTGCGCACACCTCACACGTGAGGGACAAGATCACCGAGATGAACCATCTCAACGAGACGATATTCTGCTGCAGCCTTGCCTGTGCCTACGAAGGGAGCAGGGAAGCTTGTGGAACCTACTACGTGAATTCCCTGATGGCCAACATCACCAAGCTGCACGTGACGAGAATCCCATATGAGCTGGCCAAGCAGGCACACGAAATCGCTGGTGGGGCGGTGGTGACAGTACCCTCTGAAAGGGATTTCAGGGATCCCAAGATAGGCAAGTATGTTGCTAAGTACCTTCAGGGTGTCAAGGGAGTCCCGACAGAGAATCGTATTCGTATGCTGCGATTGATCGAAAGCCTTACCATGGGATTGGGGGCGGCATGCTATCTGCCGGAGTCTATGCACGGGGCAGGTTCGCCACAGGCACAGAAGATCATGATTGGGAGGCAGGTCAGTTTGACTGGGAAGCAGCAAGCTGCCAAGAGGTTGTGTGGGGTGGGGTAGACAAGCGCCCGGGCCCGATGCGGGGCCTGCCGCGAAGATCGTTCACTGCAGGAGGCTAGTCTTCTGGCTGCCGGGTCTCGCTCACCTGCTCGATTATCCCCAGCAGAGTCGCCCCGCGCTCAATGGAGTCGTCGTAGCGAAAGCTGAGCTGCGGAACGTGTCTTAGCCTCAGGCGTGAGGACAGCTCTCTGCGGAGAAAGCCAGAGGCGGCATTGAAGCCTGCTAACATTTCTGTCTTGCTGTCTTCGTTTCCCAAGATACTGACAAAGACCTTGGCATATGTGAGGTCGGGAGAGACCGACACCCGCGTTACGGAAATCAGGGCGCTCAGTCTGGGATCGTTGACCTCCCGTTCGAGCAGCCAACTTATCTCTTGCTTGATGGTCTTGTTCAATCGCTCAGTGCGTCTAGACACTCTGGGCCTCTCCAAGAGTGAAGAAGAGATGACCAGGAGATGGAGGCTGTGCTAGGTTACCTTTTCTCTCCTGTATAGCTCGATGATGTCACCGACTTGGAAGTCGCCGAAGCCTTCTATGCCCACGCCGCATTCAAGGCCAGCAGCTACTTCGGCGACGTCGTTCTTGAAGCGTCTCAAGCCCGAGACGTGGGACTCATGGACTACCTCGTTTTGCCTCAGTACCTTGGCTGTGGCATCCCGCCACATCTTGCCTTCCTTGACATAAACTCCCGCAACCTTGCTTCGCTTGCTGCTGGAGAATATCGCCCTCACCTCAGCACGTCCGCCTATGACATCGGCATAGGTTGGCTGGAGCATTCCCTTTAGTGCCCTGTCCATATCTTCCTCGAGTCGATAGATTACATCGTAATGCTGAATACTCACTCCCTCGGCATCGGCGAGCTGCTGCGCCCCAGGAGCCGGACTGGTGTTGAAGCCAATAACGATGCCTTCTGAAGCTGAAGCCAGTAGCACATCGCTCTCTGTGACGCTGCCGCTGGAAGCGTGAATGATGTTGGCTCTCGCCTTATCGTTATTCAGTTGCTCTATGCAACTCCTTATTGGCTCTATGCTGCCTTGAACGTCCGTCTTCAAGACGATGTTGAGCTCCCTGAGTTGACCTGTGCCTATCTGGTTGGAAAGGGCGCCCAGGCTCAATGGGGCGCGCGCCCTTGAGGCCTGATGCGTTTCTGCAGTACTTCGTGCTCGGTGCTCGTCGGCAACTGCAGCAAAGAGTTCACCAGCCTCTGGCACTGCGTTAAGGCCGAGGATCCCCACTGGCGTCGATGGTTCAGCTTTCTCGACGCGGGTTCCGTTGTCATCGAACATGGCTTTAACCTTGCCCCAGGCATGACCGGCAACAACGGTCTGGCCAATCTCCAGCATGCCCTTCTGAACCAGAAGGGTACCCAGCACACCTTTCGTCTTGTCAAGCTTGGCCTCAATGACAACGCCCGCCGCAGGGCAATTGGGATCAGCTTTGAGCTCCAATATGTCGGCAACGAGAAAGAGATTCTCCAGCAAATCGGGGATTCCTTTCCCTTCCTTGGCTGAGATTGGAACGCATACTGTATCGCCACCCCATTCCTCGATTACCAAACCCGCGTCCGCAAGCTGTTGTTTCACGCGGTCGATATTGGCATCTGGCTTGTCAATCTTGTTGATGGCAACCACCATCGATACGCCAGCGGCCTTGGCATGGCTTATGGCCTCGATGGTCTGAGGCATTACGCCATCATCGGCGGCGACCACCAGGATCACGATGTCGGTCGCCTGGGCTCCGCGAGCCCTCATGGCGGTAAAAGCTTTGTGCCCTGGAGTGTCCAGAAACGTGATTCTGCGCCCGTCCACCACGGCTTGATAGGCACCCGTGTGTTGGGTAATAGCCCCGGCCTCCCGAGCAGTCACATTCGTCTTTCTGATGGAGTCCAGGAGAGTCGTCTTGCCGTGGTCAACATGTCCCATCACGGTGACCACGGGAGGGCGGGGCTTCAGTTTGCCCTTGCTTCGTCCTGCGCGCGAAGGCTGAACGTGACGCTCTGTCTGTTGCCTGACGTTGTAGCCAAGATCCTGGGCTATCTTCGCGGCGGTATCGAAGTCGATGACTTGGTTGATGCTGACCATGACACCATGCCGCATGAGTTGTTTGATGGCCTTCGCTGGCTCTACGTTCAGCTTGTCGGCCAGCTGCTTCACAGTCAGAGAAGGCGCAAGCTCGAGTTCGTCCGAACCTCGTTGACTTGTGCCAGCCGTGTCTTTCGCCTTCCGGTTGACATTTGACTCCAGCTTCCGGCTACACACTGCCTGCCTCTCCTCGGCGAGATACTGCGTACGTCAATAGCGCTTGACGGTCGTCACTGCTAAGCTTCGTCCGCAGGGCATGCTCCAAACGGTTCCCTTCCAGCGCCAGTTCCCAGCAGTCCTTCTGACGGCATAGATAAGCACCCCTGCCTGGTCTTCTGGCAGCTAGGTCCACCTCAACACTCCCATCGCTGGTACGCACCAAGCGGATCAGAGCGTTCTTCTCCTTCTTCTGTCTACAGGCTATGCACGTGCGCTGGGGTAGGTGCTCAGTCCTCATGTTCCTCGTCCTCAACGTGTATCTTTCGTTTCCTGTGTGCCTTACCCCGCGTCTTGCCTTTTTCCGGTGCGGCCGATTTCCTTTTGCCTGGCATGATGTCCTCGGCGAAGCGGAGCTGGCTCTTCTCGGCTTGCCCCTCGGAAGTGGCCTCAGCAGCAAATGTGAATACGTCAGCGGCTAGAAGTACTTCCAGTTCTTCCCCTTTGGGTTCGACGGTCGATTCAATTTCCTCGCCGGCGGGCTCTGCTTCTTGGATTTCGCTCGGTGGGATGACGGGCAGTTCTTCCTCCTCTCTGGGCTGGGCGACAGGCTCCGTCAGGCTTGCCTTCTCTACCTCAGCGGCAGACACGCTCTTGATGTCGATTCGCCAACCTGTCAGCTTGGCCGCCAGTCGGGCGTTTTGCCCTCCTTTGCCAATGGCGAGAGAGAGCTGCTTGTCGGGGACAACTACGGTGGCCGTCTTCTCTGCATCACCAAGCTCTATGCTCGCCACTTGAGAGGGGCTGAGGGCTCTGGGGATAAATACCTCCGGATCGGCATGCCATTGGATCACGTCTATTTTCTCGCCATTCAGCTGGCTGATGATGCTCTGCACTCTGATGCCACGTGGTCCAAGACAGCAACCTACGGGATCGATGCCTTCTTGGCGACTCGATACTGCAACTTTGCTTCGGAGTCCTGCTTCACGAGCTATCGCATTCAACTCTATGACGCCGCTGTGAACTTCTGGGATCTCCAGTTCAAAAAGACGACGCACCAGGTTTGGATGAGATCGGGAGATCAGTATCCGAGGACCTCTGGCTCCCTGACCTATCTCCAGAAGGTAGAATCTGAGCTGCTGGCCTACATGGTAGCGCTCATTGGGCACTTGCTCAGCGGCAGGCAGCAATGCCTCTCTCTTGCCCAGAGCGACGTAGATCTGATTAGGCTGCATGAACTGAATCACCCCGGTTACGATCTCACCTTCTCTGCCGACGAATTGCTCGTAGACCGCATGGTGTTCTGCTTCACGCAGTCGCTGCAGAACCACCTGCCTTGCCACTTGAGCGGCGATACGGCCGCCACCTTTGGGGGTGGATTCTATCTCAACGAGTTCACCGACTTGGGCATCGTTGCGCAGCTCTCGAGCCTGTTCGAGGGAGATCTCTAGAAGTGGATCTGCAACGGGATCAGCCACAGCCATTCTCATGTAAACCCTGATATCGCCCGCTTCCGGGTCAATCCTGACCACTACGTCCTGCTCAGGCGAGAAAGCCTCTTTCTTGTAGGCTGAAGCGAGTGCTGCCTCCAGTGCTTCCAGGACTACCTCTTTTGGCAGGTTCCTTTCCGATGAGAGCTGGGCAACGGCAGCCATGAACTCTGTCTTCATGTTCTTTCGGTCCAGTATCAACGCCAAATTCTAAAAAAAAGGTGGGTTGTACCCACTCTACGGATGCGATCCCTACTAGGGTTCAATATAGCAGGAATCGGTGAGGAATGCAAATGAACTGCTTGTGGCTGTGCTCCTTTGACATTTCCACACCTGCGTGTTACATTATATGGCTGAAGTCTACTGGGAAGCAAGAGAGTCATCACGCTCAATAGGCCGACTAGTTAAGGCCCTGTGGACCAACTGAAGTAGACCGGTAAGTAACTAGGCGGCCTTTCGGTTGTCCAGAAGACTGGAGGTTTGAGAGAATGCCGACGATTAGCCAGCTCGTTCGTAAAGGACGAAGTAAGCTGGAGAAGCGGACCAAGAGCCCGTCGTTGCACTATATTCACAACGCTATGAAGGGTGAAACACGGTGGACCGACGGATCGCCTCAGAAGAGGGGTGTTTGCATCCAGGTCAAGACTGTGACGCCCAAAAAGCCAAACTCGGCATTGCGCAAGGTGGCTCGCGTACGACTCACCAACGGCAGAGAAGTCAATGCGTATATTCCCGGCGAGGGACATAATCTGCAGGAGCACTCGATGGTGTTGATTCGGGGGGGGAGGGTCAAGGATGTCCCCGGTATTCGCTATCATATCATTCGCGGCACGTTGGACACCGAGGGGGTGGTGGATCGGAAGCGGGGTCGCAGCCTCTATGGTGCCAAGCGGCAGGCAAAGCAACAAGGGTGATCGCCTAAATGCCTAGGAAATCGAGGAAGACAGTCAAGCGCGTTTTGCCTGGCGATGCCAAGTACAACAGCAGCACCGTGGCGAGATTCATCAACGGGATGATGTTGCGAGGACAGAAGGCGACTGCTGAGCGAATCGTATACGATGCTATGGAGCTTGTCGGGGAACAGCTCGCTGGAGACCCAGTGGAGCTTCTGGAGCAGGCAGTGGCAAATGCTACTCCGCTCCTTAGAGTTAAGCCTCGCCGTGTCGGTGGCGCCACCTACCAGGTTCCCATCGAGGTGGAGAGACAGCGCGGGCGCTCTATGGCTATGCGCTGGCTGATTACTTCAGCTAGAGCGCGCGCCGGGAAGTCCATGATAGAGAAACTAGCGGGCGAGTTGGTCGATGCGGCTCAAGGTCGGGGTGTGGCGATCAAGAAGCGCGACGATATCCATAGGATGGCTGAGGCCAATAAGGCCTTCGTCCATTACCGCTGGTGAGGCGGGTGCAGTGAAAGCAGTACTTGAGGCAAAGGGCATAGTTATGTCGCAGGCTTTCCCTTTAGAAAAGACACGAAACATTGGAATCATCGCCCACATAGATGCTGGGAAGACCACTGTGACTGAGCGAATTCTCTATTACACAGGGCGTACCTACAAGATCGGTGTTGTGGACGAGGGCACGGCGGTGATGGACTGGATGGAGCAGGAACGGGAACGCGGTATCACTATTACTGCTGCCGCCACCACGTGCGACTGGGAGGGACACCGAGTCAATCTCATCGATACTCCGGGCCACGTAGATTTCACTGCTGAAGTGGAGCGGAGTCTTCGCGTATTGGATGGTGGGGTGGTGGTGCTTGATGCCGTGGCCGGTGTGGAAGCTCAATCGGAAGCCGTATGGCGCCAAGCAGATAGATACGACGTGGCAAGGATCTGTTTCATCAACAAGATGGATAGGGTCGGCGCCAATTTCTATCGCACGGTCAGCATGATTGAGGGTAGGTTGCGGGCTAGGGCTCTACCCCTGCAGCTTCCTCTGGGTGTGGAGAACTCGTTCCGAGGAGTAATTGACCTTGTGGAGAATAGAGCCATTGCCTTTCCCGACGATCCGGAAGGATTGCCTTCAGAGGAACCAATACCGGACAACGACAAGGAGAGCGTGGCGAACTATCGTCAAATGCTCATCGAGAAGCTGGCGCACAACGACGACCGGATTATGCTGATGTATCTTGAAGGCGAGGCGATCTCTGCCGGGGAGATCAGGGCGGCCATAAGGAGGCTGAGCATATCAAACCAAGCAGTACCAGTGCTTTGCGGCAGCGCCCTGAGAGGCAAGGGGATTCAACCTTTGCTCGATGCTATCGTGAGCTATCTCCCTTCTCCCCTGGATGTCCCTCCCGTTCGTGCCATTGACGCGAGAAATGGGGAGGAAGTTCTCTGCCAGACGAGTGAGAGTCAGCCGCTTTCAGCCTTGGCCTTCAAGGTTGTTTCTGATCCGTTCATGGGAAGGTTGACCTATATGCGGATATACTCGGGCAAGGTGCGAAGCGGAGACCAGGTTCTCAATGTCACCAAGGGAAAGAAGGAGAGGCTGGGAAGGTTGTACTTGATGCATGCCAATCGTCGCGAAGAAGTCAGTGAGGCGGACGCCGGTAGCATCATTGCCACCGTGGGACTCAGGGGTACATCTACAGGGGATACTCTATGTGATGCTGCACGCCCCGTGTCCTTCGAGTCTATACAGTTCCCCGCACCTGTGCTTTCAATGGCCATCGAGCCGAGGAGTAAGGCCGATGAGGAAAGACTGGACGACGTCTTGGCCAAGCTTGGTGACGAAGATCCCAGTTTCAAGGTCTACCATGATCCAGAGACTGGGCAAGCTCTCATTTCCGGGATGGGTGAACTGCACCTTGAAGTGCTGGTGGAGCGGATGTCTCGCGAATTCGGCGTGAAGGTGAATGTCGGCAAGCCCAGGGTAGCCTACAAGGAGACGATTACCATTCCTGTGGAATCCGAGGGCAAGTTCATTCGCCAATCTGGTGGTAGGGGACAGTACGGACATGTGTGGCTCAGACTCGAGCCTGGCGAGCGGGGCAGCGGCTTCAAGTTCGGCAGTCAGGTTCACAGCGGGGCTATACCCAGAGAGTTCATACCGTCGGTTGAGGCGGGAGTGCGAGAGGCCATGGGCACCGGAGGACCTTCTGGTTACCCCGTGGTGGATGTCAAAGCGACCCTGTTCGACGGTGACTATCACGAAGTGGATTCTTCAGACTTGGCCTTCTGCATAGCTGGTTCTATGGCTGTGAAGAGCGGCGTGGCGAAAGCCAAACCCATTCTGCTGGAACCGATCATGAAGATGGAGATAGTATCTCCACCTCAGTTCTTGGGAGACACCATTGGAGAGCTTAGCTCGCGAAGAGCTCGCATTGACGGCATTGACACTCAAGAGGATGTCTCCGTCATTCGCTGCTTCGTTCCTTTGGGGGAGACCTTCGGCTTTGCCACAGATCTGAGATCGGTCAGCCAAGGGAGGGCGACTCACAATATGGAGTTCTACCGCTATGAGGAATTGCCTCCTGACTTGACCCAACAAATCATGCTTAGAGCCAAGGCGGTTAGATGAGCAGTCAGAAGGTTCGCGTCAAGGTCAAAGGGTACGACCATAGGCTGGTTGATCAGTCGGTACAGCAGATAGTAGAGGCGGTGGAACGTACCGGGGGAGTCATTGTGGGCCCGGTGCCCCTCCCCACGAGCATAGAGAAGTTCTGTGTCACGCGCTCCCCCAATATTGACAAAGACTCAAGGGAGCAGTTTGAAATCCGCACGCACAAGCGTCTCATTGATATCCTGCAGCCGACTTCTAAGACCATAGATGCCTTGACTCAAGTCAACTTGGCCTCGGGAGTGCAAATAGACATAAAGCTCTAGGAGAACCATGCTGCGGAGCATTATTGGCAGGAAAGCAGGTATGACGCAGCTGTTCTTGGGTAACGGGCAGCTGGCGGCGGTGACCGCTATTCAGGCGGGTCCTTGCCTTGTGGCACAGGTGAAGGAGAGAGAAAGGGATGGCTATGAGGCCGTCCAATTAGGTTTTGGCGAGAGGAGACGCCTCAACGCTGCAGAGGAAGGGCACCTTCGGGATATTGGCAAGGTCGGTCATCTGCGCGAGTTCAGGGGTGAAGATGTGAGTTCAATCAAGCGAGGTGATACGGTTGATGTCGGCTTTCTGAAAGCAGGGGATCGGGTGAATGTGAGTGGCGTATCAAAAGGCAGAGGCTTCGCCGGAGTGGTGAAGCGCTATCATTTTCGCGGTGGGCCAAAGACGCACGGACAGTCCGACCGTCATCGTGCTCCTGGTTCGATTGGTGCTACTACGTCGCCGGGACGGGTACTTAAAGGGAAGAAGATGGCGGGACATATGGGGCACGAGAGAGTGACGACACGAAATCTGGAAGTGGTCGAAGTTGACGTTGAACGCAACCTGCTCTTGGTGAGGGGGTCAGTTCCGGGAGTTGCAGGGGGGTTGCTGTTCGTCAGAAAGGTGGAGGCGTAGCGTGCAGATTCCGCTCTATGACTTGCCTGGCGAAATCGCTGGCCATGTGGAGATGAGAGATGACGTGTTCGCGGTGCCGTTCAACGAGGCGGTGGTGCATCAGGCCATGGTAAGGCAACTGGCCAATCGACGCCAGGGCACCGCGTCCACGAAGACGAGGGGCGAAGTTACCGGCAGTACGCAGAAACTCTTTCGTCAGAAAGGCACCGGCAGGGCGCGGCGGGGGAACGTAAAGTCGCCCCTGCTTAGGGGAGGTGGAGTGGTGTTTGGCCCTGCGCCACGGTCATATCGCCAGTCGATGCCCAGAGAGATGAGGCGAGTGGCCTTGAGGTGCCTGCTTTCCCTCAAAGTCAGAGAGGGAAAGGTCAAGGCGGTACAGGAACTGACGTTGGAGAAGCCGAGGACCAAGGACTTGGCTCGTATTCTGGCGGCGATCGGCGTCGATGGCTCTGCTCTGATTGTCACCGAGCGATCTCAGCCGACTCTGGTTAAGTCGGCCGGCAATCTGCCAGAGGTCAGGGTGTTGCCCTCAGCTCTGCTGAGTGTTCTGGACTTGCTTTCCCATGACACGTTGGTGGCCACAGTCCCAGCACTGCGCAACATGGAGAGAATCTGGGGGCGGGAGGCGATTGAGAATGCATCTTCTTGAGGTATTGCGGCGCCCCGTGATCACGGAGAAAGCCACCTACCTTCAAGGAGAGAACAAGTATGTGTTCGAGGTGGCGAAGGGAGCTAGCAAGCCTCAGATAAAGGATGCGGTTGAGAAGGCCTTCAAGGTGAAGGTGGCAAAAGTGACTGTGATGACAGTTTCGGGGAAGACAAAGAGGATGGGAAGGCGGGAGATAACCAGCCCTTCCTGGAAGAAAGCGATAGTCAGTTTGGAGCCTGGGTACAAAGTGGGCTTCTTTGAAGGAGTCTAAGGTGTTCGCCGCGAATGGAGCGACGTTCGCCAATACCAGCAAGGGTGGTTGTTTGAGTCTTTCTACCCTGGCCGGGAGAACATGAGGTGACCTTTGGGATCTGTTACTAAGTGGAGAAAGAAGAAGATGTCGAAGCACCAACACCAGAAGCTTCTCAAGAAGACTCGTTGGCAGAGGAAGCATTCATAGCGCTGTCAGCGCACCCGCAAAGAAGGACGATACATGGCAATCAAAGTGTACAAGCCGACTTCCCCCGGCAGAAGAGGGAAGGTCGGGGCAAATCTTGAAGGCGTGAGCAAGGTAGCTCCCGAGAAGTCTTTGCTTGTCTCATTGCCGAAGAAGGCGGGACGCAACAATCGGGGCGTGATAACGGTTCGCCATCGCGGTGGCGGCAACAAGCGCAAGCTTCGAGTTATCGACTTCAAGAGAGACAAAGCTGACATTCAGGGGAAAGTTGCGTCTATTGAGTATGATCCAAATCGCTCAGCCCGAATTGCCTTGGTTCACTATGTTGATGGGGATAAGCGCTATATTCTCGCTGCGTCAGGCCTCGAAGTGGGTGATGCCATAATGGCTGGAGAGGAGGTGGTGAAGAAGCCTGGCAACGCTTTGCCGCTGGGGTCAATCCCTGTGGGCACTCCTGTTCATAGCGTTGAACTTGAACCGGGGAAGGGAGGCCAGCTTGTTCGCAGCGCCGGCTCTGCGGCGCAAGTCATGAGCAAGGAAGGTAAGTATGTTTTGCTGCGCCTACCGTCAGGAGAACTGCGCAAGTTTCACCACAGGTGCTTGGCCACCGTAGGCCAGATTGGCAACGCTGACCACAGAAACGTGAAGTTCGGCCGTGCCGGACATAAGCGGTGGATGGGCATGCGCCCCTCGGTGCGGGGTTCAGCCATGACCCCCAGGGATCATCCTCATGGGGGGGGGGAAGGGAGATCTCCGCGGGGGATGCCCCCGAAGACACCTTGGGGCAAACCAGCTCTGGGTTTCAGGACGCGACGCCGCAAGGTGTCAAACAAGATGATAGTAAGGCGGAGAGAGTAGAATGGGAAGATCACTCAAGAAAGGTCCCTATTGCGATGCCAAGCTGCTCAAGAAGATAGAGGCGGTTGACAGCTCAGGCAAGAAGGCGGTGGTGAGGACATGGTCTCGCGCTTCTACAGTGCTGCCTCTCATGATAGGGCACACTATTGCAGTACACAATGGCAGGAAACACGTGCCCATCTTCATAACCGAGAATATGGTGGGTCATAAGCTGGGTGAATTCGTACCCACTCGAACGTATAGAGGCCATGTGGCCAAGGCCAAGGCAACGGGGCAGGCGAGAAGGTAAACCGACGTGAAGACCAGGGCTGTAGCCAAGGACGTTGGCGTTTCACCAAGAAAGGTTCTGCTGGCCGTGAACGCGGTCAAGGGGAGGCAGGTGAGCGAAGCGCTGAGCATTCTGAAGTTCTTGCCCACCCCAGCAGCCAGAGCCGTAGCCAAGGTGATCAAGTCGGCGGCTGCTTGTGCGGAGGACAATTTTCAGATCTCGTCCGCCGATCTCAAGATTGCTGACATCTACGCCGGCAAGGGCCGTACTCTGAAGAGGTGGCGTCCAAAGTCGAGGGGAAGAGTGAGCCCTATCCTGAAGCGGTCGAGCAATATCACGGTTTTCGTGGAGGAGAAGTAGCTTGGGACAAAAAGTTCATCCCTTTGGCTTCAGACTGGGAATCATCAAGGAGTGGCAGGCTAAATGGTATGCCGAGAAGGGCTATGCCCAGCTCTTGCAGCAAGACCTCAGACTGCGTCGCGCTATTGAGCGGAGATCTCGCGAGTGCGGCATCTCCCGAGTTGACATTGAACGGGCCGGAGGTGAGGTGAGCCTCACGGTGTATTCCTCCCGGCCTGGTATCTTGATTGGCAGAGGGGGGCAGAGTGTGGAGGGCCTGAGGGCCCAGCTGGAGAGGGTGAGTGGAGAGAGAGTAAGGCTGACGATCAAGGAAGTAGAGCGACCGGAGCTGGTAGGCTGTTTGGTGGCTTACAACATAGCCGAGCGAATCGAAGCCAGAGTACCGTTCCGCCGGGTGATGAAACAGGCTGCCTTTCGGACTTTGCAGGCCGGAGCCAAAGGGGTAAGGATCAAGTGCTCTGGAAGACTCGGGGGGCGCGAAATCGCGCGCTCTGAGATCCTTCACCAGGGTCGAATGCCACTGCATACGCTGCGCGCCGATATCGACTATGGCTTTGTAGAGGCGCGGACCTTGATGGGGCGCATCGGAGTCAAGGTGTGGGTTTATAGAGGCGATGTGCTGCCGGAAGTGAGGACAGAAGGTGCTACAACCGAGCCGAGTCAAGTATCGTAAAGTCCACAGGGGTAGGCGCAAGGGTGCGGCTCACAGTGGGGACACCATCGCCTTCGGGCAATTTGGCTTGAAGGCTGAGGGGAATGCTTGGATAACAGCAAGGCAAATTGAAGCAACACGCCGCGTGTTTGTGCGATATCTCCGCCAGGGCGGTCGCTTATGGGTGCGGGTATTTCCAGACAAAGTGGTGACCAAGAAACCGGCGGAGACGAGGATGGGTGGTGGCAAGGGTGCCCCTGATCACTGGGTCGCCGTGGTCAAGCGAGGCAGAATCATGTTTGAACTTGCTGGTGTAGGCGAAGACGCTGCTCGGAAGGCAGTGCATCTCGCTGGCTATAAACTCCCTATCCCTACTAGCTTTGTCGTAGGAGACAGGACGGGAATTGAAAGCTGACCAAGTTCGGGCCCTCGGCGACGAGGAGATACGTAAAAAGCTGGAAGAGGCTCACGAGGAGTTGTTCAAGCTTCGATTTCAGCTGGCAACTCGGCAATTGACCAACCATCGTGAACTGTCCAAGGTCAAGAGGGACATTGCGAGAATGAGGACCATAGTGAGGCAGAGAGAGCTGGGCGCTAGGTGAGCTAGATATGGAAAGAAGAAAGACGAGAGTCGGCAAGGTCGTGAGTGACAAGATGGACAAGACGGTGGTGGTGGCTGTAGAAACGAGGAGACATCATCCCCTCTACAAGAAGGCCTTCAAGCATGTGAAGAGGTACAAGGCTCACGACGCGGCGAATGCCTGCAGAATCGGGGATGAGGTGAGGATTGCGGAGACGCGCCCTCTGTCGAAAGAGAAGCGATGGCGTGTGGTGGAGATGGTCTCGCAGAGGGAATCGGTTGAAGAGAGGCAACGAGGTACTGAAGGAGATGATCCAGACTCAAACCAGATTGAGGATAGCTGACAACACGGGCGCCAAGCAGATCATGTGTATCGGCGTTCCTGGAGGAACCAGGAGACGCTACGCGCACGTTGGAGACATCATTGTTGCCACGGTGAAGCAAGCTATCCCGCACGGAGCGGTGAAGAAGGGCGAGGTGGTGAAGGCTGTAGTCGTACGCGTAGCCAAGCCATATCGTCGCTCCGATGGTTCGTATATCAGGTTTGATGAGAACGCTGCAGTGATTCTCGGCGAGAAGAACAACCCTCAAGGCAGCCGGATTTTTGGCCCTGTGGCCCGAGAGCTTAGGGAGAAGAGGTTCACCAAGATAATATCCCTGGCCCCGGAGGTCCTCTAATAGTGAAAGTGAGGAAGAACGACACTGTTGTCGTGATAGGTGGGAGGGACAGAGGCAAGAAGGGCAAAGTGCGTCGTGCTCTGCCCGAGAAGGAGAGCGTGGTGGTGGAGGGGCTCAATATGATCAAGCGGCATTCTCGAGCAGGTAGAGCAGCTCGGCAGGCGGGCATAATCGAGCTGGAAGCCCCGATCCACGTATCCAGAGTTATGCTCATATGCGACAAGTGCAACAAGCCCACTCGAGTTGGAACGCGTGTTTTGGAGGATGGGAGGAAAGTGCGTATTTGCCGCTCGTGCCAGGAAGTAGTTGACTGAGAGGATTTGACTGTGGCAGCTCGTTTGAAAGAGAAGTATCTCGCGGAGGTGGTTCCTGAGCTCAGGACCAGGTTGGGCCGGAGCAATGTCATGCAACTGCCCAAATTGGATAAGATAGTGGTGAGCATCGGCCTGGGCGAAGCCATCCAGAACGCCAAGGCACTTGAGTCAGCGGAGAGAGATCTGGCTACTGTCTGCGGGCAGCATCCCGTGATCACGCGGGCCAAGAGATCTGTCGCTGCCTTCAAGCTAAGGTCTGGAATGCCGATTGGGATCATGGCGACGCTCCGGGGCCGGCTGATGTACGATTTCTTTGACCGGCTGGTGAACGTAGTCCTGCCACGCCTGCGTGATTTCCGTGGCCTTTCCCGGGACTCCTTCGACGGCCGGGGTAACTACAACTTGGGCATGAAGGAACAGATAGTCTTTCCCGAGATTGACTATGACAAGATAGACAAAGTCCGCGGGCTTCAGGTGACCATAGTCACCACTGCCGAGCGCGACGATGAGGCGAGGAGCTTGCTGGAGCTAATGGGCATGCCCTTCGAGAAGAACTGAAATGGCAAAGACGTCCAAGATCGCGAAGTCACAACGACCGCCAAAGTACCGGGTACAGCAACGCAACCGTTGCCAATTGTGTGGCAGGCCACGCGCCTACATGCGCAAGTTCGGCCTGTGCCGTATTTGCTTCCGGACGCTTGCTGTAGGCGGCGAGATCCCGGGAATAAGGAAGTCAAGTTGGTGAGGAGCCCAAATGACAGTTACTGATCCAGTCGCCGACATGTTGACGCGTATCCGCAACGCTATTATGGCAGGCCACGATAGTGTGTTGGTACCATCGTCCGGAGTGAAGCTGTCTATCGCTCGGATCCTCAAGGAGGAAGGCTTCGTCGACGACTATGAGACTCTGGAGGGCAAACCGCAGCGGATGATCCGACTGCGTCTCAAGTACGTTGATAAGCAGCCAGCCTTGCTCGGCCTCGAGAAGGCAAGCAAACCGGGCCTGAGGGTGTATGTGAATCGGCGAGAGGTTCCCCGGGTCTATGGGGGTCTGGGAATCGCGATTGTCTCCACATCTCAAGGTGTCATGACGGGGCAGGAGGCATGGCGACGCCATCTTGGCGGCGAAGTACTGTGTTATGTCTGGTAGAGCGGTTTAGGAGTGACGGATGTCTCGAATCGGCTTGCTTCCAATAACGATACCTCAAGGCGTTGAAGTAAAGATTGAAGGCAATGAGATAAGGGTACGGGGAGAGAAAGGAGAGATCTCTCGGCGGCTTACTCCTGATGTCGCCGTTTCCGTGGAGGAAGGCAAGCTGTTGGTGACACGTACCAGTGACGACAGAGTCCGTCGGTCTCTCCATGGGCTCGTGCGCAGCCTCATAGCCAACATGGTGGAGGGAGTCAGCAGAGGTTTCCAGCGCGAATTGCAGGTGAACGGAGTGGGGTACAGGGTGCAGAAGGCAGAGGGCAAACTGTTGTTTCAGATTGGGTATAGTCACACAGTGGAGTTCCCTCTTCCTCCCGGGGTTGACGCTACTGTAGAGGGGACGAACCGCATTCGCATCGCTGGCATTGACAAGGAGATGGTGGGTGAGGTGGCAGCCAAGATACGAGGTATACGTGCCACTGATCGTTACAAAGGAAAAGGAGTCATCTACGCCGAGGAGAAACTGCATCTGAAGCCCGGGAAGGTGGGCAGGGTGTCCAAGGGATAGAGCGTCTAATGGACAAGTCTGATCAAGGACCGCGACGAAAGATACGGCACAGGCGGGTGAGAAAGAAGGTGACGGGCACTGTGTCCCGCCCGCGACTGTGTGTTTTCCGCAGCTTGAGGCACACGTATGCTCAGGTCATAGACGACGTGGCCGGGCGGACCTTGACTTCGATGAGTACACTCGAGCCTGCTCTAAGAGAGAAGACCGTTGGGGTGGCCAAGGTGAAAAACGCGGAAACAGTGGGTTCGCTGCTCGCGGAGAAGGCACTGGCGCAGGGGATTGACTGCGTTGTCTTTGACCGTGGTGGCTATAGGTATCATGGCAGGGTCAAGGCTTTTGCTGAAGCAGCCAGACGAGCAGGGCTGAAGTTCTGAGAGCATGGGGTGAACAGGAGAGAAGGGTTATCTGATGAAAGCAGTGACTAGAGGGATCAACAAGAGGGTGAAGGTCGATGCCTCTGATATGGAGCTACAAGAGCGACTGATGACTGTTGATCGTGTGATCAAGGTGGTCAAAGGGGGTAGGAGACTTCGCTTTCGGGCCCTGCTGGTGGTCGGAGACGGCCAGGGGCACGTGGGGCTCGGACTGGCCAAAGCGACCGGGGTTCCGGAGGCTATCCGCAAGGCCGGTGCTGTGGCGCGGAAGCAGTTGATAGAAGTTCCCATTGTGGAGAGTTCTATTCCCCACGTAGTCCTTGCCAAGTTCGGGGCGTCCAAGGTCTTGCTGAAACCGGCGAGGCCCGGCAGAGGTATGATTGCCAGCCATACCGTGCGCGCAGTGCTTGAATTGGCGGGCATAACGGACATCATCTGCAAGTCTCTAGGCAGTTCTAACCCTGTGAACGTGGCCAAGGCGACGATGGTCGCGCTTGGTAGCTTGCGGAAATCCGGGAAGGCCATGACGAAGAAAGACAGCGACTTCGCGGTTGAGAAGAAGGAGGAGGAGAGTGAAGCAGAGTGAAGTGAGGCCATCTGCAGGCTCCAAACACAAGGTGAAGAGAGTCGGACGTGGGGACGGGAGTGGGCATGGCACTTACTCGGGTCGGGGCTGCAAGGGGCAGAAGTCTCGTTCCGGTGGTGGTGTACGCCTTGGATTTGAGGGTGGCCAGTTACCTCTGATAAAACGGTTGCCCAGAAAGAGGGGTTTCACCAATATCTTCACGACCAGATACGATGTTGTCAACGTGGGCAAGCTCAATACCTTCCCCGAGGGAAGCGAGGTCAACGCCAAGGGGCTGTTTGAAGCAAGGCTAGTTAAGTCCATCTCCGGTCCTATCAAGATCCTGGGCGGCGGCGAGATTGACCGCACTCTGGTGGTCAGGGCTGACAGATTCTCGGCGGTCGCCGAGAGAAAGATCACCGCTGCCGGAGGAAAGGCAGAGAGGATTTAGAATGCAGCGCAGGGAGAGCCAACCGCGCCTTATTCAGGCGATGCGAGACGCGTTCTCGTTGCCAGATCTGAGGCGGAGGCTCCTGTTCACCTTTGGCATTCTGGTAGTCTTCCGTTTCATGGTCCATGTCCCTTTGCCCGGGGTGGATCTCGACGCCCTACAGACCTTCTTTGAGCAGAACCAGCTTCTCGGTATGCTTGACCTCTTTAGTGGCGGTGCTATGAAGAACTTCAGCATCGCTGCCATGGGCGTCTATCCGTATATCACCTCCTCCATAATCATGCAGCTACTGGTGCCCGTTATCCCCAGCCTGCAGGCTCTCTCTCAGCAGGGAGAGGCTGGGCAGAGGAAGATAAACCGCATTACCCACCTGCTGACTGTGCCTTTGGCTGGTCTTCAGGGTTACAGTCAACTGGCTCTGCTGAGCAGTCAGGATATTGTGGGGCACCTTGAGCCGTTGAGCATCGCTGCCATAGTGGTATCGATGACCGCTGGCACGATACTCCTTGTCTGGCTGGGAGAATTGATCACCGAGCGGGGCATTGGGAATGGGGTATCCATAATAATTTTCGGTGGAATCGTGGCCAGCCTCGCGGAGATGGTTGCGCGTGGGGAACTGGCCTGGAAGACAAATCCTCTGGGACTGATGGCCTTCGCCATAGTCGGCGCGGGTACCCTGGTATTCATCGTCATGTTCATCGAGGCCCACCGTCGTATCCCTGTTCAATACGCCCGCAGCAGTTTCCGCGGTGGCCGCATGTTTCGGCAGTCGGGCTCAACCTATATTCCGCTGCGGGTAAACACCGCTGGGATGATTCCTATTATTTTTGCCATAGCACTTATGCAGTTCCCCAGGCTACTTGCCAGCTATTTCATGAATCCCGTCGGCCAGGACCCGAACTTCTGGAACGGGGTCTACCGCATCTTCGATTCTGGAGCGAGTGCCCCCATGGGCCTGATCTATTGGGGGACCTACTTCTTCCTGGTGATGGGCTTCGCTTTCTTCTATACGATGATTGTGTTTGAACAGATGAACCTCCCCAAGAGCCTTCAAGATCACGGTGGCTTTGTCCCTGGGGTTCGTCCGGGAAAGACCACCTCCGAATATCTGAATGCAGTCATGAAACGCCTGACCTTCGGAGGCGCTCTCTTTCTCGGTTTGGTGGCGATAGTGCCGTTCGTTGCCAGAGGGATCACGGGTGTGACGGTGTTGACGATTTCGAGCACCGCTATGCTCATCGCGGTTGGCGTTGCCCTGGATACCATGAAGCAGTTGGAGTCGCAGCTGACTATGCGCCGGTACGACGGCTTCTTGAAGTGAGCGGGGGAACACTGGAAGGCACTGGATGTACGTTGTCCTACTGGGTGCTCCTGGGGCGGGGAAGGGTACTCAGGCGTCTGTCCTGTCGAGAGAGATGAACCTGCCGCACATAGCCTCTGGCGACCTATTCCGAGAGGCATTGCAGGCCAGGACTGAACTGGGGCTTCTGGCCAAGTCCTATATGGAGAAGGGAGAACTGGTTCCCGATGAGATCACAATCAACATGGTCCTTGAGAGAATCGCTCTGCCTGATTGTGCCTCTGGATGCCTCTTCGACGGCTTCCCCCGGACCTTGGAGCAAGCTGAGGCGTTGGACAAGCGCCTCGCCGAGGCGGGTAGAAGCATCGACAAGGCCGTGTACATTGACGTGCCTGAGGACGAGCTCGTGCGACGGCTCAGTGGGCGATGGGTGTGCAGGAATTGCCAGGCACCGTACCATATGTTGACATCGCCGCCTCGGACTCCGGGGGAATGCGACAGGTGCGGCGGTGGACTGTATCAGCGACCTGATGATCGGGAAGAGACGGTGAGGGAGCGATTGAAGGTCTTCCTCTCCCGGACGGTCCCCATGCTCGACTACTACAGGGAGCAGCACAAACTGGTCCAGGTGGACGGCTGCAGGGGAATTGAGGAGGTGGGCAGGGAAATGATCTCTCTGCTCAAGACGAGTGAAGAGTAATGATCATAGTGAAATCTGCCGAGGAAGTGGCCATAATGCGGCAGTGCGGCAGAATCCTGGCGCATATTCTGGACATATTGAGAATGGAGACACGAGCGGGGATCAGAACCGAGCGGTTCAACGTACTCATGGCTGAAGAGTCGGAGAAACGGGGTGGCCGGCCATCCTTCAAGGGCTACCGCGGGTTTCCTGCCAATCTGTGCGTCTCCGTTAATGACGAGATAGTGCACGGCATTCCTGGTGAACGCGTGCTGCGTGAGGGGGACATTGTCTCTCTGGACGCAGGGGTCTTCTACAATGGCTTTCACACGGATGCAGCCATCACCGTGGGAGTAGGGAACATAAGTCAGCAGGCTAGGGATTTAATTTCGGCAGCGGAAAGCAGCTTGACTGCCGGCATTGCCCAGGCCAAATGCTCCGCACGCGTGGGAGACGTCTCCAGAGCCATTCAAGAATGTGTTGAGTCAAGAGGTTTTTCTGTGGTCAGGGAATACACCGGTCATGGTGTAGGCAGAGAGCTGCACGAGGAGCCGGCGGTCCCCAATTTCGGTTTGGGCAAGGGTCCTTTGCTGCGCAAGGGCATGACTCTGGCTATTGAACCGATGGTGAACGCCAGCGGTTGGCGCACCAAGCTGGCTCCCAACCAATGGACTGTGCTGACGGCTGATGGGAGCCTTTCGGCGCATTTCGAACATACCGTTGCCGTTATGGATGAAGGAGCTGAGGTACTCACTTAGAGGAGGATATGGCCAAGAAGGAGAAGATAGAGGTCGAGGGCAAGGTGACCGTGTGCCTGCCCAACACTATGTTTCGTGTTGCGCTGGCTAACGGCCATACGGTGCTGGCTCATATCTCAGGCAGAATGAGAAAGCACTACATCAAGATTCTACCCGGCGACAGGGTCTTGGTGGAGCTTTCCCCTTACGACCTGAGCCGGGGCAGGGTCACCTATCGACTCAAGTAGCTTTGGCCTTTGACAGTTTGACGGGAATCGTCTAATATTATGGGGTTTTGGTTCTTGTGACTGGAAATGAAGGTAAGTTCTTCGGTAAAGCGGCGTTGCAGTCGGTGCAAGATAGTGAGAAGGAAGGGAATTGTCAGGGTTATCTGCGCGAATCCAAGGCACAAGCAGAGGCAAGGTTAGTTCCCCCAGAGGCCTCGTCCACCGCATTGTTTGATCGTCAGTAGTCAATGGCACGCATCGCAGGGGTTGACCTTCCCAAGGGCAAACCAATCAAGGTAGCCCTGCAATACGTTTACGGCATCGGTCCTGCGTTGAGCCACAAGATCCTGGCAAGCGCCGAGGTTACTCCAGAGATTAAGGTCAAGGACCTTTCGGAGGAGCAAGTCAGCCATCTCCGCGGCGTCATTGACAAGCAGTACAAGGTGGAGGGCGATCTCAGGCGGGAAATTCAGTTCAACGTGAAGCGCCTCATTGATAGTGGCTGTTACAGAGGAGTGAGGCATCGCATGAATCTGCCTGCTCATGGTCAGAGGACGCGTACTAATGCGCGCACCAGGAGAGGTGTCAGGAGGACGGTAGCCGGGAGAGGGCAGAGGCGCGGTGTAGCCAAGAAATAGTCGGGGTGTAGCTAGATGCCAAAGAAGAAAAGAACGAGACCGGGCAGAAAGGTACGGAGAGGAGTTACCGAGGGGAGAGCGTACATCCAGTCTACCTTCAACAACACCATTGTCACCATCACCGATCTTGAGGGCAACGTGATAGCTTGGGGAAGCTCGGGGAAAGCGGGCTTCAAGGGGTCGAAGAAGGGTACTCCGTACGCGGCCCAGCTCGCTGCCCAGGGAGCGGGGCGCCAGGCGTCTGGTGACGGCCTGCGTCGCATCGAGGTGTACATCAAGGGTCCTGGCAGCGGCCGTGAAGCTGCCATCCGCGCCTTGCAGGCTTCGGGTCTTACTGTGACCGGGATTAGAGATGTGACGCCCATTCCTCACGACGGTTGCCGCCCCCCTGGTAGGAGGAAGGTGTAGGGCATGGCGCGCTACATCGGCCCCGTGTGTCGCCAGTGTCGGCACATTGGCGAGAAACTGATGCTCAAGGGGGAGAGGTGTTCTTCCCCCAAATGTCCGCTGGAGAAGAGGAGTGCCCGCCCCAAAGAGCGCTCCAGGACGCGACGGCGCAGAGAATCCGATCGTGCCCTACAGTTAAAGGAAAAACAGAAGGTTCGGTTCAGCTATGGTGTCTTGGAGAGGCAGTTTCGCCGCTTCTTTGCCGCGGCCAGGAAGGCTCCCGGTGTCACGGGAGAGAACATGCTCGTGTTGCTGGAGAGGCGGTTGGACAATGTGGTCTATTGTCTGGGCTTCGCCTCTTCTCGTGCTCAGGCTAGGCAAGTGGTCCGGCACGGTCATATTCGTGTCAACGGACGCAAGGTGGATATCCCTTCCTATCTGGTGAGAGCTGGCGATGTCGTTTCCTGGCGTGAGGAAAGCGTCAGGACCGTGCACTACAAAAGGCTCGCTGAGGAAATCAAAGGCAGGGCTGTCCCCGGCTGGCTGAGCTTGAATGAACAGCGAATGACAGGCAGCGTCATGGCTTTGCCCGGCAGGGATGATATCGATCCCAGGTTCGACGGCAAGGCTATCGTTGAGTACTACTCAAGGTGAGTTGAAGGAGGCCCTATCCTTTTGCATAGTCTGTCTATCCCCGCTGTGAAGTGTGTTGAGAGCGCCGACAACTACGGCCGTTTCACTGCTGAGCCCCTGGATCCAGGCTTCGGCACCACCTTGGGCAATACCATGCGCCGGATACTCCTCAGTGCCCTGCCCGGGGCCGCGGTAACCTGGATCAAGATTGAGGGAATTCAGCACGAGTTCACCTGCATTCCCTATGTGAAAGAAGATGTCACGGAGTTCATGCTCAACGTCAAGGAGTTGAGGTTGAAGTCCCTCTCTCGTCAACCGGGGATGTTGACTCTGGACGCAAAGGGCGAGGGCGAGGTCCGCGCTGCCGATATAGGGCAGACAGCGGATTTTGAAGTGGTCAATCCCGAGTTGCTGCTCGCCACCCTGGATTCTTCTGAGGCCGAGTTGCACGCGGAGTTGAATGTGGAATTGGGCAGAGGCTATGTGCCCGCTGAGCTGAGAGGTGACCTTCTGCCGGTGGGAGCTTTGCCCTTGGACGCCATCTATACGCCGATTCGCAAAGCCAATTTCTCGGTGGAATCGGTGAGGCCTGGAGAGGAGAAGAGCCCGGAGAGGCTCATCCTTGAAGTCTGGTCTGACGGCACTATCTCCCCATGGGAAGCAGTCAGCCAGAGTGCCGACATCCTGATCGACCAGCTCTCTTCGTTTAGGGAACTGGAAATCGTAGCGGTGGAGCAGGTGGGTGTAATCAACGGGCTGTCGATTTCTCCTGAGAAATACAACATGCCTTTGTTAGAGTTGAACCTATCCACGCGTGCGTACAACAGTCTGAGGAGAGGCGACATACTGACTCTGGGACAATTGCTGGAGAGAAGCAAGGAGGGGTTGCCGCCTCTGCCCGGCTTTGGGGCGAAGTCTCAGAGGGAGGTGGAAGAGGTGCTGGCGGGGATGGGATTTGCCCTCGGGGCAAAAGGGAAGGGGAAGGCCAAATGAGGCATCGGGTAGCGGGACGGAGACTGAGCCGGCCTACCGGTCATCGGTGGGCGCTGTACCGTAATCAGGTGACCGCGCTCCTGGAGCACGAGCGCATGATTACTACCGAAGCCAAGGCCAAGGAAATCCGCAGCCTGGTGGAGAAGGTGATCACTCTGGGTAAGGATGGCAGCCTGGCCTCGAGAAGAAGAGCTCTGCAGTTTGTAGTGGACAAGAGCGTGGTCGAGAAGCTCTTTGGCGAGGTCGCCCCGAGGTATGCTGACCGCGCCGGTGGCTATACGCGGCTGGTGAAGCTGGGGCCACGCCGTGGCGATAACGCGAGCATGGCCCAAATCGAACTGGTTGAGCGGTGAGCCTTACTAGGTTTGTTCTGGTTGTCGAGTACAATGGCACACGCTACCATGGGTTCCAGTGGCAGGCTGGGTTGCCCACAGTTCAAGGCGAGCTTGAGCGGGCAGTCGGTGAGCTATGCGGGCGGAGCAGCAGGGTGATATCAGCCAGCAGGACTGATGCTGGCGTGCACGCCAAAGGTCAAGTGGTGACGTTCTGGACAGAAGCCGTGATGAGTACGATGACTATGGTCAAGGGGATGAATCATTATCTGCCCGGCGATGTTGCGGTCAGGGCGGCCTACACGGCCGACGATGGATTCAGGGTGCGACGCGACGCTCTCAGCCGGGAGTACTGCTACCATATACTGAACAGCCCTACGAGGTCGCCATTCAGCGAGATGTTCGCGCTTTTTATGCCCAGGACGCTGGATATCGAGACCATGCGGCAGGCATGTCAGACTATGGTGGGCGAACATGATTTTGCCTCTTTCGCTACCTCGGTCGATGATGTAGACAACACGACTCGCTGCATGTACGAAGCGAACATAGAGAAGAGGGACGAGTTCATCGTGCTATACGTGATGGCCAACTCCTTCATACGTCACCAGGTCCGCAACACAGTGGGGCTCCTGATTCGATTGGGCTTGGGAAAGCTGGAAGTCGAGGATTTCCGGCACGTCATGGAGGAGAGACAACCTGGCCTGGCTGGCCCTACGGCCCCCGCAAAGGGCCTGTGTCTGACTCGGGTCAACTATGACAGGCCTCTTGACCAGATGGGCGGCACGAGCCCGGATGAGGTCAGTGGGTGAAGACCTATGTTACCAGAGCCGGGGATATCCGGCGCGAGTGGCACGTAGTCGATGCGGCAGGAAGGATTCTGGGCAAGGTGGCGGTTGAGGTAGCCAGTTTGCTGATTGGGAAACACAAGCCAATCTATGCTCCCAACCTTGACACCGGGGACTACGTTGTAGTGATTAATGCCGCCAAAGTGAAGGTGTCCGGAAAGAAGGCCGAGCAGAAGAGGTACTACAGGCATTCTGGATATCCTGGAGGCTTGAAGGGTCCCACATTCGAGGAAGTATTCAGCAGATATCCCACCCGCGTCATTGAGTATGCCGTGAAAGGGATGCTGCCCCACAACCATCTGGGCAAGGATATGTTCAAAAAGCTTAGGGTCTATGCCGGGGCTGAGCATCCTCATGTTGCTCAGCTTGGGCCCAAGGAAGGGTCGTAGCCTATGACTGAAGAGAAGTATGTCTGGGGAACGGGTAAGCGCAAGTGCGCCATAGCACAGGTCAGGCTTTTCGCGGGAGAAGGAGCCATAGTGGTGAATGACAAACCGTATGAAGATGCCTTCCCTCGCCTTGAGCACCGCCGTGCCATCGAGACTCCGTTCCAGGTCACTGAGACTGTTGGCAAGTTCCGCGTTGTAGTCAAGGTGAAGGGTGGTGGCACAACCGGACAGGCTGAGGCTATTCGTCATGGCATCGCCAGAGCTCTCGCCAAAGAGGATGAGCTGTTCAAGCCCCTGCTGCGTAAGCAGGGCTTGCTTACCCGCGATGCCAGGATAAAAGAGCGCAAGAAGTACGGACTCAAGCGGGCTCGCAAGGCGCCTCAGTACACCAAGCGGTAGGCCCTGTCCCCCGAAGTGTCTGGATAGCTCTGAGGAAACCCGTATTGAACCGCCGATTTCGGCCTGACAAAGGCGATATTGCTCTCATCGTAATAGACTTTCAGGATGGGGTGCTGGCCGCCGTCGGCGAGCTCATTCGGAGGAATGCTAGCAAGAAGATCAGGCTTCTGCTTGACCTTGCCGGACTGACGGACATGCCGGTTATTGTGATGGAGGAGTACCCCGCAGGGCTCGGAAGGACGACCGCAGAGGTTGTGGAGAAGCTGGGTAACCGGTATCAGCCTATCGCCAAACTGGCTTTCAGTTGCTGGGGAGTTCCTTCCTTTGTTGAAAGGATAAGGAGTCTCGGCGTCAGGCATTTCGTTCTGGTCGGCGCTGAGGCACATGTCTGTGTACTACAGACAGGGTTGGATCTGTTGGCGGAGGGGCATGAAGTAAGTGTGGTCAGTGATGCCGTATGTTCCCGTCGCAAGTCTGACTGGGAGGTGAGTCTGCGAATGGTGGAGCAGGCTGGAGGAGTGGGAACCAGCACTGAAATCATCGCCTTCCAATTGCTCCAGTGCGCAGGCACTGCCGAGTTCAAGGTCATGTCCCCTTTGATAAGAGATGCGCTTCATGAATAGAGATGGATGAAGAGCTGGGAACTGGATACCACCAGAGCCTTGCTGAATGGCTCAAGCGTGTTCAGGCTGGCGATCTGGCGGCCAGCGGCCACTCATGGATGTCAAGGGGCCAGGGAGCTGGCCGGGATGGAGGACTAGGCGGCTCGAAGGTTGGGTCCTATAGGCCGCCGAAGCGGCGGTGGCGGCGCTCATAGTCAGCAAGCGCTTTCTCGACCTCCTCTTGGTCGAAGTCGGGCCACAGCGCCGGGGTGAAGTAGAGTTCGCTGTAGGCGGCCTGCCAGAGGAGGAAATTGCTGAGCCGGAGTTCGCCTCCCGTGCGTATGATCAGGTCGGGGTCTGGCATATCATGGGTGAGGAGATGCTGGCCGAGCACCATCTCGTCTATCCCGGCGTCGGCAATGCCGGAACCGATGACGCGCTTCGCTGCCTGTATCATTTCACCACGTCCGCCATAGTCGAAGGCCAGGCAGAGCGTGAGACCCGTGTTGTCCTTGGTGAGCTCCACCGCTGCTTCTATCTTCTGCCTTAGCTTGCCGGTCAGCCGGTCGAGCCGGCCGATATGCGCCAGCCGGAAGTTCAGTCGGTGACAGGCGCGGACCTCCCTGTCGATCCTCCTTGAGAGCAGGGCCAGCAGGGCGGCGATTTCTACCCTGGGGCGGCTCCAGTTCTCGGTGGAGAAGGCGTAGAGGGTCAGGTATCGCACCCCGGAACGGTCCAAAGCCTCGGCGGTGGGGAGAATGTTGTCGACGCCGGCCCTGTGCCCCATGAGCCTGGGCAGGCCGCGTTGTCTCGCCCACCTGCCGTTGCCGTCGAGGATGATGGCCACGTGCCGGGGAGGGAAGTCCGCCCGCGTCATAGGTCACCCTCCCGGGAAACAGTCCTCCAGGCCTTCCGCCAGGGATAGGCCAGAGCGTATTTCGAGCCGGCAAGCAGCAGCCGGCTGTGCCAATCGAAGGAGAACTCGGGGGAATCGAGCACGGCTTGGGCCAGACCTCCGGAGTCCAATGCGCCGCATAGCCGCTCGACGTGCCTGGCGCTCAGCCTGGCGTAGACCTGTCTGGCCCAGTAGCCGAGGCGGATCTCCCTGCCGATTTTCTGTCTCCACTGTTGCTGGTAGCGGGAGAGATTGGCTGAGGCCAGATTGTCGCTGCGGAGGGCTTGCCCGAGCACCCTAGCGGCTATTCCTGCGCCCAGATGTCCGAAGTAGATACCTCCGCCCGTCGTCGGCTTCACCTGCCCGGCGGCATCACCTGCGACCAGGATCCTGTCTCCGTAGGTGTAGGGCAAGATGCCCAGGGGAATGGGTTTCTGTCTGATTTGCTTCCCGGGGTCTGCTATTCTGCCCCGGCGGAATTGGTCGAGGAGGAAATGCTTGAGTAGCGATCTGGCGTCGTGACGTGCCAGGACGCCGGCCAGGGTTCTGTTTTCGGGGCCAGGCACCAGCCAGGCGAACGACCCCGGCGCTAGGTGCTGGGTAAGGTATATTTCGGCTTCGCTGATGCCATCCACTTCGATCTCCGCTTGAGCCCCGGTGAGGAAGCGCCCGATTCTCCCCAGGCCCAGTTTCTCGGTCAGGCGCGGCCTGTATCCGCTGGCCAGCAGCACTGCCCTGGCGCCAAATACCTCTCCGGAGCCACCGCACAGCATCTCCACTCGTGCCCCCTCGTCACCTATGGCGATATCGGTGACCCGGGAAGAGAAGAAGTACGTGGCTCCCGAGGCGCTGGCCTTCCCCGCTACCTCCCGGTCGAAAGAGGCCCGGTCCACCACGTATGCCTGGGGGTCTTCGCTCTCTACCCTGAAGCGCCTTCCTGAGGGAGAGAAGAAGCTGGCTGAGTTTGCCCTGGTCAGTATTGGCCCCGGCGTGATGCCGAAGGAGTCAAAACACTGGGTGCTTACTACCCCGGTGCAGCAGACATCCATCCCCGGGGCGGTCTTCTGCTCCAGGACGGCGACGCGGTAGCCCAGCGAAGCCAGTTCCCATGCCGCCCAGCTTCCCGCCGGTCCCGCTCCTACCACGATGACGTCGTAGAACAGATTTGACATCGTGAGTACCAGCCGTTGAGATGCCTCGCTCGCAAGGCTGGCGCAATGCTATCATGCACTATATCACACTACTTCGCCGTGGTCTTGATCTGACCCGGTGCTGAAAGGGTAGCGGGGGTTGTGACGTTGAAGAAACGCTACGATGTAATCGTCGTCGGCGCCGGTCCCGCGGGAGCAACGCTGGCCCGCGAGCTGGCGCGTGACGGAATAGCCGTACTGCTTCTGGAGAAGAGAAAGCTGCCCCGGTACAAGTGCTGCGCCGGCGGCGTCACCGTAAGGGGTAGCCGGCTTCTGGATTTCGATATGTCGGAAGTGGTGGAGGATGTAGTCTACGAGCTCAGCATCGCTCATGGCCTCGGCAGCCCGCATCTGGGGCGTCATGTTGAACCGCTGATATACATGGTGATGCGGGACCGGTTTGACAGTCTTCTGGTGCGGCGGGCAGCTGAGGCCGGCGCTGTGGTCATGGATGAACAGGAGGTGAAGCAGATACGGGCCGATGTGGAGGGGGTTGAGGTTTCGACTGTGGACAACGCCTTCTGTGCCAGGGTTCTGGCGGGAGCCGATGGGGCTTACAGCACAGTGGCCAGGAAGCTGGATATGGGAAGAGCCGCCGACTACGCTGCGGCGATGGAGGCGGAGCTGGTGGTTGCTGAGAAAGAGATGGCGCGATGGAGGTCGCGGGTAGGGATGGACCTGGGCTGTCTCCCGGGCTGTCATGCGTGGGTGTTTCCCAAGCGCCGGCATCTCTCGGTTGGAGCCATGTGTCGTGCCTCCAGGGCGAGCGACCTGAAATGCTGTTATCACAAGTTCCTGGGTTCACTCGGCATCGGCGACTACACTACCACCAGAGTCGGCGGTCATCTGATTCCAACTTGCCGGAGAGGAGCCTTGTTCTATCGGGATAGCGCGCTGCTTCTGGGGGACGCCGCCGGGCTGGCTGACCCGCTGACGGGAGAAGGGATACACAATGCCATCCTCAGTGCCCGGCTAGCCGCCCCCGTCATCAGGAGTTCCCTGGGGTTGGGTAGGGTTGAGCTGCGGGAGTACCAACTAGCAGTGGAGGAAAGAATAGTCTCTGAGCTGGCCATGGCGCGCACTCTGTCTAGGATTCTGGGCCGTCTTCCTGACCTGGTGGTGAGGATGCTCGACTCGGATCATGGAGTGTGGCAGGCCGGATTCGGACTGCTGCGCGGTGACCTCGACTACGCTGCTATCGAGAAGAAGCTGGGCGGGTTCAGGGCTGTGTTTGATTTCATGTCCAGGGTGTAGCGGATCCGCGGGGAACATTTGCAGGACAAACACCTACAGCCTGTCGGGGGTACCAGTGCCTGGGCGCTGCTCCTCTACTCGTCATTAGGGGACACCGACTCTCTTGCTGTCATTGCGAGGCACCGCCCCCTTTGTCATTGTGAAGCGTCCCTCCCTTTCCTGTCATTGCGAGGCAGAGCATGCCGAAGCAATCCCCACCCCCGAGATTGCCACGCCTTCGGCTCGCAATGACACGGGGGTATTCTAGGGCACGGCTCCCCTTCCTGGCATCGCGAGGCGCCCCTCCCTTTCCTGTCATTGCGAGGCACCCCTCTTCTTCTTGTCATTGCGAGGAACGATAGTGACGAAGCAATCTCAACGGAATCACCTGCCCTGACGCTGCCGCAAAGCGGGCAGGCATCTTGACGAGACCCATAGGGCAACACTATAGTAGCGGCTAGACGAGAGCCGGTAGGAGCCGCGCCTCTCCAGAAGGAGGTGTGAAGTGTTCAGGAAATGGAAAAAGTCCCTGGCAGTAATGACAGCTCTGGCACTGGCTGTGGTGCTGGATTTGGCCGTGGTGCCCATAGTGGCAGGGCGAGTTGGAGTAATGCCTGGTGACATCAACGTTGCCTTCTCGGCAAGTCCGACATCGGGTTATGCACCGCTCCATGTCCAGTTCACCGACGATACCACCATTGTCCACACCAACTCTGGAGGCATACCGCTGCCGGATGTTTTCGCCAGGTTCGCCAACGGAGCCGTCCCCTGTGATCTCGACCCCGACTACACCCGCCTGTGGGAGTTCGGGGACGGCGCCACCAGCACCGACGCCAACCCCTCCCACGTCTACCGCAGGGCGGGGAAGTACACTGTGACGCTTACCCTGTTCTTCCAATGTGTGCCGGAGAGTATCGTTGCCCTGGACGCCCTGTTGCCTGGCAGGTCAGCTGGACAAGTCAACGGAGACTACGAGTTGTCTAAGACCAAGGAGCTCTACATTACGGTGTGGGAGAGGGAGGAAATACTGGAGCGGCCCGAGCCGGCGAAGATGGTGGTGGCCTATCTGGATATCTCGCCCCAGGAGGTAGTGCAGGGTCAGGAGCTGGAGATCTCGGTGAACATGTGCAACCGCGGCGGGGAGAAGGGTAGCCGCAGCGTGGCCCTGATGATAAACGGGCATGCGGAGCAGAGCCAGACGGTAGTGGTGTCGCCCGGTTCCTGCCAGGAGGTGGTGTTCCGGACGTTCAAGACTGTCCCGGGGAGCTACGAGGTATGGGTGGAAGGAGCGACGGGATCGTTCAGTGTGATGCCGCTCTTTCCCGGCTACGTGGTAAGGGAGGCTCCACCCCCCGAGTCGCGGGGGATAGGGACGGCCGGAATCGTGACCATCGTGGTGGTGGTGATAGTGCTGGCGGTTGGCCTGGTACTGATACTGAGGAGGTAACCGGCCCGGCTTTTCACATAAGGCAACCACAGGGGGCGGCAAAGAGCCGCCCCCTTCTCCTTGTCGCATACGTCATTGCGAGGCATCCCTCCCTTTGTCATTGCGAGGGGCGTAAGCCCCGAAGCAATCCCCAACGCCGGGATTG
>SMTZ1_10000339_pt1 | contig 43748 bp, 40 predicted proteins | sample DeeMarSWOR136_30_FD_25667 | JGI IMG/M metagenome (IMG submission 25667) | reverse complement strand
CCTTCATGAACAACGGCGGTGGCGCCTGGGACAATGCCAAGAAGATGATTGAAGACTCACAGCTAAAGGATGATAAGGGTGAAGTCCTCGGTAAAGGTACACCGGCGCATGCCGCGGCAGTCGTCGGGGACACGGTGGGAGACCCGCTCAAGGATACGGCGGGGCCTTCCCTGCATGTTTTAGTGAAATTGCTGGCTACCGTTACCCTGGTGATGTGCCCGCTGTTCGTCACCACGTAGATATATCGAGTTTAGTTGAAGATAAGGGGCATGATGTTAAAGTCATGCCCCTTTTTGTATAAATAACCTATAAACTAAATGGTGAAATAATACTTATAAATAGTATGAATCATATTCTTTTTTAGTTTCTTCTAATCTACCTTGTTGTGTGATTTTAAAGTAATAGTCACTAATTAATATTGATTGATGACTAGCATTTTCCTCAGGAGTATAATTTTTAATATGTTTCTCCAGATCTTGAAAGCTAATCTGGCTGCACTTTTCCCATTTCCCATCTACTGTGACCCAAAAACATTCGGATAAGCCCAATTTTAATAACTTAGCTAAAGCTCTCGAAATTTGATTAATGGTTGCTAAAACAATGTCTCTATTACAAATATCATTGTAAAGTACAAGCAAGGGCTCAACGTCATCAACATGCATTGATAGCAAATTGTGTTCTAGCTTGCTAAGTAGGGGCTTTGTTGTCATCGCTATTCACAAATGAAATTATTTACTTTAAAAACGGATTAGCCCGTATCTCGGTGGCGATGGTGGAGTCGGGGCCGTGGCCCGGGTGGACGATGGTATCCGGTGGGAGGGTAAGCAGCTTGGTCTTGATGCTGTTCATCAGCTGGTCGTAGTCCCCGTCGATAAGGTCGTAGCGCCCTATGCCGTAGTTGAAAAGGGTATCCCCGGTGAAGACGTGCCCTTCCCCGTAGAGGCTGATGCCGCAGGGGGTATGCCCCGGCGTGTGCAGGACGGTAAAGCTTAATTCACCAACTTCTATAATATCACCGTCGTCGAGGATACGTTCCGGTTTGGGAGCACCCTGGTACGGGGGTTCGTAAACGTAGCTGGACGACTGTGGCAAATACCGGGCGCATTCGGCGTGAGCCGCCATCGGGGCGTCGGTGGCCTGCTTTACCTGAGCTGCCGCGCCGACATGGTCGGGGTGACGGTGGGTCAGCACGATTAGTGTTATCTTCAACTTAGCTTTCTCAACAGCGGCGAGAATATCATAAGCGTCGGCACCGGGGTCGATAATCATGCCTTCCCCGGCCTTTTCTGAACCGACGATATAGCAGTTGCTGGCGATAGGTCCCACGACGAGTTTCTTGACAATCATGTTTAATTCTAACACCCGCATCGAATTTATGGCAAGGTTATTTACAGTACGCGGCACTTGCGCCTGTTTCGGATGATACGTTAAACTATTACCGTCAGTACCGCGATATCATACGGTCAGGAGCCTGGTTTGGCGGATATTCGTCCTTTTCATGGCGTGCACTACAATCCATCGCTGGTGAAAGATATAGCGAAGGTTCTCTGCCCTCCCTATGATATCATCACCCCCCTGATACAGCAGGAGCTCTATCAGCAAGACGACGCCAATTTCGTGCGTATCGAGTACGGACGGGAACTGCCCCATGATAATGACACGGATAACAAGTATATTCGCGCCGCCGACACCGTCAGGAGATGGCTGGAAAAAGGCACGCTCCATGTTGATGATTTACCGGCCGTATATCTTCACGAACACCATTTTACCTATCAGAATAAAAAATACCGCCGACGCAGCATCACCTGCCTGGTAAAGCTCGAGGAGTGGGACAGGATGGTTGTTAGACCTCACGAGGGCACGATTTCCAGAGCCAGGGGCGACCGCCTCAGCATGCTGTGGATGGTACAGGCCAATACCAGCCCGATTCTGGCTTTATATGAAGACAGCGGTAATACCGTATCATCACGGCTCGATTCGGAAAGCAAGCACGAAACGCTGCTGCAGGCGGAATATGAAAACGGAGAAATCATTAACCTATGGTCGGTTGATAATGCTGAAGCTATCGACGGGATTACCCGCTATCTTGCCCGGAAACCACTCTACATAGCCGACGGCCACCACCGTTATGAAAGCGCCCTTGCCTATAAGCATGAGAAACGTTTCGGTACTCCTTCTGAATCGGTGGAAGAGCCCTACGATTTCGTTATGATGACGCTGGTCGAGTTTGCCGATCCCGGCCTTCTGATATTACCCGCCCACCGTCTGGTACGCGGTATATCAAGGTCCGTGCTCTCTGGAATAATGAACGGACTGGAAACGTTTTTCACCATCAAAGAGGTATTTCCGAATAACTCCGGTATTAACGATGCGCTAAATCTTTTACGGGCTGGTGACACCGGCTCTGTAAGGCTAATGGTCTACGGACTAAAGGAAAACTCTGCCCTGCTGCTTGAACTGCGTGACGAGGCGACTATCAGCGGGATGATGCCCGGCTTTTTTTCCGAATATAACGCCAAGCTGGATGTGAGCATTGTTGACCATTTTATCCTTGAAGAATTAATGGGATATACTCCCGGTACCTCTGACTTTCACCTTTCCTATACTTATGATGCTGCAGAGGCAATTAAAACGGTCTCTTCACGTGAATACCAGCTGGCTTTCCTGGTTAATCCGGTGAAGCCGGAAATGATTAAGACCATCGCTGACAGCGGCGAACGCATGCCCAAGAAATCGACGTATTTTTATCCCAAAATGCCCGCAGGACTTGTTTTTTATAAGTTCGGCGCCGGGTAATTAGTCCCACACTCAGTATTCGAATACTATCAGCATTATGTAAATTTTACCGATTTTTCCGTTGATTCTAAGCTATGCATATGATAGTATTTATAGTGTAAATTAGTCGTATATATGAACCTGGGAACTGGTGGATATATCGTCCCAGGAATCAAGACAAATCTCAGGAGAAGAATCAGTGCTGGTCGAGGAAGAACTAGACAGGTTTACTTCCACGAAAGACACCGCGCTTACCATCGGTGTTTTTGACGGCGTACATCTGGGACATAAATACCTGATATCCGTACTGCTCGAACAGGCGAAACAGGATGATTTGGTTTCGGGTGTTATCACCTTCCGGCAACATCCCGAGGACCTCTTTTCTCCCAAATTCAAGCTGCCCTTCCTGACCGATATGAAAGCCAGGACCAGCTTTCTGAAAAAGGAAGGCGTGGACTTCGTGGTGCCGCTGACTTTTTCCAGAGAACTGGCGCAACTCGATGCCCGGGCTTTTATCGGTCTGCTGCAGAAGCACCTGAAAATGCGCCATCTGGTCATCGGGGAGGATTTCGCCCTGGGAAGGGATAGAGCCGGTGACATAGTCGTACTGGAAAAACTCGGCAAAGAGAAGGGCTTCAGGGTTACCGTGGTACCGCCGCTGGTGATAAATGGCGAAATCGTCAGCAGTACCGCTATAAGAAAGGCGATGGCGGCGGGAGATATGCCCAGAGTACGCAAGCTTGCCGGGCATTATTTCAGTCTTCACGGTAAGGTTGTTCCCGGTACCGGACGCGGCGAGGGGTTGGGGTTCCCTACCGCCAACCTGAATGTCAGCAAGGGACAGGCGTTACCACCCGACGGTGTGTATACCAGCTGGGCTCACATCAACGGCAAGGCTTACGAATCGCTGACAAATGTGGGACTGTGCCCCACGTTCGACAGCACCGAGCGTACCATTGAAACATATATTATCGATTATAGCGGCGACCTATACGGGAGCGACCTGTACGTCGACCTGGTCGGTAAGTTACGCGACGAGGAAAAATTCGGCAGTATCGATGAGCTCAAGACACAGATAGCCAGAGATATCAAGCGGGGCAAGAAAATCCTGGACTCGGCAGAAGTTAGCCAGTCATGAGGGAGGAGGGCGACTTGGAATCCGTAGATCAACAGGTTTCCGTTATCATGCAGTGTTCCGAATTCGGTGACCTGCAGATAAAAGAAATGATGACCAGCGAGCTGCGCCAGAAACTTACCGAAGCACAGGCAGAAGGACGTCCGCTCCGGGTTTACTGTGGCTACGATGTCACCGCCCCCGATATCCATCTGGGACACATGGTTATCCTGAGGAAAATGCGGCAGTTCCAGGATTTCGGCCACGAAGTTACTTTCCTGATAGGCACGTTTACCACGCTGATTGGCGACCCCAGCGACCGTGACGAAGCCCGTAAAATAGCCTTGGAGGAAGATATCAGGAAGAATGCCCAGACATATGCCGACCAGGCTTTAAAGATACTCGACCCGGTGAAAACAAAGATTCGCTATAACTACGAGTGGCTGAGCAAGCTGACCTTCGCTGACGTTATCAGTATGGCTTCATGCTTTACCGTGCAGCAGTTCCTCGTGCGCGACCGACTCCGCAACCGCTACGATAAAAACGACCCCATCTGGCTGCGAGAGTTGCTGTACCCGCTGGCGCAGGGCTATGATGCCGTCAGCTTGCAGGCTGATGTGCAAATCGGCGCTACCGAGCAGCTCTTTAATCTCATGGCAGGTCGTAAGCTTCAGGAAGTTTACGGACAAAAACCGCAGGTCTGTATTACCTATCCGGTGCTCGTGGGTACCGACGGGGTGCAGCGGATGTCCAAGACAACCGGCAATTACATCGGCGTTGATGAACCGCCGGAGCAGATATACGGCAAGGTGATGTCCATCAGGGATGAAGCTATCATACCGTATTTTGAACTATTGACCGATGTCCCCGAATCAGAACTGCGGGGAATGAAAAAGCAGCTGGATAGCGGCGTTAATCCGATGATGCTGAAGAAACGCCTGGCGCGGGATATCGTCAACCAGCTTTACGGTAAGAAAAGCGCCGACGAGGCCGAGGAACATTTTGAAAAGGTGGTGCAGAAGAAGGAAGAGCCGGATGAAATTGAGGAATATACTCTAATTAATGATATGTTCCTTAGCCAACTCATGACTCAGGCTGGTTTATGTTCCAGCCGTAGTGAGGCAGTACGCCTTATCAAACAAGGCGCAGTTACTATTAACGGTCAGAAAGTCTCGGGAATTAATCATCTTGTTTCCCGCGGCGCCACTATTAAAGTGGGTAAAAGACGCTACTTAAAAACTACCTGATATAAATAAAATAACCAACAGGAGACAAACAAATGACACAGTTACGCATCCCGGGACCGACCCCCTGCCCGCCGGAAGTCCTCGAGGCAATGGGTTGGCCGATGGTTAACCATCGCGGACCCGAGTTCAAAAAGATGCTCTACGAGGTCACGGACAAAATAAAAAAGGTCTACCAGACCGAAAATGACCTCTATCTGCTGACCGGCTCGGGTACGGGTGGGCTCGAGGCGGCTGTGGTCAATATGCTGTCGCCCGGCGATAAGGTGCTATCTGTATCCATCGGCGTTTTCGGCCACCGCTGGGCTAATATCGCCAGGACGTTCGGCGCCGATGTCGTTCCTCTTAATTTCGAGTGGGGCAAGGCTGCTGACCCTGACGCTATCAAGGATGCTATTAAAGCAAATCCTGATATTAAGGCGGTGATGGTCACTCATAACGAGACCTCCACCGGTGTCACCAACGACCTCGAACCAATCACTAAAGTGGTTAAAGCTGCGGGTAAATTACTGCTGGTTGACGCTATCAGCAGCCTGTCTTCCATAGATGTTCCCGTTGACAAATGGCGGTGTGACGTCGTAATTTCCGGCTCGCAGAAAGGTTGGATGGTACCGCCCGGCCTGGCTATGGTCAGTATCAGCCGGGAAGCCTGGCAGGCTTTTGATAAAGCCAGGATGCCCCGTTTCTACTGGGACTTCGGCAAGGCTAAAAGCTATTATGAAAAAGGTGAGAATCCCTGGACACCGGCGGTCTCGGTCGTTTATGCCCTGTCGGTCTCGTTGGACATGATACTGAAAGAGGGAATTCAGAATGTTTTCAAAAGGCATGCCCGTATCGGTCAGATGACCCGCGATGGCGTTAAAGCTCTGGGGCTTTCCATGTTTGCCGACGAGAGATACGCCTCCAACACCGTGTCTTCGATAGTCGTACCCGATGGCGTCGATGGTAAAAAGCTCAGGCAGCTCGTGCAGTCAGAACATGATATTGTCCTGGCCGGAGGCCAACAGAGACTCGACGGCAAGATATTCCGCATCGGTCACCTCGGCCTGGTCAGCGAAAAGGATATCACAGATTTGCTGAAGGCACTCAAGGATGTTTTGCCGAAAGTAGGCTTCTCAGGTTAATATATTAGGTAAAAAGCTATGTTTGATAGAAAAATGAAGGTGCTGATCACCGACGATATCTCCGAGGAAGGCATCGAAAGCCTGCGTAATGTGGCTCAGGTCGATATCAAACCCAATCTTGCGCCGCAGGGCATTATCGATATCATCGGGGACTATGATGCTCTCATCGTCAGGAGTCAGACCCAGGTTACAGAGAGTATTATCGAAGCCGGCAGGAACCTACAGGTTATTGCCCGTGCCGGGGTGGGTATCGATAATGTAGATGTGGACGCGGCGACACGGTGCGGCGTCCTGGTGGTCAATGCCCCGACGGGTAATACCGTATCGGCAGCGGAACATACCATCGCCCTGTTGCTGGCCTCGGCCAGGAACGTTCCCCAGGCAAACGCATCTCTGAAATCGGGACAGTGGCGCCGTAACGAATTCATGGGTACGGAGCTAAGGGGCAAGACACTGGGCATCATCGGACTAGGTAACGTCGGCTCCGAGGTAGCCAAGCGTGCCCATAGCTTCGAGATGAAGCTCATTGGTAACGACCCGTTGGTTTCCGCCGATTACGCCCAGAGACTGCATATAGAACTGGTCGACATGAAGGCATTGCTGAGAGAATCGGACTTTATCACCCTCCACCTCCCTCTGAATGACAAGACGAAGAAGATAATCGGTACCAAAGAGCTCGCCATGGTCAAACCGTCGGTGAGAATAATCAACTGCGCCCGCGGTGGACTGATTGACGAGGAAGCCCTGGTAAAGGCGATCAAGGAAAAACGTGTTGCCGGTGCCGCGGTAGATGTCTTCGAGAAGGAGCCGATAACCGAGAGCATACTTTTCGGTGTGGACAGCATTATCGTAACTCCCCACCTGGGGGCTTCCACCACCGAGGCGCAGGTACTGGCTGCCCGTGACGTCGCCGAGCAGATTGTGGAGATCTTTAAAGGACTACCGGCCAGAGCTGCCGTTAACGTGCCTTACATACCTTCGGAAACGATGACTGCCCTGCGACCCTATACCAAGCTTGCCAGGACACTCTGCAAACTGGTCTACCGCCTGGCGGAGGGGCAGACCAGGGTCATCCGTATCAGTTACGAAGGCGATATATCCGAATACGATACCAACATCCTCAAGGCAGCCGTAATCGGCGGTTTACTGGAAGGTACTTCTGATGAGAGAGTAAACCTAGTCAACTGCAACCTGGTTGCCGCCAAGAGGGGGCTTTCGATTGTGGAGGAGAAAGAAGCCAATTGCGAAAACTACTCCAGCCTTCTCACCGTTGAAATCCAGACCAACCAGGCCTCTTTTGCCGTGGCGGGTACGGTGATGCATGACGATATGCATATCGTACGCATCGGCGAATACTGGCTGGATATCGTCCCCACTCCCGGCTCCTACTTCCTGTTCAGCGACCATCGCGACCGCCCCGGCCTTATCGGCGCAGTGGGCAAAATTACCGGCGATGCCGATATTAACATCAGCACCATGCACCTAGGTCGACTCCAGAAAAGAGGCAAAGCCATGCTGGTACTGACTCTGGATGAGCCCCTGCCCGAGGAGATACAGCAGAAGATACTGGAAATCCCCGAAGTTTATTCCGTCAAGCAGGTGGAGCTGTAACTTCACTCAAGTGCTCTGTTTTCTGGGATGAAGATTATTTTTAGCACCAGATGTAAACTCCTGTTACTCACTTTAATATGGCTGTTACTGTCCTCTTTTGTCATAGCCGGTAGCTGCGAGTATATCACCGGTGCTGGTAGCAGCAGTCAACCGTCGGAACAACGGATATATGACATAACCGTTAACAAAGCCAGTAATCTGATTCAGGAAAACGCCGGCAATCCTGGATTTATTATTCTCGATGTCCGCACTCCGGAAGAGTACAGCGGCGGCCATATAGAAGGGGCAATCAATATTGATTTTCTTGCCGATGATATCAGGGCGCAGCTGAATAAACTTGATAAAACCAAGTCCTATCTCGTCTATTGTCGTTCGGGGAGGCGGAGCTCAGACACCAGGGATATCATGGCAGAACTCGGCTTCAAGGAAGTCTACAATATTTCCGGTGGTATCGGTGAATGGGAAGCCAAGGGACTGCCGGTAGTACGATAGGCATGGGATTAAAGATATTTCTTCCCCAGTACGAGCCTGTGGCAGTGGACGCTAGACGTAACTCACCGATTGACTTGACCTATCGGCGGTGTTATCATACCTCAGAGAGACATCACAGGATACAATTATGTCACTGCTGACCGAGCTTTACGAGCAGATTGCCCTCTGCCATAAATGTGAAATATCACGAGCCCGCACCACTGTCGTCCCCGGTGAGGGAGCCGAAGATGCCGATATCATGTTCATCGGTGAAGCTCCCGGATGGCACGAAGACCAGCAGGGACGCCCGTTCGTGGGACCGGCCGGGCAGTTTCTCGACCAGCTACTGGCTTCCATCAACCTCAACCGTAAGCAGGTCTATATAGCCAACGTCATCAAGTGCCGCCCGACGGGCAACCGGGACCCCCTGCCTTCGGAGATAACTAACTGCCAGCCCTGGCTGGACAAGCAGATCGAGATTATCCAGCCCAGGATGATAGTGACGCTGGGACGCTACTCCATGGCAAGGTATTTTCCGGGGAAAACCATAAGCAAGATTCACGGCACGGCCCTGAAAAAGGACGGTATTATATACTTCGCCATGTACCATCCCGCCGCCGCCCTGCACCAGCAGAGCCTGAGGCAAACCATCGAGGCTGATATGAATAAAATACCGGCCCTTCTCGTCGAAAGCGATACCGTCAAAGAGACCGCACCGCAGCCACAGCAGTTAAATATGTTCGAGGTTCAATAAGATGTCCAGGCCTAAATTAAAACTGATTCCCCTCGGTGGGCTGGGTGAAATCGGCAAGAACATGATGCTGCTGGAATACGCCGATGATATCCTCGTTATCGACTGTGGGCTCATGTTCCCCGAGGAAGATATGCTGGGTATCGACCTGGTTATCCCCGACCTCAGTTACGTCGTGGAAAAACGTGATAAAATCAGGGGTATTGTCGTCACCCACGGTCATGAAGACCACATCGGTGCCCTGCCTTACCTTCTGCCCCAGATAAACAAGGTGCCCATATACTCCACCAAACTCACCCAGGGACTTATCCAGGTCAAGCTGAAAGAAAGAAGGATAAAAGAAGTTGCCGACCTTAAAATACTGGAGTTCGGTAAGGAAGCGATCCTCGGAAAGTTCAAAATAGAGTTGTTTCCCGTGTGTCACAGCATCCCCGACGCCGCGGGCGTGATTGTCACCACCCCCGAAGGCATCGTCGTTCACAGCGGTGACTTCAAGGTCGACTATACTCCGGTCAATGGCAATGGGACAGACCTGTCGCGGCTGGCGCAGTTGGGCGCTCAGGGTGTGCTCCTGCTGCTCTCCGATTCTACCTACGCCGAGCTTCCCGGCTATACACCCTCGGAACAGATTGTTGGCGCCTCGCTGGAAAACGTCATCGCCAACGCCCCGGGAAGAGTGGTCGTTACCACGTTTTCCTCTTTGATCTCGCGGGTTCAGCAGGTCATCGACGCCGCCGTCAAACACGAGCGCCGGGTCTTTATCGTCGGCCGCAGTATGTCCGAGACAGTAAGGATGGCCCTGGATATGGGGTATCTCAATGCACCCGAGGGCATTCTGGGTCGCATCGACGAACTGAAAGGGATGCCGAATAACAGGATAGTAATGGTAACCACCGGCAGTCAAGGAGAGCCCACATCGGCGCTGGTGCGTATGGCCAACCGTGACCACCGCCATGTTCACATACAGCGCGGCGATACCATCGTGCTGTCGGCAACCCCGGTTCCCGGCAACGAATCGCTGGTAAACAGGACGGTCGACAGTCTTTTCAAACAGGGTGCCCAGGTGATGTACGATAAGCTGGGACAGGTACATGTTCACGGACACGGCAGCCAGGAGGAACTCAAGCTGCTCCTGAACCTGGTAAAGCCCAGATTTTTCGTGCCGATACACGGGGAATACCGACATCTCAGTCTTCACGCCAGGCTGGGCGAGGAAATCGGTATTCCTGCTGCAAATATCTTCGTCCTCGAAGACGGCGATGTCCTCGAACTTACCGCCCAGCAAGCCAGGATAAACGGAAAGGTCGGATCGGGCAACGTTTACGTTGATGGGCTCAGTGTCGGCGACTCTGAAGGCGTTGTCCTACGTACCAGGAGAATGCTCTCACGGGATGGCATTGTCGTCGTTATTATCGCCGTTAACCGCCAGTCGGGCAAGCTGGTAGGGCGACCCGATATCGTTACCCGGGGATTCGTCGATACACGTGAGTCGCGAGATATGATGGACGAGAGCCGTGAGCTTTTGGCAAAGACCCTAGACCACGGCAGCGGACGTATCGCCGAATGGGGCTTTATCAATACCAAGGTCAAGGATACTCTAGAGAAGTTCTATTACAAGAAGACCAAACGACGCCCCATGATTCTCCCCTTCATGGTCAAGGTATAATATAAACTCTACGGAGTGGAAGTTAAGTATGGCCAGAAAAAGAAATGCCAAAAAACCGGGTGTACCCGGGAAGACTGCTAAAAACCCAGGTGGTGGCGGATTTTTCCGGGTGTTGATATCCACTCCGGTACGGCAGCTTATCATGACCGCGGTCATTGTAGTGCTCCTGGCGGTATTCTGGGAGGATATCAAGAACGGCCTGAATAGCCTTGTCGATTTGTTCGGGGTTGGGCTGGCTTTTATCGCAATTGCTATCATTATTTTGATCGTGCTGATATGGAAACGCGCTTTATCGACGCTGCTATTCAGCTGGTACCGCTGGCTGGGAGGTATTACCTTTGTCCTGGCGATATGGGCGATACTGGCTTTTTCACCGGCTATTGAAGGTGTCTTTGATCATGGTCTGGGTGGGGAGTTCGGACGTGGTTTGATAGTATATTCTGCAGACTCCGCAGCACTCAGTGCTTTCTGCGTTGTTGGATTTATTATCCTCGGTATAATCCTGATGGCTCCCTCCGAGAGCTGGCAGGTTGTCACGGGATTCTTTAGCTGGCTGTACGAGAGATTCAGTCGTAAGACGGTTCCCTTACGTACGCCGAAAGAGAGCCAGCAACGGCGTGCGGACATGAGACCTCCCGCCACCAAACCGTCTTTACCTGACACAACAACACGGCCGGTTATCGCCCCTGAGGTTAGTTCCTCGATGAAGAGGCTGGAAGATATCGCAGGGCATGCCGCGACTCTAAAACCAGCCAGACCTGATATCATGCCCATCCCGCAGCCACGGCAGAGTGACCTGAAACAGGTGGCTGAAGAAGTCTGGAGGAAATACGGTCAGTCCCCTAACCTAGTGGTGGTTGACGGCTGGAAATTACCGCCCATCGATATTCTGGATGTATCGCCTGAAGTAGAATTTACCGATGCCGACAACGTGCAGAGGGCCAAGCTTATCGAAGACTCGCTGGCAAGCTACGGTGTCGAAGCCAAGGTTGTACAGATAAATACCGGCCCGACGGTTACCCAGTTCGGTGTCGAGCCCGGTTGGGACCGCAAATACAAGGAGATAAAGGAAAAGGACGAAAACGGCAACGTCCAGGTCAGGATGGACGAGGTATCCAAGACCAGGGTCAAGGTGGAAAGGATAACATCGCTGGCCAACGACATGGCTCTGGCGCTGGCGGCGCCCAGTATCAGAATCGAGGCCCCGGTGCCCGGTAAATCCATTATCGGGATTGAAGTCCCTAATACCACGTCGGACATGGTAAGCCTGCGCGGTGTCGTCGAGACCAGCCCGTTCCAGAAATCGCTGGCGAAATCAAAGCTGACTCTAGCTCTGGGCAAGGGAGCCGGTGGCGAAGCTGTTGCGGCCGACCTTATAAAAATGCCCCACCTTCTGATTGCCGGAGCCACCGGCAGCGGCAAGACAGTCTGCCTCAATACCATTATCTGCTGTATCTTGATGCACAACACACCAAACGATGTCCGCTTTATCCTCATCGACCCCAAGCGGGTCGAGCTTACGCAATATAACAGCATTCCTCACTTGGCAACTCCGGTAATCGTGGATACGAACAAGGCGCTGAATGCCCTGCGCTGGCTCAGCCAGGAAATGGACCAGCGGTATCAGAAGCTGGCTGCCGAGGGAGCGCGCCATATTGAGGGCTATAATAAGAACAAAGAGGGCGACGAAAAACTGCCCTATCTCGTCCTGATTATCGATGAGCTAGCCGACCTGATGATGGCTGGCTTTGACGAGGTTGAGAGTAACCTCTGTCGTTTAGCCCAGCTCGCCCGGGCTACTGGCATTCACCTGGTAGTGGCGACACAGCGTCCTTCGGTGGATGTCGTCACCGGCCTGATTAAAGCCAATTTCCCCACCCGTATGAGCTTCGCGGTTACCTCGCAGGTAGACTCGCGTACTATTCTCGACGGCGCCGGTGCGGAAAAGCTCCTCGGCAGGGGCGATATGCTCTTCATGCCCACCGAGGCCGCCAAGCCGAAGCGCCTCCAAGGCTGTTTCCTCTCCGACTCCGAAATAGAAAGACTTGTCTATTTCTGGAGCAGCCAGCAAAGAGAGCAGCCCGATAAATTAAGGCTGGAAACACTGGTTGCCACCGCACCCTCGGGGACTATCGGCGGACACCCCAGAGACCCCCTGCTGGAGCAGGCCAAAGAACTGGCTAAGGACAGTAATATCTCCACTTCTTTCCTTCAAAGGCGCCTCCATATCGGCTATCCACGGGCGGCGCGCCTCATGGAACAGCTGGAAGCCGAACTGGGCAGGGAAGAAACAACCCCGAATCCTGAAAACGAAGTATAACACCTTGCCTGATTGAAGGAGGTGTGTTATGTTCTTCTTTAGATTCATTAAAAAAGTATTCTGGGGAATAATGCATTTCATTGACATGATCTATGACCAGAACGCCAGAGTAAAAAAGGGTAAACGAGAACAATATGATAAATATCCATATGAGAATATACGGATCAGACGTTTCCGCTGGTAGAAACCGGCCACTTTTGTGCTAATCCCCCAGCTGCTCTACTTCGTATCCCGCTTCTTCAAGTAAGTTCAGTAAACCTTCTTCACCGACCAGGTGTCCCGCACCCACGACGATAAAGTAGGTGTATTCGTCCGTTAAATATTCTTCTATCTTGTCCATCATTTCGTAATTGCGCTGGTAGAGAAATACTTCGTAATAAGGTGCCAGAGACGGTTCTTCTTCCAGATCTTTGAATACCACTTCCTCAATTCCTTCGACACTCCCCTTTTTCCATTGTTTAAACATATAACCGATAATATCAATATAATCATCCAGGCCTGGTGGTTCCAAGCTCTTTTCAATCATCAGAATCATCAATTCGTCCGGGAAATCGCTCATTAATTTTAGCTGGTATTCCACTGTCTCCAGCTCCAGTATCTCCATATCACGTTCAACCGCTTTCTCCAGGAAATAGATGTCGATACCGTGCTCTGCCGAATACTCTTTTTCCACCATTACCGTTTCTTGTGTCAGGGTAACGACTACCCAGGGACGATAACCATCATAAGCGGATATTGAAACTCCCATTTCCTCTAGACTGGCTTCCAATCTCTTATACAGATCCTCGTCGAGGTTTTGTTTTAGTCCTCCCCCCGCAGGGTAGGTTCCGTATTTCTCAAACAATAACATGGTTGTTATTGGGCCGACTTCCTTGATATTAATCTCGACCACGAGCTTGTCTGATTCTTGAAAAGCATTTTCTATGGAGCTGGCCAGAGGATATATATCTGAGGAAGCTATATGAATAGAGCCAAGTAGATAAACAAAGCTATCATCGTCGGATATTTTCCAGATAAACGACTTACCGTCCTGCTCATCTATGGTATCAGTGGATGCACAGCTGCAGCACGGAAACGCCAGTATAAACAGCAGGATGAAAGCAAATAAAAATCTGGTGAAATACGGTCTTTTTTTATGTATTTTTATCAATTTCTTTCATTAACCTCTGAGTTGTGAATATTATTATAACACAGCTTTTGAACTTACAATGCCTCTTTACATGGATAAAAAGTATTACCAGATACGGAAAAGGGTACGTCAACTGCCTACCATACAAAACCGAACAGGCCGAAGACTATTATCACAATGGATACCGCCAGCAAAGCCCCGGTAAACACCTGGGGTGGCGTATGAAGTCTCATTTCCAGCCGTGCCCAGGCTATCAGTGGTACGAATATTACTGTCCAGGCTGCCATTTTGCCGTAGACGATAATCAGTACGGCTACCGAGGCGGTGATAAAAGCGGTATGAAGGCTGATTTTCCAGAACAGGTTGATAATCATGAAAAGCACGACGGCTATAAGTCCTGATAAAAAAGTGGCACGCAGCAGCTCCGGCGCCTTAAAAATAACCAGGACAATATACCCGATTACCGCACAGGCTATCGCCAGCAGGTATATCCGACTTCTCTGCCGGCGGGGATTAATAAAAATCCCGTCGAGCTTCCTCCGGTATACCATGTAAAAAACGACCGTGAAAACGGGAAATACGCTCAGGGCGAGAGAAATCAGCGACCACTTGATAGCTTCGTTGGATGAAGATGTCGACTCTATGGACAGCAGGATGATGATGATGAAGGTTAACAGATAGGGATTAAGTATATTCGCTGCTATTCTGGCAATTTGTTGTCTCGTCATCTCCGGTGATTAACTACCTTATTAATATAATATGGAGTCCGATACAGGTTATTTTATCACATGATATAATAATAACTGCTGCGTTGTCTCTTATCTTATCATCGGGAGAGCAGAAATTATGAGTGTAATGTTTAACGATGAAGACATACGCGTGGAAAAACTGCAGCTGGGACCCTACGGCACCAACTGCTATATCGCGGTCTGCAATCGTACCAAGGAAAGCCTGGTGGTGGATGCTCCCGGCGAGGTCGACAGGATAATAAAAAGTCTTAAGGGAACCAATCCCAAATATATCCTGCTTACCCACGACCACATGGACCACACCGGGGCCCTCACGGCGTTGAGGTCAGAGCTTAGAGTGCCTCTGGGTGCTCATGCCCTGGACTCGTCGCAAATCTTACCGGCACCTGAAATATCGCTGAAAGATGGCGATACCATAATGCTGGGAGATATTAGCTTCGAAGTACTGCATACCCCAGGGCATACCCCGGACGGCTTATGCTTCCGGTCCGGGATACACCTCTTCTCCGGCGACAGCATTTTCCCCGGTGGGCCCGGCAAGACATGGTCACCGGCCAGCCTTAAACAGCTAATCGATTCTCTCAGGGCGAAGATATTCGTCCTGCCCGATGATACGCAGATTTACCCCGGACACGGCGAGATAACCAATCTTAAAAAGGAAAAAGAGGAGTTTGCCGTTTTCGAGTCGCGGGAGCACAACCCGGACCTCTGCGGTGACGTACTCTGGTTAAAATCCTAGCCGCGGCGCTGCCTAATATCTCATCATAACGCGGTGAAAAGCCTCGGCCAGCTCGAAGTTCTGCCCTTTCGCCATCGTCCTGGCCCAGTCCCTCATCCTGTCTCTCATTTCCTGGGGTATATCACCGACCTGGCTTTTGTGGCAGCCCAGCGCCTGCAGTTTCGTATCGAAAGTATCGGTTATGTCAGAGTAATGGTTGGCATCCTCCGGTCCCCACAACCAGACCTCCCTCACTTTATGCGGCTCCAGCCCCTCTTCCAGCAGTTCCGGGTACGAAAGGTGGTCACGGGCGTAGGGAAAGACTGCGTCCAGTACCGCCTGTCCGGTAATCCGGTGGTCGCGGTGCCACATATATTTGATGTAGGGATTTGCCGTCACCACCACCTGGGGACGGTAGCGGCGTATCAGACGCACCAGAGCTTTACGGAACTCCGGTGTATCTTCCAGTCCCTGGTCGGGATAGCGCATGAACTCCACCTTGCTTACACCGAGGACTCTGGCCGCTGCCCGTTGCTCTTTCTCGCGCGTTTTCACCAGGTCTTCCGGCTTCATATTCCTGTCGCTGGTGCCCTTGTCACCGTTGGTGCAGACCACGTAAACGACTTTCCTGCCTTCACGCGTCAGCTTGCGCACCGTTCCCGCCACACCGAACTCGGCATCATCGGGATGCGGCGTTACTACCAGCATATAATAATCATTTTCCATTACAGATGAAACTCCTTGATGTAAGGGTGGACACTATAAATTGTATAACATTCTACGAGTTGATACAATGTGACCGAAGAACACGGACGTTCAATAATGACAGATACTTCGTACGTAATCAGGAACTACCATCCGGCGGATTTTGATAAATATGTCCTTCTCTGCCGTGAATCAAACGAGCTGGGGCCTTCCGGTCACCCGGTATCGCCGGGTATAGCCGCCACCTGGCTGGAATGGCCCTATTACTCGCCTGAAAAGGACCTGTTTCTCGTTGAATCGGACGGCGAGATAATCGGCGGACTCGACCTTAGAACAGAGCCCGATATTAACCGGGTAATCCTCCGCTGCTGGGTCAAACCCCAACACCGCAGAAAGGGACTGGGTAAACAGCTATTCTCCAAGGCATTATCACGCGTGAAAGAGCTTGGTGTCAGATACATTCATGTAAATATACCGGAGGAGAACAAAGCGGCCAGAATCATGCTGAATAAATCCGGGTTTAAGCCCGTCCGCAGCTATCTTGATATGAAAATCGACCTGTCTAATATTGACGGGACTGAAGCGGATAAGGCTGCCAGCGATTGTCGCTGTTTCAAACCCGGCGAAGAAGCGAAACTGACACACCTTCAGAATCGTGCTTTTGCCGGTCAGTGGGGCTATAATCCCAATACCCCGGAGATGATATCTTACTACACCAGACTCGGCGGTTTTTCTCCGGAGCAGGTCATCCTTGTCTGCGATGATGAAAAAATAGTGGGTTACTGCTGGGTGGAGCTCGTGCCGTCGGCCGACGCCAGCGGCGAGCAGCAGGGCCTGATTCATATGCTCGGCGCCGACCCCGATTACCAGAGGAGGGGTGTTGGCAGGAAGGTTCTCATGGCCGGGCTGGCTTATCTGATGAAAAAAGGTGTAAAAACAGCGTCTCTAAGCGTCGATAGTGCCAACCACTCCGCTGTCAACCTGTACCGGTCGATAGGCTTTGTACGGCAGGCAAGAAACCTGTGGTACGAAAACGAAGTCGACTAGGCTACCGCAGTCATCTGCTGACGAGATACCTTATATAACTCCCGTGCTATTGCCCCGGCGATATTTGACCAGTCGTAGCGTTTTATCGATTCACGGATAACCGGAGCGGCTTTGATATTGCCCGTTCCCGATAAAATGGTGCTGATTTTGTCAGCCAGTCCTTCCGGGTTGTTATGCGGTAGGACATAGCCGGTCTCGCCCTGCCTGATGATATTGCGCATGTCGCCGACATCCGCCGCCACCACGGGTATCCCGCAGGCTAACGACTCCAAAGCTACCAGCCCGAAACTCTCGTAGTATGAGGGCACTACCGTGACATCGGCTGCGTTATAATACAGTGGTAATTCTTTATGTTTTATCATACCCTTGAAGGCAACCCTGTCGATTAAGTCCATCTCTTCGGTTATCTCTTTCAACCGCTTTATGGCATCATTGTCATCATCGTCACCGCCAATGATTATCAGCCTCGGGTTGGCAGTATCTTTCAGGCGCGAAACCGCTTTAAGCAACTGCTCGACGCCCTTGAGTGGGTCGATTCTCCCCACGAAGAGGAGTATTTTCTCGTCATCCAAGTCAAGTTTTAGTCTTGCCTCTTGCTTATCCATTATTTGAAATAATTCCCGGTTGACACCGCAGGGTACCACGCCGATTTTGTCAGGTATCGCACCGTAGTAACGTATGATATCTTCCTTCTCCCTTTCCGTAGAAGCGATAATCCGGTGACTATCCTGCACGGCCTCTCTCTCGGTGACGATACGCAGTTCCGGTTCCTCTTCGCCGATGCCGATACCGTTCTTGATGGCCCCCATCGTGTGGAACATCGTAACGTGGGGGACATGCCACCATATTTGCAGGTATTTCCCCACCCAGCAGGAAAGCCAGTAATGACTGAAGACAAGGTCGTATTCCAAATCGTTGTCCTTCCGGTATCTCTCCATGTTGCAGGCGAAGTCGGGCAGGTACGAATAGAGAGCCAGCTTGTGAATATCCATTTCCTGTCCGGCCTTGATGTGGATAAGCCTGGCCCCCTCTCCCAGATCAATTATCTGGGGGTCGGCGGGGTCGTGCACGCGGGTAAAAACATCTACTGTATGTCCCTGGTGGCAAAGCTCGCGGGCAAGCTCCCTAATATAAACGCTCATGCCGCCGGTGTCCTTGGCTCCCAGGTTACCCACCGGACAGCTGTGGACACTCAGCATAGCTATTCTTAATTTATTTGTTTCGCTGTTCATTACTTAATTCTTATCTCGCACTTGTAGAGTGGTATTTCCTGCCCGCCGAGGTGGTATTTATAAATTTCGGCACCCTTGAGAAAATCGAATTTTTCCCTTCCCGCCTCGATACTCTTCTGTATACAGAAGACTTTACTCAGCAGTCCCACGCTTAAATAGTTGTACTCCGGGTCGTAGCCGCTGTTATACAGGTATACCGTATTATTATAGTCGAAACAGATAATCGATGCCATCTCGCGGCCGTCCAGCTCAAGAACACCGAGCTTGAGAAGCCCGGCTGCCGACATCTTATCAACGATATTCCTGAAGAAAGCCTCACGCTGCTCCGTTAAAAACTCCGCCTTATCGGCGCGACTTTCGGTAAACATCCTGAAAAATAAATCCATAAATCCGGGCACAGTAGTAATATTATCGGCCCACTTATAATTTATCTCACCGGCTTCCGTCAGCCTCCTTAGCTTGCGTTTTACCTCGTGCCGCTGCTTCGAGGATAACCTTTCCAGATATTCCTCCCAGGCACCGGGCAATCCCATCTCCACGGAGACTTCCTCGGCGGTGCATTCCACGCTGCGATCTCTCTCACGGGCGATATCCACCATCCGACTGTACACCACGGAATCCGGACGTACATGTTTCAACTCCAGTTGTTTAATTCCGTTGCTTTTCAGGTCATCCAGTAGCACCGTGGAAATCTCTTTCTCCATACCCGGGGCAACGATGAAGTCCTGGTAATCACAGACGTCGGTCCCACCGATGAAGCAAGCTGCGTTCTCTCTGATCATCAACGGTGCTATCCCGATTACCGTGTCTCCGTCTCTGACCTCACGTATGTATAATTGCCACCCTTCGCCGAATACCTGCCACCACGCCTGCAGCCATACGGGCGTCACAAACACGGAACTCCAGTTAAGCTTTTGTCTCGAATCAGAAAAGAGGGAACTGAGGTTTTCCAGACTTACATCGGTAACAGAATAACTCATCTTACTTAAGATAAGTCTATCACGAGGTTAGCTATCGGGTAAAATGACAATAGTCACATAATGAAGAAAATTCTTTATATAAGAACACCATCGGTCAGGTTGGCGGTATGCACGTAGACCTCTACACTGGGGTCGCCATCGCAGATATCGAGGACGGTTTCCTGGTATTCGTCGGACTTCATATATTCCTCGAACTGCTCACGCGATTCCCAGATGAGCATGGCGCCCTGGGCGTACGTCTCCGGGTCCATGATAAAAAATTTCTCCCTGAGTCCTGGTATATTGCGACAGCCTTCCACGACCTTCTGTATGTGTTTGCGGGCTACATCTACATTGGCCAGTTGTTTCTTCACTTCGTCTTTAACCTGGAATTTAACGATTACTGCTATCACAACTCTATCCTCCCTTTTTATCTAGGGATTCTCCATCTCCCGGGTCAATTTCTCAAGGTTCTCGCGCTCGCGTATCAGGAACTTCTCCCGGCCCTCCGTATAGGAAGGAAGAACCCATTTCATTTCCTTCAGATTCTGAGTTATCGTAGGTATCCAATTATAAGGGATGGATATTAGAATTTGCCCGGCCTCGAAAACTTCTTTTGATCTCATCCCGAAAGCCAGCCCGGTGACGATGAAATTCACCTTGCCGGTACGGAAGGGGTAGTTATATATCCAGGCACATCCCAGTACTCCGGTTGATTTAGACTCCCGCAGGGCGCCGGTTGAATAGCTCATCGCCCTTAGGATGATTTCAGCCTGGTCGGCGTTTGCTAGTATAATCAACAGATCCGGTTCGAATTCCAGCCTGTCCAGCGTGGATAAAGCGACATAATTGCAGATACCTCTTGGCAGTAGGTAAAGCTCCTGGTAGAGATGGCTGTTAGCCCGGGCATCCTGAAAGATTTCGAGTCGAACCCCTATCTGACCGGCTTCCGCGAACGCTGGTAAATCTTCCATCCCCAGCAGGGCCTTGCCAAAGCATGACTCATTCTCTTTAGCGAAATAGAATGGTTTTCCCCTCTCCTGTGCTTCCTTGACCATTTCGCAGAAAGACAGGGATTTATCCAGCTGCTCGATTCCTTCCGGACGTGTGGGCAGGAACCTGACGCCCACAGGTTGCTTCGCTAAATCAAATCTACTGTATATTGACAGGTCCTGAGTGAGTGGTTTCATTTAATAAACCTCCCTGTAAGGTTAATTACTCGGAAGTAAGTGCTTCAGGTGAGGAAAGGCGTCCTCGGCATGCGGGAAATTCAAGGCCTTGGTAAAAGCGGTGTTAAAATCGGGCTCTACGGTCAGCTCCACGTATTCCACTTCCCTGGCGTGGATATCGGCTTTTTTTCGTTTTCTCATGTCGAGTAACGCCATGCAGGCACCGTCGCCGGCAGCGTTCCCGACCGCAATTACGTTTTCCATGGCGCAGTCGGGGAAGAGACCGATAACGGCCGCTGATTCCTTGTCGATATAACTCCCAAAAGCCCCGGCCAGGATAACCCTGTCAATTTTTTTAGTGTCCAGGCGTTTCATCATCATCTTGGCGCCGGAGTACATGGCTCCCTTGGCGAGCTGTATCGCCCGGATATCTCTCTGGCAGACGACGATGTCCTGGTTGATGGCGGTTTCCTTGGCGCGGGCGATGACAAACTCCTGTTCTTTACCGCTCTGCCTGAGCCTCGGCGACTTTATCCGCATGTTGAACCTGCCGCTTTTATCGATGATACCGGCCAGGAACATCTGGGCAGCCACGTCGAATATTCCCGAGCCACATATTCCCCTAGCGCCGATGTTCTTCACCTCGGTGTTCCAGCTTTCGCTGCCGATTACCCTGAACTGCACTTCTTTAGTCTTCGGGTCTATCTTTACTTTCTCGATGGCGCCCGGAGCCGCCCGCATGCCGTGCCTTATTTCAGCACCCTCGAAAGCGGGTCCCGTGGCACAGGATGTCGATAGCAGCTTTTGCCGGTTACCCAGTATCAGCTCCCCGTTTGTTCCGATATCGATAATCAGTAACATTTCATCTTGGTTATAGGGTTCCTCGGCAATAAGCACGCCGACATTGTCCGCACCAACAAAACCGGCTTCTATCGGCAGGACGTGGACGTAAGATCCAGGAGCTAATCGCAGTCCCAGGTCGCGGGCTTTGATATCCAGCGAGTGGTGCACACTCGGCGAGAATGGAGTCTTCCCGAGATACTGCGGGTCTATGTTGAGGAACAGGTGGTGCATGCAGGTATTCCCGACCACCGTCATATCGATTATTTCCGTACGTCTGATACCCGCTTTGCTGGCAGCTTCACCGGCTACCTCGTTCAGCCCCTTGATAATTACCCGGTTCATCTGCTTCAGGCCGTCTTTACTCTTGGTGGCGTAGCCGATACGCGACATCACGTCCTCGCCGTAGGCTACCTGTGGGTTCATCATGGATGCCGTCGCCAGTACGTCGCCGTTGGTGAGGTCACAGAGATAGCCTGCCACGGTGGTGGTGCCGATATCCACTGCCAGTCCGTAGGTTTTGTCTGTCTTGTTCGGGGCAGCATCGATGATTTCTTTGCCGTTCCAGACCGACACGGATACCTGCCAGTTGCTCTGGCGTACGGTATTCTGTAATTTCATGAGGACAGGATAATCTATGGACAGATTACGCAGCTTATATTTCCTGGTAAGCTCTGCCTGGAGTCGTTCGTAGTCCCCGATGGGGTCGTGCAGGGTAGCTGGTTTGAGTTCGACCGGGTATTTTCTTACCGCGGGCTTCAACCTGATATTCCTGATGGTGATTTCCTTGCGGATTACCTGCTTTCCCTTGCGACTCTTCTCCGGAACAAAGATGACTACGTCGCCATAGATACGCGTCTGGCAGGACAAACGGTACCCCTGCTTCAGCTGCCTTTTGCTGATAAATTTCTGGTTGGCTTCGCCTGTGTTTTTAACAGATGCAATCGAGGAACTGATGCCGTACTTTGCGAAGTAACCCTCTTCGATTCTTACCTGGCATTTCCCGCAGGTACCTTTGCCGCCGCAAACGCTTTCTATCCCCGCCCCCAGCTTTATCGAAGCTTCTAGTATCGTCGCGCCGTCTTTTACCTTACCGCGCAAGCCAGAGGGCTGGAAAACAACTGTGTACGTCCGGTTCGTCATCGCTCACAATCTTATCATTAACCAAGTATTAAAACAAAGTTGAGTCGATGTTTACTGTGTACCTATCTTCTCCAGGTGAAAGGCAGCATCCCCGAAGCTGAACTCGTTGAACCTGGCTTTCTTGGTGTAGTAATGGAGGATATGGTCCTGTGTAAAACCGATGGCGCCGTGTATCTGATGTGCCGAGTTCATCACACGTTTACTGGCCTGGCTTACCCAGGCTTTGGCAATGGCAGCTTCTCTCGCGGCGGAGAGACATTCGTTGATACGCCAGGCTGCCTGATACGTCAGGAATCGCGAGCCGTCGACATCCATTAACATATCGGCGCACCGGTGCTGAATACTCTGGAAAGCCCCGATAGGATGCCCGAAAGCCATCCTTTCTCTAGCATAATCAAGTGAGATGTTCAGAGCTTGCTGGGAAAGCCCAACCATTTCGGCGCAACGGGCAACGTTGGCTTTCTGTAATACCTTTTCCAGATATGTCCAGCCCGTACCGGCTTCTCCCAACAAACTATCCGGACCGACTTCAATATCATTTAAGCAGACCTCACACTGTTTATCACCAGATACCGTCTTCAGTGGAGTGATGCTGAAGCCATCAATATTTATGTCAATTATAAAGAGCGTTATCCCCTCTTTCGTCCGGGTGGCGCAGATTATATAATCTGCGGAGAGTGCGTCGGGCACGAACAGCTTCCTGCCGTTAAGAACATAGTTACTACCTTTAAGCTCTGCTTTCAGTGAAACCGCGTCCGGTGTATAATTTCCTGTTTCTTCGGTTAACGCCAGAGTGACAATGGATTTTCCCTCGGCGATGGCCAGCAGGTATTTCTGCTTTTGCTCCTCGCTGCCCGCTTCCATAATCACCGATGCTCCCAGCACCACCCCGGTGAAATAAGGACTGATGAAGCAGGCACGCCCCATTTCTTCCAGCACCACAATCAGGTCGAGGAAATCGCCAACCCCACCGTATTCCTCCGGTATCGCCAGGCCGGTGAGGTTGACCTCAGCCAGCTTCTGCCACAATTCTGGCATGTTACCTGTTTCATCCTCGACCGTGGTTTTAAGCATTTTATCGTTATACTCGTCAGAAAGGAAGTCCCTGGCGAGGGTCTGCATCATTTCCTGCTGTTCGTTGAGAGCGAAATCCAATTATTTCCTCCGTTAACGCAAGCGGGGCAGGCCCAGTCCGCGCTGAGCGATGATATCGCGGTCAATTTCCGAAGTGCCGGCTTCCATACTATGACCAAACGAACGCAGATAGCATGAAGATATGCGCCCGTATAAAGGCGCCATAGGAGAGGTATCGGATAGAAGTCCATAATTCCTAAAGACCTTCAGCCCGAATTCGGCCACATGTTGAATGGATTCAAAACCGAGCAATTTACACATGGCGGCTTCATAGCTGGTGTCTTTGCCTTGAGCCTGCATATATGTTACATGATAATGGGTAAGGCGGGCGACTTCACATTCGGCGATCAGCTCCGCCATGCGTACTTTATCCCCGGAATCCAGCATACCCATTTCCCGGGCACCCGCCACAATATCATCGAGCAGCGTGCTGGCAATAGCGTATCCCAGGTCAGAGGTCCGTTCGGAGTCCAGCACAGCCATGGTCACATACCAGCCCCGGTTCACACTATCCACGATATTTTCCTTTGGTATACGGACATCATCGAAAAATACTTCGTTAAAGTCGTGATGGCCAGCCATGTTGATAATGGGATTGACCGTTATCCCCGGTGTTTTCATGTCCACCAGGAAGAAGGTAAGTCCGCGGTAATTGGGTTGTGCCTGGCGGTCGGTACGTGCCAGGAGAAACATCCAGTCTGCAAAATGAGCGTAGGTGGTCCAGATTTTCTGACCGTTGACAACGTAGGAGTCTCCGTCTTCTTTGGCATACGTTTCGAGAGCAGCCATGTCGGAACCGTGACCGGGTTCGCTAAGACCCTCACACCACATGACCTTACCCGAAGCAATCCCGGGAAGATGTCGCTTCTTCAGTTCCTCCGAACCTTTCAGCAGGATAGCCGGAGCCACAAAATCCACCGAGAGCGAGTGGTAGCCCGGACAGTGGTGCTTAGCCAGCTCTTCCCGGAGAATCAGGCGATAAAAGGGAGATAGTCCCTGGCCTCCGTATTCCTTAGGCCAGTGCAGGGATAGCCAGCCCCGGGCGCCGAGCTTCTGCGACATATCCCGATGTACAGCTATCCAGTTTTCCTGACCGGACATATCAAAGAAGCTGACCTTCTTCTTATGCCATTCTTTTGGGCCTTCTTTCTCTAGAAAGTCGGCTACCTCCTCGCGGAAAGCCTCTTCTTCAGGCGAAAAAAGAAAGTCCAAGATTAAGTCTCCTTACTTACCGGTGAACTTGGGCTTGCGCCGACCGTACATGGCCACGATACCTTCGTTCAGGTCTTCGGTCATGGCGATATTACCGGATAGAGCCGCTTCCAGGTATAAAGCTGAACGCTGGTCAGCCTGGGCGCCGTAGTAGATAAGGCTTTTAGCCAGCTTCTGTGCCAGCGGCGCTCCCTCGGCAAATATTATCGCTTTTTCATCAACCAGCTTCATGAACTCTTTCGGTTCGGCGATAAGATTGACTAGCCCCCACTCCAGCGCTTTATCGGCATAAATCGGGTCGCTCAGGAGGATTATTTCCCTAGCGCGTGCCCAGCCGATGAGACGTCCGAGACGCTGAGTGGCTCCGGCACCCGGCAGCAGTCCGAGTGTCAACTCGGGTAGTCTTACCATGGCCGACTTGCTCATTATCCTGATATCGCAGGCTAAAGCCAGTTCCAGTCCGCCGCCCATGGCCGGCCCGTTAATAGCGGCGATAACCGGCTTGGGATAGGTCTCGATACGGGTAAAGACATCGTGGGGCGCCTCGCTGAAGTCAATGGCGGGCTCAACCCGTCCGGTGGCGAAAGCGGCGAAATCGGCGCCGCCGCAGAAGTTCGCTCCGGCTCCGGTAATCACCACGCACCTTACGTTATCGTCTTGCTCCAGTTCACCCAGAGCTTTATTTATCTCTGCCATCATGTCGGCGTTGAAGGCATTAGCACGATTGGGCCGGTTTAGGATAAGCTTGCCCACTCTGGTATCTTTATTGATATCCAGCTTGATAAACTCGTATTCACCCGGCCCGTACGAATAAAATCCCTCGCCGGTCTTCCTGCCCAGTTTCCCCTGTTTCACCATTTTCGTCAGTGTGGTGCAGACCTTATATCTCGGCTCTTTCTTGTATTTCTTGTAGAGCCGGTCGAGTTCGTTGACGATATTGTCAATCCCGACGCTGTCGGCCAAGCGGAAAAGTCCCCTCGGGTAGTTAAGACCGAGCAGCACGGCGATATCTATCTCTTCCATGGTAGTGGCTTTCATCTCGATAAGCTTGACACCCTCATTGACTGCTGTCGCCAGCACCCTTATCGGATTGAAATCTGCCCCGGCGTTCATCGGGATCTCGTTGGTTTTCCCCCGGGACCAGTCGTAATAGCCCTTGCCGGTCTTCCGGCCGTAATTCCTAGCTTTGAAGCATTTCTCAAGTATCGGCGCGGGACCGTAACTCTTGCCCATCGTCTCCCCGAAATACTCCATCACGTGGAACTGTGTATCGATGGAACCCCCACCGAGGGTGTCCTGAAGCTCCAGCATGCCCATGGGCAGTCCCAGCTTGTACTTAATCGCCGAGTCTATCTGGAAGGCATCTTTAGCTTCGCCCTGAGCCAGTGCCCAGTCGGCTTCGTTGGCCATATTGCAGAATATCCGGTTGGCGATAAACCCGGGAACGTCGGTCACATGGACCACTGCCCGCCCCATAGCTATGGCTACCTTCTCCGCAATATCAATAGCTGATTTACTGGTCTTGGGATGTTTGATGATTTCTAGCAGGGTCATCCGGCTCGGCGGGTTGAAGTAATGCGTACCGACCACGTTGCCCGGTTTCCTGGCGGCAGTGGCTATCTCGGCGATACTCAGCGACGATGTATTAGTGGCGAAAACGCAGTCGTCGGGACACAGTGCCGTGGCTTCTTTAAGAACACTCTTTTTCAGGTCCATTATCTCGGGTACGGCTTCGATGATGATATCGGCGTCCTTGACCGCTTCCTTGACATCGACGAGGAAAGTCATCCTGTCGAAGATCTTCTTCTTGTCCGCCTTGGTCATCCTCTTCTGGCTGATGCGCCGGTCGTAGACGCTGTTCAGTGTTTCCTTACCGCGGTCCAAGAACTTCTGTTCGATATCCCTTATTTTCACTTTATACCCGGCTTCGGCGGCCAGGGCAGCTATCAAAGCCCCCATCGCCCCCGCACCGAGTATGGTAACGTTCTTTATCTCTTTCACGGCACATATCCCCTTTCTGCGAGTATTAACCGGCTGAGAAGACTCTATTTCACCGGTTCGAAAGCATAGTAAACGCGGTCGCGAACTTCGGTTTCTCTTTTAACATCTATCGGGTGGGAGGGAACATCGAAAACAACGAACTTGACCTCGTCGCCTTCTTTGAGTTCACCCTCCTTGCAGTTCACGATACGTCCCAGCAGGTGTTTCAGCGGCGTACCCTCCCCGAAAGTAAGCCAGGCCATTATCAGCGGAGAGGGGAATCCGATGGGTGCCCCGGCCTGCGTCTCGGTAAAACAGACCACTTTAGCCCGCTGCGGCAGTTCCACCCATTCCAGGTCTTCCGACCAGCATTTGGGGCAGATTACCCCCGGCGGAAAAGCCACGTATCCGCAGGCCTTGCACTTGGTAGTGGTGAACTTGCCCGCCCTCAGATTATCATAAAAGGGATAGATTCGGTTGAACTCCTCGCACTCGAAGGGCCACATATCCATCTCGGATACGTAGGTTCCTTTCAGTGCCGGTGTACCTACTATCTCTGCTTTTTCTAAATCAGCCATTTTATTCTCCTTAGATTGATTTGCCCGTTTTTTAGTCTACCGGTTCCCTGCCGTAAACGACTACCGTATGCTGGGCGCAGGTACCACTGAGATTATGCGTCAGCCCGAAGGCAGCGTCCTTTACCTGGTGGAGGGCACGACCCTGCAGCTGCTTGCATATCTCCAACGCCTGGCGCGCCCCGGAAGCACCGAAGGGATGCCCGTAAACGAGGAGACCACCGTCGGTATTGGTAGGTATGGAGCCTTCCTGTTTGATAGCCCCGGAAGCGACGAACGCACCGCCCTCGCCCTTCTTGCAAAATCCGAGCTCTTCCAGTTCGATTATCTCCGAGATAGTAAAGCAATCGTGGGTCTGTGCTACGTCGATATCCTTGGGCGTCAGTTTGGCATTCTTGAAAGCCACCTCGCCGGCTGTTTTCAGGTGAGGCCATTCGGCCAGGGTATCACCGGGCCATCCCGCTGACATGCTGTGGGTAGCGTGCTGCCCGGTACCGCGCAGGTAGACCGCCGGCCTGTCCGAGAGTTCTTTGGCTCTCTCCTCAGAGGCGATGATGATTGCCGAAGCGCCATCGGAGAGCGGACAGCAGTCATACAGCCCGAAGGGTTCGGCGATAATTCTGGCTTCTAGTGCCTCCTGCATCGTCAGTGATCTGCCGCCGAAGTGGGCCATGGGGCTGTCAGTGCCGTAAGTGTAGTTGGTCACCGATACATGCGCCATTTGCTCCTTGGTGGTGCCGTATCTCTTCATGTGCATCCTGGCAATCATGGCGAAGAAGGGCGGTGGTACGCCCAGTCCCATCGCCGAATCCCAGTCGTGATCGTTGACCATCAGCTGCGTATAGTTGGTTTCCCAGCGTTGCGGCGCGTAGACTTTCTCGGCTCCGGTTACCAGGATTACGTCGGCGATGCCGCTTTCAATCATCCCCTTGGCGACAATTACCGCCGAGTTAGAGCCGGCGCACAGGGTATCCAGCCTGATGCAGAGTGATGTGGGACTCAGTCCCAGGCGGTGTACCACCAGCGGCGCCGTGTTTAACGCCGAGGAATGCCGTCCTGCCATGGTGGTGGCGATGATTAAACCATCGATATCGGCCGGTTTTAATGCGGGTATGTCGTCGGCGCAGGCCCGGGCGGCTTCCTGTATCATGTCGTGTATCGTTGCTTTCCTGACCCCGAATTTACTCGTTCCGCCGCCGACGATTACTGCTCTTTTCTTTTCTGCCATACTAAAATCTCCTTAGGTTAATTATGTGGAGTAAGGGAATCCAAAAGGTTATACCGCGAGTGTGATAGATGAGATAATGTGAACAGGTGAATAATTCTGATGGATGTTTCCACATCTGAATTTTAACAGAAATCACCCTTCAAAGCAATATTATGTATTCGAATGGGAGTAGGCCAGTAAGAGGGAAATACACGGGTGGGGTATTTGGAATCGTCTCATAAATTCATCTCTAAAAACATTTCCTAAATTTGACAGCTACGTTGCATAACCTTTAACATTTAAGTGTCCATTAAAGATTTTCAGGCTTTTGGAAAGGAGTTAGCGTATGGCGAAAAAAGCGGATAGAGTTGTCCTCTCCGCCATGTGGTCGGCCGGCTGCGGATCTCACGGCGGTTGCGGGGCTGAGATTTACGTTAAGGACGGCAAAGTAATCTGTGTTGAGGGCGACCCCAGACACCCCCATAACCAGGGCAGACTCTGCCCCAAGGGACTGGCTATCCCCCAGTACATGTATCACCCCGACCGCGTTACCACTCCTCTTAAACGGGTCGGTAAGCGCGGCGAGGGCAAATGGCAGCCAATTAGCTGGGACGAGGCCTACGGCACCATCGAGGCCAGGCTCAAGGATATCCGTGATAAATACGGCGCGGAGTCGGTAATCTTCTGCCAGGGTACCGGCCGTGATATCGGCGGGCCAATCACCTTCCTGATGTACGCCTATGGCAGTCCCAACTGGGTTCAGGTGGGACTGGCCGGTCACGCCTGCTATACCCCCCGTCTCGGCGCGATGTTCGCCACGCAGGGCGCTTACTGCGTCGCCGATTGCTCCCAGTTCCTGGAAGAACGCTACGAATCTAAAGAATGGGAAGTACCTAAATACATCATCATCTGGGCGCAGAACCCCATCGCCGGCTGCCACGACGGCTTCTTCGGGCACTGGATAATCGACTGCATGAAGCGGGGTTCCAAGTTAATCGTTATCGACCCCCGCTCCACCTGGTTTTCCTGTCGCGCCGATGTTCATCTTCAGAACCGTCCCGGTACCGACGGCGCTATCGCTCTGGGAATGCTCAACGTTATCATTAACGAAGGCATTTACGATAAAGAGTTCGTCGATAAATGGTGTTACGGCTTCGACGAATTGAAAGAAAGGGTCCAGGAATACCCGCCGGAAAAGGTCGAGGAGATTACCTGGGTGCCCGCCGAACTTCTCCGCAAGGCGGCCCGACTTTACGCACAGAACAAACCCTCGGCGATACAGTGGGGCGAGCCGGTCGACGCCATGCCCGCCGGTAGTGTTGTAGCTCAGGCTATCAACCATCTTTGGGCAATTACCGGTAATATCGATAACCCCGGCGGCAACGTCATCGCCAAGAACTCCCACGGTGTTACTACCTACCCCTTCAGCTCTGCCGAGCTTACCAAGCTCTACGGCGAGGAACTGGTAAAGAAGCTCAACGAGAAGCGTATCGGCGCCAATGATTACCCCATGATTAAGAACTTCCGCGGCTGGGTACAGCCCGATGTCCTCATCGAACAGTTGGAGACGGAAAAGCCTTATAAAGTACACGGCGCCTGGATACAGACCTCCAATATCATCGGCGGACAGGCTGCTGACCCCCGCCGCCACTACGAAGCCATGAAGAAGCTTGATTTCGTCGTTGTCGTTGACCTTTTCCAGAATCCCACCTCGATGGCACTGGCGGATATCTTCCTTCCCGCGGTTACCTTCTGCGAGAAGGAGAGCTTCCGTTCCTGGTGGCAGCCCCTCTGCGTTACCCAGCCCGCCATCGACCCCGTCGGCGAGTGCAAGTCCGACTGGGAAATAAACCTTGAAATGGCCAAGCGACTTGCCACCAACCCGATTCCCTACGATACGGTAAAAGACCTCATCAACGACCGCCTCAAGGACGGCAATACCGATTTCGATACTCTCGCCGCCAAGGGTGGTTGGGAATTCCCGCCCGAAGGAGACCCCACTCGCCCCTACTATCGGTATGAGAAAGGACTGCTACGCGCGGATAAACAACCGGGATTCGATACGCCCACCGGCAAGATCGAGCTTTACTCCAAGCGCTACGAAGAATGGGACCTCGACCCTCTGCCCTATTACGAAGAACCCGCCGAGAGTTACGTTTCCACGCCTGATGTTGCCAAGGACTACCCGCTTATCCTCACCACCGGACGACGCTCGCCGGTCTTCTTCCACTCGGAGCATCGCATGATTCCCTGGCTCCGCGAGCTCGACCCCGACCCCACCTGTGAGATAAATGATAAGACCGCCGCCGAACTCTGCATAAGTAACGGCGAATGGGTTTACATTGAAAGCAGGCGCGGTAAAATTAAAATGAGAGCCAAAATTACCGCCACCGCTCATCCCAAGGTCGTTACCGCCCCTCACGGCTGGTGGCTGCCGGAAACAGACGGTAAGGCTCCCAATCTGTTCAGCACCTGGGACCATAATATCAATAATCTTACTTCGATGGGCAACCAGGGCAAGTCCGGTTTCGGCGGGACAGATTACCGCTCGAGTCTCTGCCGCGTTACCAAGATTAAGGATTGAAAGGAGTGGCCAATGGCTCGCAACGGCTTACTTGTTGAATACGAATACTGCACCGGCTGCCACGCCTGCGAGGTAGCCTGCAAGCAGGAGCACAACTTCTCCGACGGCATGGTGGGTATCCGGGTGGATGAAATCGAAACGGTCGGGCCGGACAAGGTACATCTCGATTTTATTCCTTTTACAACGAGATTCTGCGACCTCTGTGCCGACCGTACTAGAGGCGGTGATGTGCCCGCCTGCGTCAAACACTGCCAGGCTAGCTGTATGATGTACGGTCCCGTCTCCGAACTGGTTAAAGCTATGGAGGACAAACCGCGCTCGGTTATCCTGGCTCCGCTTTAGAATAATTTACATCGGGTTCTCAGCTATACTCTGGTAACGCATGAACAGTGCTCGCGGTGCCTGCTGTGCTATCTCTTCCAGCGTCCAGGGCTTGCTGTCGTACTTGGTCAGGTTGTGCGAATGCACCGGCTCGGAATACATGCTGATAGTATTCCCCCCGAGCGTGAATACCGACCCGCTGATGTTTTTCGCCGCATCAGTCGCCAGATAACACACGAAAGGAGCGATGTACTCAGGGCCCGGTGTTATATCCGCCATTGCACGACCGCCCGGCATCGCCGGCAGTTTCCTCAGGAACGGGCTGTCCTCTTCAGGGACGGCCTCGTTATACGTATCCAGTTCGTAAGAAGCCCGCGTCCTTGCCCACGGCGAAAAGGCGTTGCAGGTAATCCCGTAGCTGTATAACTCTATAGCCACTGCCTTTGTCAACCCCACCACACCGGCATTCGCGGCACAGTATTCGGCGTGCTTTATGACATCACCGAGCCATGCCTTGGAAGTACAATTGAGGATTCGACCCCATTTCTTTTCCATCATGTACGGGACGGCATGGCGTATGGTGTTGAAATACCCCTTCGGCTTGACGGTGTTTACCCTGTCCCAGAGTTCTTCGGTCATTTTATCTATCCGGCTGAGCCCGAAAGAACCTGCCACGTTCACCAGGATATCGATGGTGCCGTAAGTGTCCACCGCGGTCTTTATCAGTTGCTCGGCAACGTTAAATCTGGATATATCGCCGTAAAAAGGCGTCGCCTCTCCACCCCTTTCCTTGATTATCATGGCTGTCATCCCCGCGTCGCCACCGATGGCTTCTACCCGCTTTTCAAAAGTCTCCCTTTTCCTCGCGTCGAGTAACTCTAGTTGCGTTTCCTCGATTAGAGCCCTCGTCTGTGAATTCTGAGCACGGTTATTGGTTACTACCCTGGCGCCTCCTTCAGCCAGTCCGATGGCAATGGATCTGCCTATCCCCTGGCCCGAACCGGTCACCACCGCCACCTTGCCTTTTAACATATCTCCCATATTCTCCACCTTTGATATTGTTTCTCTGGTGTTACAGTGCTATCGATACCACGAAAACGGGGCCGAAGATTACAGCTACCTTGCCTACCAGCTTGATGAGGATATTCAAGGAAGGTCCGGCCGTATCCTTGAACGGGTCTCCCACCGTATCGCCGCAGACCGAGGCTTTATGGGCATCGCTGCCCTTGCCCCCGTGTACGCCGGACTCGATATACTTCTTGGCGTTATCCCAGGCTCCTCCCGAATTGGCCATCATCACCGCCATCAGGAAACCGGTCAGGAGCGCTCCGGCCAGTAGCCCTGCCACGCTTTCTGGTCCCAGGGTAAAACCGAGTATCAAAGGTACGATAATCACCAGTACGCCCGGTATCAACATCGACCGCAAAGCGCGGTTGGTAGCAATCTTCACGCAGGCCACGTAGTCCGGTTTGGCCTTACCTTCCATCAGCCCTTTTATTTCGCCGAACTGCCTTCTCACTTCGTTAACGATGGCATAACCGCCGTCGCTGACGCCCTTCATCGCCAGGGCGCTGAAAACAAAGGTCAGCATACCGCCGATGAACACCCCGGCAATAACATCGACGCTGGTCAGGCTGGCGATTTCTATCTCGGCTACTTCAAAGTAGGTTGCCAGCCAGGCTAGGGATGCCAGCGCTGCTGAGGCAATAGCGAATCCTTTGCCCAGTGCTGCCGTTGTGTTGCCTACAGCGTCCAGAGCTTCGCAGCGTTCCCTGACGTCTTTGCCCAGCCCAGCCATCTCGGCGATGCCCGCCGAGTTATCGGCGATGGGACCATAACAATCCATCGCCAGCAACATTCCGAGGTTTATCAGCATGCCCATGGCGGCTATAGCAATCCCCAGCAAGTCGCCGAAAATATACGCAAGAATCGTGGCGATCACCACGAGGAGCACTGGTATTACCGTGCTTATCATACCGGTGGCGATACCTTCGATAATCACCACCGCCGAGCCACTCTGGGCTGCTCTGGCTATCTTCTTCGTGGGATTACGGTCTGCCGAGGTGTAGTATTCCGTTGCCTGAGCGATGAGAAATCCGGCGACCAGACCCGATATCAGCGCCCAGAAGAGTGAAAACTCGCCGGTAAAACCCCAGATTATAAATAAAGCGGCGATTATCATCAAAATGTTACTGACATATACGCCCCGGTTCATCGTCGCATGAGCCCTAGCTACCTGCTTCTCGAAGTCAAGCGCCTTAATCTCTTTGGGTCTTACCGATAGAGCCCCGATTATCGAGACGACGATTCCCGCGGCTGCCAGGCATAACGGCATGAACATCCCGGTCGTCAAATCCAGGGCAAGTACTCCCAGCACCATCGATGCCGCGATAGCTGACACGTATGATTCGTATAAATCCGAGCCCATCCCGGCGACATCGCCCACATTATCGCCCACGTTGTCGGCGATTACCGCCGGATTACGCGGGTCGTCTTCGGGTATCCCGTGCTCCACTTTCCCGACCAGATCAGCACCCACATCCGCACTCTTGGTAAAAATTCCGCCGCCGGCTCTCAGGAAGAGGGCTACCGACGATGCCCCGAAGGCAAATCCCAACCAGACATGAAAATTATCTGGGTTGCTGGCATCCCAGATAAAGGAGATAATGGCAAGACCCAGCAATCCCAGACCAACCACGCAGAAGCCCATCACGGCACCACTGGAGAATGCTATTTTAAGTCCCATTGCCCAGCTGTGTAAGGCGGCATGGGCTGTCCGCACGTTGGCTTTAGTGGCAATATTCATCCCCAGCCAGCCCGCCAGAGCTGAAGTTACCGTCCCCGCTAGGTATCCTATGGCTACAAACGGCCGTGGTTCGATGAAAACAGCCAGAACGATAAAAATAATAACGGTAAAAACCGTCAGGGTGGTGAACTCCCGGCGCAGAAAGGCCATGGCTCCCTGCCGGATAGCTCGGGAGATTTCTTTCATTTTGGCATTGCCTTCGCTCTCACGGAGGATGAAGTATGCCAGGTAACCCACGAAAGCCAGTCCCAGCACTCCCCCGAGGATTATCAGCAGCATCAGTGCCCAGTCTTCCATAGTGCAAACTCCTGTATATTTATATCATGTCTGGAGAAAAGAAAAGGAGGTTATTGACCCCCTCTATTTGATAATTTAGTGTCTGTTTGATAAATATCCACAGTCTGGTTTTCTGTAGTCTATCATATTTGAATTTCAAGGTCAATCGAGATTATTTTCCGGTTACGGTTGTTTTTTCAGTATTCTCATGATATCTCTACCGTATTTGTTTGCTCTTCTCTCTCCGAAACCCTTGATTTCCATCAACTCATGCATATTCGAGGGATTAATGCGTATAATCTCCTTTAACATTGAATTACGCGCGATGATATTCTCGGTAAGATTCTCCTCGGTGGCTCTTTTCTGCCGCCATTCAATCAGCGCTTCATAGATGTCCATTTGTTTGTCGTCAAGAACAGGCTCATTCGTCTTCGTTTCGGGCATGTCTTTTTCGGACATCGCCTCCTCGATGCTGGCGGGAATATCAACGGGCAAGCTTACGAGTCTCTTTTCCAGTTCCTCCTGCCTCATGGTCAGGGTAAGGTCGCTGCGCGTCCTCTCGAGCACCCCCCTTACCATATCGGTAGTCCGCCTCAAACCACCGGTGATAGCATCCGGGTAGTCCATCGTTACCAGCGTGCTGTAGATGTCATCCATGATACCCAGTAGTTCTTCACCGCGTGACAGGTCGCCCCTTCTCATGCTGTCGAGTAGATAGCGGCGTATCTCTCCCACAGCCTCACCCAGACCGTTCAGGTAAGCGGCATCGTCAACCCTCAGCGTTTTGGGACTGGGAAGTGATTTCCCGTTCACCAGTGCTAGCGTTATACTGGCTTCGGCATACTCTTTGTGTGCATCACGGATTATTCCCCCATTTGCTAGTTCCCGGTTGCTGTTGACGGCTTTTTCGGCATCGGAAATCAAGCTCCTGGCTTTTCGCAGCAATTCCTCAGCCTCATCAAATTCCTGGCGGTGCACGGCACGTATGGCGTTACTGCTGTGCCTTATCGAGTCGCGGCATAATGGCAGCATTTGCTCTCTGGCTCCGTCCTTGGCCGCAAGGCTTTTTCTTATCTGCTCAGCGATTGAATCCAGATTATTCATCTCGCTCTCCTTTGATTATATTTACCAGTTGCCGCGTCGCTTTCTCAATGTCGTCCGCGCCGAGGACGGCGCTAATCACGGCAACGGCATCAGCGCCAGCGCGAACCACGTCTCTAATATTATCCTCTTTTATCCCCCCGATAGCCACAATCGGCATGTTTACGGCTGCTTTTATCTTGCCCAGCAGTTTTATCCCCACCACCTTGGCACGCTCCTTGGTGCCGGTGGAGAACATTGCTCCCACCCCGATATAGTCGGCGCCATCCGCGCTCAGGGCAAGTGCTCTATTGACGGTGCGCGCCGAACCACCCAGTATTTTATCCTGAGTTAAAAGCTGTCTGGCAGTCGCCACCGGCAGGTCTTCAGGTCCCACGTGCAGTCCGTCGGCATCTACCGCCAGGGCTATATCGAGGTAATCGTTCACGATAAACAGGATATCTTTTTCCCGGCACAAGTCCCTGATGTCCCGGGCTATCGCCAGTAGTTCTTTCTTGCCGTGCTCTTTATCACGCAGTTGAATTACCCCGGCGCCACCCAGGATTACCTGAGCCGTCACCTCCTGATAACTGCGTCCCTTCAACATGGCCATATCAATAATCACGTAAAGACCCCTGAGTTTGCTCAACTTATCCTGGCGGGATATTTTTTGCAGCAGTTCCTTCTCAACCGTATACAGGGTAAAACGCGCATTCCTGTATTTTGCCGTGTCCAGCTTAAGGTCAGGCACCCGGGCTATTTCCTCAAGGACACGCAGGGACTCCTGAATCCTCCTGGCGTTTGCGATTATCGTATCTTTGGTGTTTCTCGGCTTCGCTTCCCCAGCAACCAGCATGTCGGCGCCGACATCACCGTTGGCATCGCGGGCGTTGATGAGTTTCAATTGAAATTCATCGCCCACCCTGGTGATACCGTGGCGCATGTCCTTCAGCTGCTGGGTCAATCCGGTATCGTTCAGAGAAAGGCGCGCTACCTCTTCGAGGACTCTCAGTCCCTCGCCGATGCGGTTCAGGTTGGCATCGATGATGCGTAATGTGTCTCTGGAAATCCCTGTCATGGCTAAATTCTAGCACAGCATTTTTAGGGGGTAAAGAGGACTTGTGTATCATGACCCGGCGACGGCGTTTTCTATCAGTTCGATGCGCGATACCCTGCCGCTTTTTTCCATCTGGATTGCCAATACGTCGATGCGTTGCGAGAGTGGCAGGGTTTTCCGGTTCTGCCCCTAGTGAGTAGCCACGGCATTCAGTCTCTGCATTTTTACCGGGGTTATCGATTCCTCGGGAGTGCCGAAGCCTCGGCTTCTCCTGGTGCGGACTTCGATAAAGACCAGCGTGTCTCCTGTCCGGGCGACGATATCGATTTCACCCTCGGGGCAGCGGTAGTTGGTCTCGATAATGTCATACCCGTTCCGCTCGAGGAAATCCCGAGCGATATTTTCACCGCGTATGCCCAGTTCTCTCCGTTTCATAAGCGACATTCCAGAGCTTCTTTTACCGGCCCGAAGGACCGGCGGTGTTCTGGACAGGGACCCTGTCTTTGCAGATGAGTGAGGTGCTCCCGCGTGCCGTAGCCTTTATGCCTGGAGAACTCGTAGCCGGGATATATTTCATCCATCGCGCTGACTATTTTATCTCGGTATACCTTGGCGATAATCGAAGCGCAGGCAATGGAGAAGCAGATGCTGTCCCCGAAGGTTATCCCTTTCTGCGGAATGGTTACTTCAGCTATTTTGAAATAATCTATCAGCAGGTATTGCGGTTCGGGTATCAGCTGCTCCACCGCCGCTTTCATCGCCAGGCGCGTGGCCCGAGCTATTCCCACGCTATCGATCTGTTCTGGCGTTATAACACCTATCGCTGTAGCTACCGCTTTTTCTGTGATATATTCGTACAGACTTTCGCGTACAGTGGGACTTAGCTGCTTGCTGTCCCTTACCCTGTTACGCCAGCGTCCTTTCGGGTTCTCAGGAAGAATAACGGCCGCCGCCACTACCGGCCCCATCAGAGCACCTCTACCAACCTCGTCCACCCCGGCGATAAAATGGTATCCCCGGGCGTGTAAAGCCTTCTCCTCGCTGAATGACGGCTTCTGACGGGTGTTTATCTGCCTCACCCCCTGTTATTTTGGAAGTAACGGCCGTATTTTCCCCCAGATTATCTCGGCAATCTTTTCCTTGCTGAAAGCCGCGTTAATCACGCACCAGCGCTGCGGTTCGGCTCTGACCAGCGCCTGGTAGCCTTCCCTGATTCTGTTATGGAAATCCACCGACTCTACCTCGAAGCGGTCGATATTTTGGCCTTTCCTAGCCAGTCCCTGTTCGGGAGGTATATCCAACAAAAAGGTAATGTCGGGCACGAGTCCCGACATGCCGATTTTGTTAACCGCCTCGACCATCGCTAAATCGAGGGCGCGCCCGTAGCCCTGGTAGGCCGTCGTCGAGTCGGCGTAGCGGTCGCAGACAACGCTGATACCCTTTTCCAGGGCGGGTTTGATGACTTCGCTGACGAGCTGAGCGCGCGAGGTATTGAAGAGCAATAGTTCCGCTACCGGGGATATGGAGGTGTCCTGCGACCATTTCAGGATGCTATTGATTTTCTCCCCGAGTCTGGTTACCCCCGGTTCGTAAGTCAGCAGCGAGGGTATGCCCGCATGTTTCAGTTGCTGGTGCAGCAGCCTGGCCTGAGTACTCTTTCCGGAGCCTTCACCGCCTTCAAAGGTGATGAACAGAGCCATAGCTGCCTTCCTTTCTTGTTACAATATATGAACTATTTCTGCTCTTTATATATACGAACCCGTCTATCCGGGTCTTTGCCCAGACTGCGGGAGGACAGGTCGCTACGCTGGGCGATAAGATGCTGCAGGCGACGGATGTACGAGCTCTGCGGACTCAGCTCTACTTCTTCCTCGTCGTTCTCTTTGAGCTTATTCACCGCTTCCTCGGCTTCGCTCATCGCCTTCTGTAAATACTCCGATTTTCCTGCCCCGCCGCTGACAATCGTGCTCAGCAGCTGCCGGATATGCGGCGGCGTATTGCTCCGCAGGACGTAAACGGGTATGCTCATACTCTCGGAATCGCGTATCTTCTGTGGTTTCCTCTGGTAGTAGTTGCGCGACGTTATGAACATGCGGGCATCGCGCAGATTTTCCACCATCACCGCATCGATACCCATTTCTCTCGCTGCCTGCGTCACCCGGCTCTTGTTCACGCCGAACAGGTATATTTTTACCGGCTGTGCTTTACTGCTGATTTCTCTCCTCTTGACGACCTTCCCATCGTCCACCGCCGACTTATCAATCTTGACGTTGCCCTCTTCGTCCAGCCAGCGTATTTCCGTCCCCGGAGGCGTGCCACGCAGGAGGGCATCGACCGCCTCGCCGACTTCCGGGTGGATGGCTACTCTATCGAAGTCCTGAATTTCCACGACGATGTCGAATGTAGGCGGCGATTTCCTTTCCAGTATCGATTTTTGCGTGCCGCGTCGTCGGGCTTCCTCGTCGCCCAGCGTCACCGACTGTATCCCGCCGACGAGGTCGGATAGTGTGGGATTCATCATGAGGTTATCCAGCGTGTTACCGTGGGCCGTCCCCACCAGTTGCACCCCCCGCTCGGCGATGGTCCTCGCCGCCAGCGCCTCGAGCTCGGTGCCTATCTCATCGATGACGATAACCTCAGGCATGTGGTTCTCCACTGCCTCGATCATCACGGCATGCTGCAAACTCGGCGTCGTTACCTGCATGCGCCTGGCATGCCCGATAGCCGGATGCGGTATGTCGCCATCGCCGGCAATTTCGTTGGATGTATCCACGATGATAACGCGCTTGTTCATGTCGTCGGCCAGCACCCGCGCCACTTCCCGCAGCATCGTCGTTTTTCCCACCCCCGGTCGACCCAGCAGCAGGACGCTTCTCCCCGATTCCACCAGGTCCTCGATTATTTTAATCGTCCCGAAGACAGCCCTTCCCACGCGGCAGGTCAATCCAACGATGCGACCCTGCCGATTGCGTATCGCCGAGATGCGGTGCAGCGTGCGCTCGATGCCGGCACGGTTATCATCCCCGAAACTGCCGATTCGCGTAACCACGTAGTCGATATCCGCCTCCTCGACCTCCTTGCTGTCGAGCTCCATCTCCCGTCCCGGAAAGCGCGCCTCCACTGGCCGGCCCAGGTCGATTATAACCTCGAGCAGATTCCTGACATCTTTCTGCCGGCTCAAAGGCTGCCGTATGCGCGGCGGCAGTATATCGAGCATGGCTTCCATGTCGTCGGTTACTGTCTTCTGCAACTGCCCACCCCTTAATTTTTATCAAGCTTTCCCGGATGCTATATCCAGATAATATCTATGAAACCTGTAGTCACCGGTAAGTTCGGGATGAAACGCCGTCACCAGCAGTTTATCCTGTCTGGCGGCCACTATCGTGCCATCATCGAGCTTCGCCAGCACCTCGACGCCGTCCCCGCAACGCTCTATCATTGGTGCCCTTATAAACACAGCCGGATATGGTTCTTCTCCCAGTACCGGAATCGCCAGTTCCGTCTCAAAGCTCTCGCGTTGCCGCCCGAAGGCGTTCCTTTTCACCTTTATATCCATCAGGTCGAGAGCCTTGGTCGTGTTGCCGGAGATATCTCTGGATAGCAGTATCATTCCGGCGCAGGTGCCGAATATTGGCTTGCCTTCTTTTACCAGGGCCTTTATCCCGCTTTCAAGATTATAAGCCGCAATCAGCCGGCTGATAGTCGTGCTTTCACCGCCCGGAATAATCAGCCCGTCCACTCCTAGAAGTTCATGGGGCAAACGGACGGGCATGGCTTCGACGTTCAGTTGTTGTAATACCTTAATATGTTCGGCGAAGGCTCCCTGCGATGCAAGGACACCGATTTTCATTTAGTGTTTTTCTCCTGCTTTATTGTTTACCAGCCCCTCTCTGCCAGTAGTTGCTCGGATGGTATCTGCTTGATATCCAGTCCGCTCATGGCTTCGCCCAGGTCCTTGGACACTTCGGCAATTATGGCCGGGTCCTGATAATGGGTGGTCGCTTTGACAATGGCCTTGGCTCTCACCTCCGGGTTGCTCGACTTGAAAATTCCCGAGCCCACGAAGACACCCTCGGCTCCGAGCTGCATCATAAGGGCCGCATCGGCTGGCGTGGCGACGCCACCCGCGGCGAAATTGACCACCGGTAGCTTGCCCGTATTATGTACTTCGGTTACCAGCTCGAAAGGTGCCCCGAGCTCCTTGGCTTTGGCCATCAGTTCTTCCTGAGGAGTGTTCGCCAGCTCCCTGATGCTGTCCATTACCGACCTTATGTGCCGCACCGCCTCGACGACGTTTCCCGTACCTGCTTCACCCTTGGTGCGAATCATCGCCGCTCCCTCGCCGATTCTGCGCAGGGCTTCTCCGAGGTCGCGGCAACCGCAAACAAACGGTACTTTAAAGTCGTGTTTCCAGATGTGGTGGCTCTCATCGGCAGGTGTCAGTACTTCCGACTCGTCGATATAGTCCACGCCAAGTGCTTCCAGCGCCTGCGCCTCCACGAAATGCCCTATCCGACACTTGGCCATCACCGGTATGGAAACGGCTTTCATTATTGCCTCTATCACCGTGGGGTCGGCCATGCGAGCGACACCACCGGCGGCACGGATATCGGCCGGGACCCTCTCCAGTGCCATTACCGCGCAGGCCCCTGCCTCCTCGGCGATCTTGGCATGCTCCGGAGTGACCACGTCCATGATTACACCACCCTTGAGCATCTGTGCCAGTCCCGTCTTTACCTTCCACGTCCCGGTTTCCATATTCACTACCTCTCTCCCTGATTTATAGTAATATTTTACTCCTGTCTATGGTTGTTATCAAGACATTTGTATGGTTACAGCTAATTCCCAGCTTACCGCCCGTAAGTTATTGATTACTACCTCCATATTGGTTTAATTGACTGGGGAAATACCGTGTGGGTATACTATTCCTGAAAGAGCAATGAGCGTCGGCATTCTGGAACATAAGAGCGATAGATTTATCAATGACGTCATCTCTCAATTGAGTGATATCCAGATTGAGTTTATCAGCACCACTGGCGAAAGTGTTCCGATGGAAAGCTCCTATCGGGTCATCGTCGACCGGCTTAGCTTCCGCTATCCATTTCTCCGGGAATTGATGAAAGGCCTGTCGCTCGGCGGAACATATGTAATCAATAACCCTTTCACGTCATCATTAACCAATAAATTTATCGAAATACAGCTGGGAAGTCGTCTAGGCTTGCCCTTCCCCAGGACCATGGTTTCGCAGCCGTTACTTGAACAGGTAACTGATGAAATCGGTCTGCCGTGTATTATTAAACCCTTCGACGGCTATGCCTGGGAGGATGTCTACGTGGTTAACTCTATTGATGAGTTAAGAGAGAGATATCAGTCCCTGTACTCTTCCCGCATACTCATGGCGCAGCAAATGATAAAATACACGGACTACTTCAGGGTATTTTGCATCAACAAACGAGATATCCTGATTATCAAGTGGATTCCCAAACCTCTGGCTATGGGGCATTATCTTCACAGTGATACGGATTTGCTGGGGGATGCCAAGAACACAATAAACACAATGACTATTCAGTTAAATACATCGCTGGACCTGGACATGAATGTCGTCGAGTGGTGTGTGGACGGGGAAGGAAAATGGTGGATTATCGATGCCTTTAATGAGGTCCCTGAGGTTATTCCCGAGGCGCTACCCCACGATTACTATACATGGATTGTTAATAAGTTTGCTGAATGTATCAGCGAGAAATTATCTTCTGATATAAGAAACAGGGTTCCATTCCACAATTAACAGTTCCGCACTTTTCACCTTGACATTAGTCTCACGACCAAGTTAAATATTTATATGGATATTTTTCTCTTCATCCTGGTAATCATCGGCATGGTGGGAGTATTCTACCTCCTGACCAGGTGGGAAAAGAGAACCAAGAATACCTATAAAGAGAAGGCGGCTAATCTACTGCTGGCATCCGACCCCGACCCCAAGGAAGTGCGGGATACTATAAAAAACCTGCGCCTGTACGCCGGCCGTTTCTTCAAGGATAAGGAAGCAATAAGACTTCTCACCGAGCTACAGGATAAGCACGGACATCTTCTTATATAATGGGCTTTTTCACCGGAATGCCGGGGCGGCGGGGGTATTGCGGCGGAGAAGTTTTCACTTTATCGATGATAATCAGGCACCTGTCATCATCGAATTCATCCAGTGTTATATCCCGTACTTCTCCTATTTTTCCACCCAGTACGTTCACCGCCCGGGAAGCATCGTTTATTTCCCCGATAATTTCTCCCTTTTTCTGGGCAATCAGCCTGCCACCCACGGCGCAAAAAGGGAGCGTCAACTCGACCAATACGTTCAACGGTGCCAGCGCCCGGGAAACGACCACCCTGAACTTCTCCCGATATCGGTCATCGTGGGCGATATCTTCGGCGCGACCACGCACTATTTCAACGCCGTCCAGCTCCAGTTTTAACGTAACATGCCTTAGAAATTCCACTTTCTTGGCGGTGGCTTCCAGCAAGACAAGCTGGATATCCGACCGGGCTATGCGCAGCGGTATCCCTGGAAAGCCTGCCCCGGTACCCACATCGATAATACTCAATGGCTTGTCTTGCGGAGAAGGAAATCCCGCTATCACCGTGAGAGAGTCCAGGAAATGGGTAATCTGCACCTCTTCATAGACGGTCACACTGGTAAGATTTATTTTCCTGTTCCAGTCTGCCAGCTCCCGGTAATAGACCTCGAACTTTTCAAG
>SMTZ1_10001397_pt1 | contig 43757 bp, 37 predicted proteins | sample DeeMarSWOR136_30_FD_25667 | JGI IMG/M metagenome (IMG submission 25667) | reverse complement strand
CACAGCAACCGGAACGATCATGGGCACCACATCCTACATGAGTCCGGAACAGGCCCGAGGCCAATCCCTGAGCTATCCTTCCGATGTCTTTTCCCTGGGGGTCGTCCTGTATGAAATGGTCACCGGTGAGCTTCCGTTCAAAGGCGATAATCCGGTCGACACCATGCATGCCATCGCTTTCGAAGAGGCTCGTCCGGTCACAGCCGTCCGCAAAAACCTTCCACCCGATCTCCACAGGATCATCGCCCGCTGCCTGCGAAAGCGGCCAGAGGACAGGTATCCCGATGCCGGCGACCTGTCCGCCGATCTCAAGCGCCTCAAGACCGATATCGAATCTGGAGTCCGGCGTCCGTTTTCCCTGGACCAGAAACTCGATGAGTTGAAGTATTGGTTGACGACTTCCCTGCCTGCCGGTCCTCAGGGTATCATGATCGTGGCGGCTGTACTTGTCGTGGCAGCCATCCTCATCTTCACCGACATCCAGTGGGCGAATCTGCTATGGATCGGCATCCTCGGTCTTCTGGTCTTCCGCTACGTAAAAAACCGAAAAAAACGCATGCTGAAGCGCTTTATTTCTCAAGTTTCCAAAATAAAAGCGGTCCGGGCTGTCCGTATCAAGGAGGATTCGATCACGGTGGTCGTGGATAAGGCTCAGGCCAGTCAGTACATCCGGATCAACAGTCTGGTGGATGAGATCAATAAGAAGCTCTATTTCGGGCGGTCAGTCGAAGTAGCTGTCAGGGACGACATTCCGGAGGAAGAATTCCAGACCATGCTGAGAGAGACGGGCATCGCTTTTGTCCGCGACGATGTCATTCTTCGTTAGATATTTTTTTCAGCCTTTTGAAACAAACGCTAGTCTTTCAGGATAAACATGTCTCCTCGGTGCTCGGGACAAAAGATCGCTGTCTGGTTTTTGATTCATTGACCGCCCCATTTTCACTATGTTAGGATTGCTCAATATACTCAACCAATAAAGGAGCCCTTAAAGAAATGATAAAAACAGCGAAAGGAATTATCATCGCTTCAGTGCTCGTGATCTTGTCTGCCCCCTTGGTTCCGGCTCAGGCCAATGATTCGAGAATCGCAGCCCGGGTCGTCGAAGAGTTGAAGGTCAAAATCCCGGAATGGTTAAAAGAAAGCGCTGTGCCGGGTGCAGCGGTCACCATAGTTGACGACAAATCGATCCTGTGGCAGACGGTCTTCGGACAAACCAGCCGTGAGGGAGGTCTACCCATCACGACTGAGACCTTGTTCAGCATCCAGTCCATGTCCAAGAGTTTCACAGCACTCGGTGTGCTGATGGCAGTCCAGGATGGAGTTCTCGACCTCGACACTCCGATCACGAAATATATTCCCGAATTCATGGTCAACAGCCCGTTCGAGGATCACCCAGAGCGCAAAATGACGCTCCGTCTCCTGCTCTCCCACAGAGCCGGATTCACGCACGAGGCTCCGCTGGGAGGTAATTATGATGACCGTCCCCATTCCTTTGACGAGCATGTGCTGAGCATTTCCGATTCCTGGCTCCGTTATCCTGTGGGATATCGTTATAGCTACTCCAATCTAGGTATCGACTTGGCCGGCTACATCCTTCAGGAAAAGGTTGGGATGCCCTTATGGGACTACATACAGCAGAAGGTCCTCAACCCACTGGGAATGGAGCAGAGCACCATGGATGTCGATAAGATCATGCAGAGTAAAAACCGGGCCATTGGTCACGTCTCGCCCAAAGCGAGAGTCGAAGGAGGGATACCTGTATTTATCCCCATGATTCCGGCAGGAGGTGTGTATACCAATATTCTCGATATGGCGAAATATATGCAGTTTCATATAAACAGAGGCCGAATCGACGGCCGCCAGCTCCTCGAAGGCAAGCTGATCGATCAGATGCATGCCGTCTCTCTCCCAGAAGATCACCAGAGAGCTGGTTATGGTCTCTGTCTTAGTCGAGGCGTCGTCAGCAGGACGTACTATCTCCAGCATGGTGGAGGAGGGTATGGTTTTGCCACCTCGATGGTCATGTATCCCGAGATCAAATTGGGCGTTGTCACTATGTGTAACTCTCGTGAGACCCGGGTCAACGGGGGGAGGGTCATAGAGGTGGTCAACCGAATCATCGAAGAGGAATTGGGAAATACAGAACCCCATCCGGCACAGCCAACAGTGGGTACGGCGCGGCCTGTGAGCCTGACGGACGAGAGGATAGAGAGACTCAAGGGCATGTACGATCAGAACATCGTCATCGGTCAGAAAGATGAGGAATTCGGGATTACCCTCGGCCGTGATTTCTACCCTCTGAAGTTCTACCTGGATCATGAGGGCGAGCTGGTGGGCGTTTTCGGGAACTACTCAGAACTTCGTGTGAAGCCGCCGCTGTGGGGACAGAATGGCTCGCTGGTCCATCTGAACCGATACTCTGGGAGCTGCAGATATTATGACTTCCACAGGCCTGAGAAATCAAAGGATCGACCCGGTCCTGACAAGCCAGAATGGAAACGATATCTGGGCCGCTACCGCATGTTAGCCTGGGGACGGATGCAGAGTAGCTTGCTTTCGATTCGCGTAAGAGATGGATACTTGAACTGTAACAACATGCGCTGTACTGAGTTCGAACCGGGATTGTTCTTCACCTTCAATGGGGAGGCCCTGGATTTCCGCGGAACCATTCCCACCTACCGCAATATCATGCTGATAAAATCCGTTGATTAGTCTTTGAATGAGCGTTTAGACCATTTTCTTTCATGAAGTTGGCAAAGGTGGAATAGTGTCTATTGTCCAAAAACGGACATAAACTGTAAATAATCGAACAGATCAAATTTGTCAGCTTGCGTAATTGCCTAAAAACCATGATGGTATATTTTTTGCTTATCAATAACACGGAATGTTGAATGAAGAGAATAAACTGATGCAATACATTCATCGGTAAAGGAGGACCTATGTGCAGCTTTTATAGAATAACTGGGATAGTGATCCTGGCTGGATTTCTGATAACTTTTGGAGGTCTGGCGTCTGCAGACCAGATTCACGAACTCGCCCAGAAGGGAGATTTGGAAGAGGTCAAAGCCATGATCGAAAAGGATCCCGGGCTGGTCAATATCAGAGATAAAGACGGCCGCACGCCGCTCCACTGGGCCAGCCGCGGCGTTCATCTCGAGGTCGTGAAATTTCTAGTGGACAAGGGCGCAGACGTCAACGCCGAGGACAGCAATAAAGTCGTCCCCCTCCACAGTCTAGCTGTCCGCAATGCCGCCGCGGCCATCGCAATTCTGACTGCCAAAGGAGCGAACGTCGATGCGAAGGACTACGGAGGAAATACCGCACTCCATTATGCAGCCTTATACGATGCCGCGGATGCCGTGGTTCTCTTGATAGAAAAAGGCGCGGATATCGAAAACCGAGAGAATTACGGGCGTACTCCGCTTATTCTGTGCGCCCGGGAAAGGGGAGGCCCCCGCACCATAAAGGTTCTCCTTGAAGCTGGCGCCGATGTCAATGCCAGGGACAAATTCCAGGATACGGCCCTCAATCTGGCCTCCTGGCGGGGAAAAAAAGAGGTCGTCGATGTCCTCCTGGATGCAGGAGCTAAAATTCCCTCCAAAGGCCGTGATGTCCGGTACCTCTTTTCCGAGGCTGCATCCCACGGCCTGAATCGCTTGTTCGACGCTGTCGCCAAGGCGGGCGGCGATCCCACATTCAAGCTATCCAATGGCGGCACGCTGCTTCATGCAGCTGCCTCAGGCGGCTCGGCTGAAATCATCGAGATCCTGATCGGCAAAGGTCTGGATATCAACCTGAAGGACAACTACGGATGGATCCCCCTGCATTATGCTGCAAGAGATGGACGGGTCGAAGCTGTCGAGCGGCTGATCACAAAGGGAACGGATATCGAAACACGCACCATTATGGGACAGTCTCCTTTGAATGTCGCCGATGAGATGAAGCATGACAAAGTGCGTGCTCTCCTGATAGCAAAAGGTGCTGAAGATAAACTCATCCAGTTTCCTGTCCTTGAAGGGGACTATATGGGCCAGAAGCCTCCAGGAGAAGCGCCGGAACTTTTCGCTCCAGGAATTGTCTCCTCCATATGGGGACTTCATTCCGCCGCGGCTTTTTCCCCTGATGGGAATATTGCCATGTGGGCACCCATGATCACGATTCCTGGCCGGCTCTATTCCACAGGAGGGATTTTAATGTCGGAGCGTAAGAACAACCGCTGGACAGCACCCCGTTTTACCCCTTTTCCAGGCGATGGAGAGGGAGATGTTCCATTTTTTGCACCTGATGGAAAGCGTGTTTACTTCATGTCTGCACAGGCAGTTCCCGGCGATCCTCAGTCCGAAAAGGAACGGATTTGGTATGTAGACCGTTCTGCGGATGGGTGGTCAGAACCAAAGCCCGTCGACCCTTTGGTCAACGATTACCCCCATCACTGGCATTTCTCGGTGGACGCCGACCACACCATCTACTTCAGCTCTAGTGTTCCCGAGGGGCTCGGCGAAGGGGACATCTATTGTGCGAAACGTGTGGATGGTAAATGGCAGAAACCCGTAAACCTTGGCACCCCTGTCAATTCCGATAAAGGCGAGGGCATGCCTTTCATCGCTCCGGACGGCAGCTACCTTGTTTTTTCTCGTACCTATGATCTATACATCAGCTACCGAGATAAGGATGGTGGTTGGACCGAACCTCAAAGTCTGGGAAATCCCATCAACTCACCCAGCATCGATATCTGTCCGATGGTCAGCCCTGATGGAAAATATCTGTTTTTCCTCAGCCAGAGGGGAGGCGAAAGCCACATTTGGTGGGTGGACGCCGGCTTCATCGAAAAGCTCAAGCGCTAATGCTATATCTTTCAAGTCACTGCAAGGCCATGAACCCGGCCATTACAAGGCTCTGTTTCCTGTCGTTAGCACAATAGAACTTTCACACATGCGAGGAGCGTCAGCAACGAAGCAATCTCATTTAAAGGTATCTCTAAGAAGGAGCATTGCTAAGGGTCGTTGTGAGCGATAACCCGAGCAACTTTCCAGGATCCATCTTTTTGTTTCTGCAGCACCCGAAACAGTTTTCCTCTCTGCTCGATAACTTCACAGCTGGCGATCATTTCTGCGACAGCGTCGAAAAATCCCCATTCAAAGGCCCAATCACCGACCACTTTGATTTCTTCCCATCGATGTTCATATTTTTTTATCACATAGGTTTTACCGGCTTCTTTCTGCTCTTCCATGTAGGACTTTATAGCATCTATTCCCCTGGTGGGCTGTTTGCCAGGCTCGAGAAGAACGCCGTCTTCGGTCCACAAGGATAACAGAGTGTCAAAGTCTCGTGCTTTGGAGGCGTTTATATCCTTCGCGTGCAGCTCCCGGATAGCTGTTAATTCATCTTTTTTGTTCTTTGTCATTGTTAAATTTATACATATTACTGGTCTGTAACGCAACTCCGCCTCTATGCAGAGGATCTCAGCGACGCAACAGCTGCCTCTTCTGAGTTTCCGAGACCCTCTTTGCAAATTCGAGTCGTACACAAAAACAACTGGCCGAAGATACCGCACACTTTACGATGGGCGAAGCCTTCAAGTTTATTACCGGAAGCGGATAGCGACTCCGACGATGAGCCTTTCATAGTAAACCATCGTCCCTCGTCTGTAGCGGCGGACTGCCACGTGGTCACGGAAATGTTCATCCACAGTGATCACCACAGCATCGGCTCCCATCCGGGCCGCTTTTTCACGAAGCTTGTTTTCGACAAAATATCGGCTCATCCTGGGTTTAGGCCTGATCCAGACTTCGCCCAACTCGATGTAATTTCTTCGAGGCCGGTGTCTGATAAGCAGTACACGGTCCGGATGGGTTCGGTCAAAATGTGGTGTGCCGGGGTAAAAATCGTATCCAACGTATGAGCGGCAGGAAGAAATCCCCACTATTGCAACGAGGAGGAAAGGCATGTAGGTCAGTTTTTTTCTCATTTTCGACCTCCATTCACCATGTCCTATTTCATTCCACATCTTACTTGAGCAAAAAACATACCAGGATTCGACCGTCCATATAAAGATTCTAAGTCGTTGTAAATAAAAGAAATAAAAGCCAACTGCCTGGTTCAGATCTATTTTCAAGGGATTTCTGTACGATAGGATGGGATCTGTTGTCCTCATTTCAGGACATGAGAGTGACCGCAATTGATAGAAAATTCTCTGGAATAATCAACAGGTGTGCTGACTATAAGTGTCGGGTGAAGTCTGTCTACTTACAAATCAGGTTATCTTAAATACTTACCTTATAGTCAATACTGTAGACATGATAAAAGCTAGAAAAATAATGGATGTGATTCTCAGTATTGTCCATTCCAAACTGAGATTTATCTCTCCATGATATATATCGGTCAGGGCAAGGTGACTGAAAAGAAGTGCTACTAGTGAAATACCTGAAAGAAATATTGTTATTATTGAGTACTTTTTAAGTTTGTTCATTTTACTATCTCCGTTTTATTTCTCCCCCTATTTGTTTTTTGTTTTTCTGTTCCCCAATTCAGCAGAAATATCTTTGGCTGGTCCTAAATATGCTCCACACTCACCACAGATCTTTTGAGTATCAGGATTTTCGGCATTGCATTTCGGACATTTAACAGTCAATGTCTTCCCCTAACCTAGCTTGAAAAGAATATCAAGGAATAAGAGGATGTGTCAATTAACACTTGTTTTGATTGCAGCAAAGTCTAGCTTTGTATCAATTTCCTCGCTGTGTCGACAACTAACCGTGCATCTCCGATAGCCTCCTCTGCATCATCTTTTGTGTATTCCTCGGTGGGGATGAAATCAATATCTCCATAAAAAGCCAGTTCTCTTTCCTTCCTGAGCCTTTTGGATATGTCAGCGAGGCTTTTTAATTGTTTTGCAATATCCTTTGGAAATTTCTCTTCATGCTCAAGCAGAAGGCCGCCGACATCGTGAATCTTCGGCGGTTCCACTCCAACAAAACGCAGCATACCTTTTAGAGAAAGTTCGACGATTTCTTGAGCTTCTCTTATAACATCTGAAAAAGCGCTTTTCTTGAAAAGAAGGTCCAAAATATCCAGCCTATCCGCTGCCTTTTTTAGATAGCTCTCTGCGAGGCTTTTCGTGTTCATAATTCGATGACTTCGCCCGGTTGATAATCCGGTTTCAAAACCCAGTGCCAGATATTTCCTTTCCACACCCTCTTGGCACCCAGCTCTTTGAGTCTTTTTCGAAGCCGTTCGAGTCTTTTCGAGAAGAATGCTTTTTTGTCATAAAGGATACGGGCATCCTCCACCATATCGAGAAACAGAGGGCTTCCCAATTCAGCTTCCTGAGGAGTCTTAAAAATTGCAGAGATATAAGTGTCGATTCCCTCCTTTTTGAGGGATTCCAGAAAAGGTGCGATCCTGTCCTCTACAGCCGAAAATTGGGCGACTCTTTTCATTCTTCCTTTAGGGAGATTTTCAGCAATGATTAAGAGATCAATGTCAGAATCATATCGAAAAGTTTCTCTGGCGACCGAACCAAAGACGACGAAAGAGACAAGCTGGTCTCCATAGAATGATTTGGACTCATCCAGGAGGTTGTCTTGAAGTTCTTTGAATTTTGCTTTCAGCATTCGTATCTTAGAGTTATTTTATCAGGAGAAGGGGCGAAAGCCAATAAGGAAATCGATTGATTTAGCTTATGCTGTTCAGAATGTCTACGGCATTCAAATGGCATATTTGACATATATTTTCGAATTCAGATGATTTTCTTTGGTCCCTTCGATCAAGGAATTCCTGCAGCTGCGTTCTGAGCTTTTGCGTAAACTGCCTGTCGATATTAGGATTTGGGGCCTTCTCACCCGCAAGCCTGCTCGATCCCTGCACATCGAAGGCCTGGCTCTTGACATTTCGGCATCCGCTGATAAAAAGGAGCCGTCCCAGCGGTGTGGCTGCGGGTGGAATTCCTAGAGAGCGGGCACTCAGGCAATCTCTGGTCACCCTGTGCAGATCACTCTCCATTTCCCAGACCATATCGGTAATAAGGGAAACGAAGACCATTCCCCCGGGCTCGATGGCCCCTCCGATCGTTTCAAAAACATCTTCGGCACAGCGGCCGAACCGGCTCAAAATAACAGGCTTTCCGTCACCAAAATCAGCCCGGTCCGAATAATGGATATCGAACCATCCTTGGGAGTTTTGGGAACGATTCCCCTTGCTGTAAATCCCTTCGATCAAAGGCTGATAACTGGTCTTCCCGCCGTTGTCCTTCAAAAAGAGAGAGACATCGAAATGTCCCACCCTGGGCTTGGGGCGGAATTGGAGTTGGGTCATGTAAGGCCCAATTTTTTTTGAATGAAGATGCTGCAGTCCTTTTTCCATAAACAGCCCAAAATCCTTCGTTTAAATTTTTTTACTTTTCTTTGGGTATATAAGATAGGTCAGGACGGAACCAGCCTGTCTTGTCCTCGACTTTCCTGCATAGAGCCATTGTTCTGTTCCATAATTCCATGCCCTCATCTCCTGTTTTACTGCCGTATATCTCTTGTTGATTGAAGAAATCAGCAGCGCTTTTTCCTTTGACTTCCCAGAAATAGAAAGGCATTTCTGTCCCAATGTCGCCCACGAGCAGGTCGTAGCTGTCCATCCTATTCACCTTTTTGTCCAGCTCTATCCACTCCTTGCAGACTTTCTCGAATTCCAGTTCCTTGCCGGGCAAAATAGATAAGAAAACCCAGTATCTGAAATTGGCCTCCTCTGGTTTGAATCTCGGGTTTTCTTGGATATAACACAGGTCGGGTCTGAGATACGCCGCCCAGAATTTGTAGTGTTCGAACATCGTTCCCTTCCGCTCTCCGAGTGCCATCCATTTTTCAACGCCTATTTTTTGAACCATCTTACCCCAGGCGGCCATCATATTTCCTATGTCCGCATAATCTTTCAGAGGCCAGACATAATAATAGATATAATCATCGCTGTTGTAGGCGTAGCAAGCATAAGGGAAATTCTGTTCAGCAATTAAAGCAAATTCCTCTTTTGTTGCTTCTTCGAACTCTCCGATCATGGAAGGCTTGACCACCTCCTGGACAATAAAGAAGAACTGAGTCTTCTGTTCCTCGGCCTGCGCAAAGGTGGATAAAGTACAGAGGAAAAACACAAGACCCAAGAATAAGACGAAAGATTTACCCTTCATAATAAAACCTCCTTTTAAATTGAGAGAATCCCTGAAGCTTTATCAATTAAATCTGACTTTATCCCCGAAGTCAATACACATGCTTGTCTTTTTAGATTGATGATTCGGCTAAGGATGTATCAGAATAACTTTTTCCCAACATGATAGCCAAATGCGATCTTCCCCCCCAATCGAAAGTAGGCATTCTCAACTCCTGTGGTAAACACCAGGGGACGGATTTTTTCCACGTCTGGTTTTCCGCCGGTGAGGCAGTCTTCGTTTATATGTACCTCTTCGATCTCTCCGATACAGAGAGCATGCGTCTTAAAATTCACCGTCTGGGCCAGGCGGCATTCCAGGTTGACCGGGCACTGCTCTATCAAAGGTGCGGTTTTCAATTTGGCATAGAACACCGTGAAACCACAGGCAGTCACTTTATCGTTTTTCACGCCTGACACCAGTCCACAGTAATCCGTTTCTGTTACCAGATCTTCTGAGGGTATGTTTACCGAAAAGGTCTGGTTCTCTTCTATGCCCTGGAAGGTGTAGCGTTCACGGCGAATGGCGACGCTCAACATGGGTGGAGCAAGATTGGCGATCCCTGCCCAAGCAGCGGTCATGAAGTTGGGCCTTCCTTTGACATTGGCACCGATCAACAGGGCAGGCTTGGGATAGAGCAAAGTCATGGGTCCTAAAGTGGCCTTTTTCATCTCGGATTCTCCTCCTTCGGTTTAAGCTCCATACCGAGCTGCCGTGCAAAGCCCAGTTGGTCGTCTTCTTGCCATTCTTCGGCTATTTTTCCATTTTCCATGCGCATGATTGTAATCAGGCTGAATTCAATCTTTTTCTCAGTGGCTGGAAGACCCGGAACTCCTCCCTTGAAAGAGCCTCTGATCATAATCCTGCATATGACTTTGTCTTTTGAAGCTATCATATCTTGTATATCCCAGACGAATTCAGGGAAAGCTTTCCGGGCCTCCCTATAATTTTCTACAAGTTTCTCTCGGGATGTGGGTTCAGGATATCCTGATGGACTGTAGATGCCATAATCAGGGGATAACAATTCCTTAAAAGCTTCGAAGCTTCCCTCATTCAATGTCTCAATGTAACGTTTTACCAGCTCCTTATTCTGCTCCTCTATTGCTGCCTGAGCTTTGAACTCTTCAAGCTCTGCCATTGCTTGCTGGTCCTGACAGCCAACCATAAAGCATATAATCAGAGCTAAAGGCAAAACCATATGCCGTCTTTTCATATCTTGTCTCCTTTTCTATCGGTGACGTAAATCTTTAATAATGGCCAGACAATGCTCGGCTGGTCCTTGAATGTCACTTCAACTTTTTGAAGTCATTTCAGTATCCCCAGAGAAATAAGCACAAATATGGGACCATTGAAAATGCCATGAATAAATATACCCACTGCAGTGTTTTTTGTCTTGTATACTGCATAAGGGAGAATCATCAGAGCCGGAATACTGAGAATCAATAAATCCCATCCAAAGCTTATATGAAAAACACCCCACAAAAACGAATTGATAAACCATGCATATTTACCATTTGCCAGTTCCTGTCTCGGAAGTATATATCCCCTCCAGTAAATCTCCTCCCCCACGATGTTGAAGAAAAACATCGAAAGCCATACCAAAAGCATCCATCTTTCATCGGCCTTAAAAGGCTCGAATTTCATAAACCCAGGTGTGGTTTTTAGTGCCGGCATTCCGAACTTATTGGAGAGCATGGACGAAGTCCCGAATACGAGCACTGTACATACAAAAGTTGCCACGAGCCCGCCTATCGCCCAGGCCCAGTCCTTTGGAGTGAGATTTTTCAGCCTCAATCTTTTGAGCAGCGCTTTTAATGACTCGGCGTTTCTCTCTCTCTTCGCGAACACGACTGCTGCAAAAAACAAAGGGATGAAAATGAGGAAGCCAGTAATAAACCAGCTCATAGCAGCGTGCATTCCGATCGTGTTATTAAGATAAGGAGTCAGATATCTCGTCAGCAGCCAGAAATAGAATGCAGGTATTCCAAAATACAACAAAGATAATTTGAGGGGCATTGCTTTAAGTGCCTTACTCATAATTAATTTTCCCTCAATTTTCAAAAATAGGGAATTAACCTATCACATCGGAAATGTTATGGTCAATCAATATGCAAAAGATGAACCTTTCTTTGTTTCACTTCGTCTCTACTAGAGAGGGATCGTACAAAAAAAATTGGGAGATATAAATATGCTGTTTAACAGCATGCTGTTTTTGATGTGTCATATCTTTTTTTTATACATTTTTTTGGCTTCTTTATGAATCTTGCCAAATTTTTTATCTTTTTTCCGCCTCTCCAGATACGAAGTTTCAAAATATTCTGATTCTTTGCGGATTTTTAAATAATTCCGATACCGCTTGGCACTCAATTTCCCTTCCTTGACAGCCTTTTTGACAGAACAGCCAGGCTCATCCATGTGTGTACAGTCTTTGAAACGGCAATTCTGAGCCAAATTGGCAATATCGCCAAAGGTCTCATCTAATCCTGCACTGATCTCAATGTTACCCAACTCTCTCATCCCAGGTGTATCGATGATCATTCCGCCATGTTCGAGAATGATTAATTGTCGGCGAGCTGTCACATGTCTGCCTTTGCCATCTTTTTCACGAACAGCATCTGTCATATATATATCTTTTCCAATCAGTCTATTGATTAAAGTCGTTTTTCCAACCCCGGATGTTCCCAGCAGACAATAGGTTTGACCGGGTCTTAGTATTTTTTGAATTTTGTCTAATCCTTTACCAGTCTTATTGCTGAAAGCGACAATTTCATAGTCAGGATTCATACTTTTGATCTCGAAGATCTCTTGTTCCAGATTCTCATTCTCATCCGAGATCAAATCACGTTTACTGAGCAATATTACAGGCTCGATATTACCTTCATTTACCATGATCAAATACCGCTCGAGTCTTGGTAGGTTAAAATCAAAAACGGCTGACTGCACGATAAATGCAGTATCGATATTCGAGGCTACCAGTTGATACTCGATTTTTTTCCCTGCCACTTTTCTCTTCAAAAGTGATCTTCTTGGCAAAATCTCGTGGATAGTGGCAAAAGTGTTTTCATTGAAGTACTGCACATAAACCCAATCACCGACTGTCGGCAAATCGAGATTGGATTCGGCTCCGTACATTAACTTTCCAGTGAGTTCTGCTGGAATCTCTTCTTCTTCATTTCTTATTATGTAATTATCTTTATTGACAGCAATGACGCGAGCCACACTATACTTAGGCTGCCGAGACTCTCTCAACCTCTCTTGGAACCAATCAGTAAACCCTAAATCTTTGAGTTTCATCATCAAATTTTAACGATTCTGAAACACCTCTCTCTTTTTCCAGAATATGAATGCGACCACGACCGCCACGACCGCTGAAACTGCTCCAAACTCATCGATAAGATACGCAGTCATACCTTTATCCCTTGTTAAACCGGGGAGTCCTTGAACGAACAGATTATGGCTTGCATGCAAAAACATGCCTGTCCAAAGACTCCCTGATTTCAGGCGAAACCAGGTGAAGGCAAAACTTACTCCTGTCAACAGCACAGTAAAACAGAGGAGTTTGTACCATACGGGCAGTTCTTCAGCGCCGTAGACACCAAAAATTATAAGCGGATAGTGCCATACTGACCAGACGATTCCCCTCAGCAGTGCGGTTTTCGTGAAGCTTGTCACCCTTGCCAAAAGGGGAATGAAAAGTCCTTGCCATCCAATTTCCTCGCCCAGGGCAAATATGCATCCGAACACCGTTCCGACAGCAAGCGTCTTGAGCGAGGCGGCTATCAGTTTTGTTGGGGAGTCTTGGACAAATCCAGCCAGGCCGGTAGTCCAAACGAAGGCGTGAATGGTGAGCGCATAAAGGGCAGGAACTGCATAACTCCAGAGCTGATACTTCGTTTTTCCCCATTTCCAGCCGAATTCTCGGAGGCTCTTTCTGTACAGAAACTGCGTCAAGATTGCGGCTATTCCTGGACTCCACATGCCGCCGAGTGCAGCGAGTCCGCCACCTGCCCTCAAGCTTCTGGAGGAAATTGCCCAATACATAAATATCGAACTGATGCCGTAGGTGAAAAAAACGAAAGTAAGGATCCTCTTCCAAACTTCCTTATTGCTCTCCAAAGCAGCCTCCATTTTTCCTGATATAGATTAACTGCTTCTATTATATTTATTACGAATTTTTTCATAGGGAAGTTTCTGAACAGGGAAGTATAGGCTTAGTTTTTCGGGCGGAGTTTCTCGATGAAGCCAGCATCGACCCAGTAAATATCTCCCTTGGCAATGAAGAACATGTATTTTCCATCCGGGGTAATAGCAGGACAAAGCGCAAATTCCAGGGAGTTAATCTTTTGATCTAGAGCTACGGGCTCCTTCCATGAGCCATCCTCGTTTTTATAACTGATGAAGAATTGGAAATCTCTGGAGGGAGCGGTTCTGCCACGGGAAACGAAAATCAAGTAGCTCTCGTCAGGAGCGATGAATGGTGTATGATCGACGCCGGCGGTGTTGATGACATTGCCGAGGTTTTTTGGCTCCCCGTATTCTCCATTCACGAGCTTTGAGCAGTAGATGTCGTTGGCACCGAAACCACCCTCTCGAGGCGAGGCAAAGTAGATCGTTCCATTGTCAGCGACAGAAAACAGCCAGTGCAAATCGCAGGCATTGACGAGTGAAGAAACGGGTTTCGCCTCTGACCAACCTTTGGAGGTGCGTTCCACAAACCACATGTTTTCCTTATCAGTTGGCCCTCCTGGTTCAATTGGCCTGAGAGAGAGAAAAAACAACTTACTCCCATCGGGAGAAAAAATGGGTTCGCCATCCCCGAATTCAGAACAGAAAGGTGCGGGTTTTGGTGCAGTCCACCCTCCTTTTTCCTGCTTCATGAAAAGGATAGGACCTCGGAATCTTTGAGTCCAGTACACCTCGTTGCCGTCAGGGGAAAAAACGGCTGGGCTGTGCTCGCTGTCAAAGCCATGACCGGATACGATGCCCGGCGCGAACAGTTGAGGCGTGTCCCCGGGTTTCTCCTGTCCCAAGTAGTCACCCTTTAAAATCGGGAATTTGGGGGGTGCTTGAGAGGCTCCTTTATGGATAAGCAGAGCTGCTAATTTATCATGTCCATTCTCTTGGGCGAAGTGAAGAGCCGTTTTCCCTGTAAGGCTGGGGCTGTCGATTTGTGCCCCTTTTGACAATAAAAATTCGACGAAACCTGATCTCCCTTTTTCAGCTGCAATATGGAGCGGCTCGACACCATAAATGTTTTTTTCTCTGAAGTCGACGCCTTTGTCGATAAGTGCCTTGGCGATGACCACTGAACCGCCCCTGGCACAGGCCTGCATCGGGATTCCGGTCCACCAATCCATTCCCTGTTTCGTGCTCTTCTCGACTGCAATGTTGAAGGGTCTCTCCATTCCGTTTGAGGCTGTTACATAAAGAACTCCTCTGAGCGTCTCTTCATCTTCGGGTATAATTGCACCTCTGTCGATAAGTAAGTCGATGATTTCCTTTTTGCCGTAATAGAGGGTAGATATCAGTACTCTTTCGCCTCTGGAATTCCTGTCATTGACATCGGATCCTGCTTCGATCAAAACTCGCACTGTCTCTAGATCATTGCCCCAGTTGCATGCCAGAAACAGGGGGATCCTGTCCCGCATTTCCCTCATTGCCGGATCGGCACCGTGCTCGAGCAGCAATTCCACAGCCTCAGCGTTCCCCTCATAAGCGGCAATGTGCAGAGGAGTTTCTTTTTTGTAATTTACAGCATCGATATCAGCACCACTGGAAATAAGGAGTGAAGCAGCTTCCAGGTTACCTCTATCGATAGCATGATGCAATGGTGTCATTCTGTCCTTGTCTGTGCTGTTAACGAGAGAAGGATCTTTTGCAAGGATTTTTTTCAATTGTGGGAGATCACCGTTCTTTGCGGCTTCGTGAATATCTTCGGCTAGAGACCAGCCGTTCAAAATAAATGTCAAGATTAAAAAAACGATTAAGGAACATGTTCTCTTCATTCAAGCCTCCAGATTGCCACACCAGGTGACTTACTCCTCCTTGGGCTTAAGCTCCATACCGAGTTGTTGATACAAACCCAGCACATTATATTCTTCCCTCATTTCGACAATTTTTCCGCTTTCAATGAGGATTATCCCAATCCCACTAGTTTCATACTTATTACCAGTAGCAGGGATACCCATAAACTCTCCTATATGGGTACCTCTTTCTATAAATCTAATTATAATTTTGTCCTCTGTAGAAATTAATTCTTCTATACTCATACTAATATCAGGAATAGCTTTCCGATACATCTTTACAAATTCAATCAATTCTTCTCTGGACACAGGATTTGGACTATTGGACGGATAGTAGAAAGCATAGTCAGGAGCTAACAACTCCTTCAAAGTCTCAAAGTCTCCTTTGCTCCATGTTGCTTCCATCATTTTGTGTGCCAATTCTTTATTTTGCGCCTCCAATTCTGCCTGGGCTTTCATCGCTCCAAGCTCTGCCACCGCCTCCTTATCTTGGCAGCCAACCATAAAGCATAGAATCAGAGCCGAAGGTAAAATCATAAAAAGTTTTTTCACATCCCCTCCTTGATAGGCATGTAAATTAATACTTGAAATTTACGTTATTTTGACTTCGCCATCTGCATAAATTCTTGAACAGTCTCCTCAAGTAAACGGTTGAATGTTTCAGGGTCTTCCATCATATTGAAATGCCCTACTCCAGACATAATCTTCGCTTGGAAAGAAGGCGCATAACGCTGATTAGTTTCAACATTTGTAGGATACTTATCAGAGGGGATGCACGTAATGGGAGCTTGCACTTCCTGAAGTACTCGAATTATTTCATTATTATGGAAATCAACATAACCTTCCAAAGCACCTAAACCAACTTCTTGAGGAGCAGATGACATGTCAGTCGCTATCTTTTCGACTAAAGCTAGATCTGAATTTGGTGTGAACATGGTTCGCACAAAGTTTCTGGTAGCTTCAGCGAAATTGGAGCGCAAAGAAGTAAACATTTCTTCAATTTGTTCTTGAGTAAACTTATCTTCGAAGTTTTGAAGAGTATCGACTCCAACCAATCCTATAACACGTTTGGGCATACGCCTTGCAGCCTCTAATATTACTGGTCCTCCCATAGAGTGTCCGACAAGTACGACCTGGTCAAGAGCAAGCCTATTTACGACTGCAACAACGTCTTCTCCAAAGGCTCCCATAGTCCATTCTTTGCGGTCAAGTCCTGACTCTCCATGACCACTGAGGTCTATTGCAACGACTTTATACTTCTGAGCAAAGTAAGGTAATTGGGCATCCCAGTAACTTCGGTCACAGCACCAACCGTGAACAAAAACAAGAGCAGGCTCGCCCTCTCCTCTCACTTCATAAGCAACAGAAATCCCATCAGCAGAAGTGGCATTATCGACAGTTATGGTTGGCTCTACTTCTTTTTCAGCAGCCACCTCTTCACCCTGCTTTTGGCAGCTAAAAGTCAAACAAAGCAGAATGACCAAAGGAATAATCATGAGTAGTTTTTTCATCCTCAACCTCCTGTCTATTTAATGAGATAATCCCAGCGGCTGCAATCATTAAATCTGACTCTTCCCCTGAAGTCAACACAAAAGTCCTTTTCATCTCCGATGCGGGTCTCTTTCCGTATTTCACCATCAACCCTCATCTCTATTTTTGCCGGCCGATGTTGCGGGATGAACCTATCGAACCGAAAATCTATTGGTTCGATGCCTGGAAAAAATAGGAAGTCACATCGGCATATCTATTGCCGATAATATTCAGTTACTAAAAATCGTATGACTTTATCTTTGCTCCTTTATTGAAGATTGCATCAGGTCCAGGGATCTATTTCTCTTGAGGTATATAAGACAGATCTCGTAAAATCATGCCTATCTTTTGCTCAAACCTCCGGCAGGCATCCATGGTCTTCTTAGTAAGTGCCAGGTATTCGTCTCCCATTTTTTCGATATTCTTTTCCGAATGGCTGTAATAGTCTGCAGCACTCAATGCCCCTCCTGCTGCGACTATGACGGGTAAATCTGACCAGAGCATGGGTTGATAGACTTGAAAACTATCGGTTATTCCATTGTTTTTCCAAAGGGCCTGCCATTCTTTCGCGATTTCTTCTGCCTCTTTTTCCCTCCCATATCTTATGTAATAATAATTCCACCAGACGAAACTGACATCCTCTGTCTTGACCCTTGGATTCTCCGGTATGTAGGAAAGGTCGAATCTTAGCAAAACGGTTCCAGCGGTAGTTGATTCAGTGGTGCCTGCAAGCCCCTTTTGCAGTTCCTCGACCTCTTTTCCTGCTTCCTCTCCGAGTCCGATGATGTATTTTTCGAGGTCATCGATGTCGGCCAGCTTTTCGATCGGCATCAGGGTGTAATAGTGATAGTCATTAGTCCTGTACACTGTGACAGGACGTGGAAACTTGTATTTGGTATTGAAGTCGATCCACATCTTCAATACTGCTTCGTATTCCATAAACTTAGAAGGATGCACGATATCCTCCCAGACTAAGAAAAGCTGCGGTTTCTGTTCTTGAGCTTGAGCCGAAAAAGTCAGAGACAAAAGGCTGGCGATAAAAAACGCTGCCAGAATGATTGAAACTTTACTTTTCATAAAATCCCTCCTCATTAAATTTATCTAGTCCCAAAAGTTGTCATTATTAAATCTGATTTTCCCTCCGAAGTCAACCCCCTAATTCGGTGACAGTATACGCGATTACCGAATTATCTGCTGTTTCGCTAGTTTGATTTTATTTTTTTCGATCGGACTTCTGTGCTGCCTCGTCTGTAGATGATTTCGGTTACATTTCCTTCATCGTCTTTGACAAATTCGAAATATTTGACCTCTGCACTGGTAATGAATCGCGTCTCGGAGATTGGACATAGCTCATCTTTTCCGTAGGCATAATAATAAAGGTGGTTGTTCTCGAGATGAATTTCCAGTTGGGACCCTGCCGGAGGAGCGTATACGCCGGCATATTGAGCGCATAAAGATGGATCTATTTCGACAATTTCGGGCCTAGTGAACAAAACATCCTTATATGTCTGGCCATTATTATTTTTTATACCCGAGTCAAGCCCTTTGGCGATGAAGAGATCGATGATTTCTGTGTGTCCATTTCTGGCGGCGATATGGAGTGCCGTGCTTCCGTCCTTCACTTTAGCATGGATATCCGCACCTCGCTCTAACAGGAATTTTGCCACATTTATGCATCCTCTCCTTGCCGCGACAAGCAGAGGAGTCCTTCCATACTGGTTGACATGATCGATTTTCGCTCCTCTCTCTAAGAGCCATCGGATGTTCTCCGCATCATCGAAATGGGCGGCCCAGTGCATCGTGGTTCCATCGTGGGCTTCGGTCTTGTTGACATCCGGATCATAAGCCAGGATGGTTTTCACCACTTCTTTTTTTCCATAGATGAGGGCCCAGTGAAGAGCTGTCGCTTCTATTCCACTGTCTACAGCGCTGATGAATTCAGGATTTGCCTTCAAAAGCTCCTTGACTTTCTCTGCATCGCCAGCTTTGGCGGCTTTGATTATGTCGCTGTCTCCAGCGAATCCAATTCGTGAAAAAAAGAATCCTGATACGATTAAGACAATCATCGCTTTTTTCGTCATATTTCCTCCGTTTATTCAGTCAGAGGTAAGGGCGGATTCTCTGCTGGATCATATGTGCGAAAACCATATCACTAGCATACCGCAAAGTCAATGCGGAAGAACCCAAAATGGCTCCATTTCGTATATAATGATAAATCAATGGATGATTCCATAATTAAAGGAAGGAAAAAAGTATGTTCAAAAATTATCTGATGATAGCGTTTCGCAACCTTAAACGCCAAAAAGGATATTCCTTGATCAATATCTTAGGACTGGCCATCGGCATGGCATTGTGCCTCCTTGTTCTGGTCTATGTGCAGGATGAGCTGAGCTATGACGGATTTCATGAGAAAGCGGACCGGATCTTCCGGATCGCTCAGGTAGAGGATCACGATGGTCAGATACTGCACTACATGAGGATCGGCGGGGGGATAAACCCCCGGCTGGAAACCGATTTTCCTGAAGCGATCGAAAAATCCGTAAGATTGCTGCCTACTGGTGAGGTTTGGACGAGATTCGATGATAAACTCTATCGGGAAGACCGGATTTATGTGGCGGATGAGACTTTTTTTGAAATTTTCAGTTTTGAGTTTTTAGACGGCGATCCGGAAACCGCCCTCCAAGAGCCCAATTCCATCGTGCTCAATAGAACCACAGCAGAGAAATATTTCGGAAGCACCAATTGTCTGGGGAAAATGGTGAGAGTCGACATTCCAGGCGCGCCCCTTATCGAGGTGAAAGGAGTGGTGGAAGACATGCCCGTCAATTCCCATTTTCATCCCGACGCGCTGGTCTCCTTTTCTACTATCGTCAATGAACAAAATGAGCAGTTTTTTAATCAGGTATTTGGCAACACAGTTTGGAGCTATATCCTTCTAAAGGAAGATTATCCAATTGCAAACCTTGAGAGCAGGCTTTCCGAGTTTTTGGATAAACATCTTGATGAGAATTTGAAAGACCGTCTGAAAGAACTCTACCCTCAGCCTTTAAAGGATATTCACCTACGTTCCTCTACAGATCCTTTTACCGAGATTGAACCTGAGAACACAGGAAATATCACCTATCTTTATATTTTTTCTGCGGTTGCTTTTCTGGTTCTTTTAGTGGCCTGCATCAATTTCATGAATTTGGCCACAGCGAGGTCTGCCCGCAGAGGTCAGGAAGTGGGAATGCGTAAGGTTGTGGGGGCTGTGAAGCAGCAATTGATCAGACAGTTTATCGGGGAATCCATGTTTATCGCTGTCTTAGCACTTCCTGTGGCTATCGGATTGGCCCATCTTTTTCTTCCTGCATTTAATTCTCTGACAGGAAAAGAAATGGGGATATCCTATTTTTCCAATCTGATTCTGCTGCCAGTTCTACTTGCTATCGTGCTGTTTGTGGGCTTTGTAGCAGGAAGCTATCCGGCCTTTTTCCTTTCTGCGTTTCGTCCTGCCAATGTGCTGAAGGGGCAATTCAGAGCCGGTGGAGGAGTTTTCCGGAAAATTCTTGTCACCGGGCAGTTTGCTGTATCCATAGGATTTGTGATCGGCATCCTGGTTTTTCTGCAGCAGTTGAATTTCATGCGGAATACTGACCTCGGATTCAACAAAACCAACACATTGGTAATCCCCGTCCTTCTTCCCGAGCCATCGAAGCAGCGCATGAGCAAAATGCAGGTCTTAAAAAATGAATTCATGAACCATCCTCGTGTAACGGAGGTAGCACTTTCTTCTAGTGTACCCAGCGAAATACGTCCCATTGTCAATTGTAGAGTGGAAGGAACGCCAGAAGGCGAGGCAAAAATTGTGGCCCAAGTGGCCGTGGATTTTGAATACCTCAAGACTCTGCAAATAGAGCTTTTGGAGGGAAGAGATTTCTCCCGTGAATACAGCACAGATGTCAATCAAGCTTTTATCGTAAACGAGGCTGTTGTCCAAGAGTTGGGATTGGAATCACCTCTCAGCACTCAGCTAATACTCGGCAATCGTCGAGGCACCATAATCGGAGTTATGACATCCATGCATTGGGAGCCGAAGCGGCGTTTTGTTGCTCCAATGGTGTTTTATTTGATGCCTCAGGCCTTTAGCGAAATAGTCGTTCGGATCATCCCTGAGGATATTCCTGGAACCCTAGCTTTTCTTGAAGAAAAATGGGAGGAAAACATCACGACTCGTCCTTTTCAGTATGAATTCCTGGTGGATATGGTCGACAATCTGTACAAATCCGAACAGCGAATGAGTAATGTTGTGTTTAACATTGCTGTGCTCTCCATCTTTGTGGCATGCATGGGACTTTTCGGACTGGCCTCCTTTACTGCTGAACAGAAGACCAAAGAGATCGGCATCCGCAAGGTGCTGGGATCTTCAGTCACTGGAGTGGTGTTTTTGCTCTCCAAACAATTCGGCAAGCTGATTCTGATCGCCAATGTCATTGCCTGGCCGCTGGCTTATTATGCGCTGCACAAGTGGCTGCAGAATTTCTATTATCGCATCTCGATCGGGCTGCAGTTCTTCCTGATTTCGGCTGTGCTGGTTCTGGTCATTGCTTTTGTTTCTATAAGCTACCAATCGGTCAGGGCCGCCCTGGCAAATCCTGCCGATGCCTTGCGCTATGAATAGCGGATAAGACCGCATGAATTTGGGGACAGTATACGCGACTCCCGAATTATTTTTTTGGCTAAAAATTACTCATACTTGAGTGCGCTTACCGGATCCGTGTGGGCTGCCTTGTAGGCCTGGAAGCTGGTGCTGAACCAGGCAATAAAAAGCGTGATCAAGCCTGCCAAAACAAAGAAAAACCAGTTTAAGCCGATGCGGTAGGCGAAGTTCTGTAGCCATCTGTTCATGGCGAAAAAGGCAATAGGCCAGGCCACCAGGTTGGCCAGGGCCACCCAGCGAACGAGATCCCGCGAAAGCAGCATCATGATCCCGGGCACACTGGCGCCCAGCACCCGGCGAATCCCGATCTCCCGCGTCTTCTGTTCAGCGGCGAAAGAAGCCAGCCCCAGAAGTCCCAGGCAGCCGATTCCTATGGCCAGGGCCGCAAAGACAGTGAAGATCCGACCAGTGCGCTCCTCGTTGTGGTAGAGTGCGTTATAGTCTGCGTCAAGGAACGAGTACTCCAGGGGATATCCTTTCAGAAAAGTGTCCCAGACACTCCGGATGCGGCTCAGGGTGCGGGGGATGTCGCCTGGCTGGATGCGGACCGAAATGTAATCTTCCTGGACCCCCCAGATTCCAGGCTGCGCCATCAATGCCCCTGGGCGTACCGAATGATGCAGTGATTCGTAGTGGTAATCCTTGACAACGCCCACGACGGTGAAGGTTAAATCAGGCCCATAGGTAATAGTCTTACCTATCGGATCATCCCATCCGATGAGTTTGGCGGCGGCCTCGTTGATAACTAGGGCTTTCTCGTCGGTGGAAAACTCACGGGAGAAAAAACGGCCCTCTGCCATCTCCAGTCCCATGGTTTCCAGATAGCCTTCGTCGCAGACGCACATGTTGAGGGTGATGCTTTCGTCCAAGCCTTCGGCATGGCAGCCCCAGTTGCGGAAAGACCGCCCGGGAGTCATGTCGGAGCCGGCCACGGCAATGATCTCGGGAAGTGTCCGTAGCTGGTCCTTGAACGTCCGGCTTCGCTCACCAAGAGGAATCGGAGTCTTGAGGACCATAACGTGCTCCTTGTCGAAACCCAGGTTCTGGCTGCGCATGAATTCGGTCTGCCGTTGGACCACAAAGGTCCCCACCACCAGGAAAATGGAGATGGCAAACTGGACAAGGACCAAAACATTGCGAAGGCGGAAGTTCCTCGATCCGCTCTGATAGCGGCCGCGCAGGACTTTGATGGGCTGCACAGACGCCAGGAAGAATGCCGGGTAAGAACCGGAAAAAACACCGAGCACCAGAGCCAGGCCGAGCAGAGACGGAATGACTACGGGATCCTCCAAGTAAGGCATGGAGAGCGCCCGCCTGGTGAGGGCTCTGAAAGCTGGAAGCAGGATGTGCACCAGGGCCACGGCCAGAGTGAGAGCCAGACAGGATGCAGTAAGCGACTCGGCCAGGAACTGGCGCAGCAGGGGGCCGCGCGTGGAGCCCACCACTTTTCGGATGCCCACCTCTCGCGCCCGGTTGGCTGAGCGGGCCGTGGCCAGATTCATGTAGTTGACCGAGGCGATCAGCAGGATGAAGAGAGCGATCAGGAACGAGGCAGACACATAGGCCGCATTTCCATTAGCCTGGAACTCCCCGTTCAAATCGGAATGGAGGTGGATATCGGTCAGGGGCTGGAGGTAGTACTCCCAGTAGTTCCCCCGAGCCACCCAGCCATCGTAATCCATATCGGCGGTCGCGAAATTGCGTACAAGGTCAGGGAATTTTGCCTCGAGAGAGGCCGCCGAGGCCCCTTCGTGCAGCAGGAGATACGTCCGGTAGCTGTTGTTGAACCAATTGGTGTCTGCGATGCGGTTTTTGTAGGTGTTCAGGGAACGCAGCATATCGAAATGAAAGTGAGAGTTCGCAGGGAAGTCGGCCATCACACCTGAGACGCGGAAATCCAGGCCATCGATGGTCAGAGTTCGATTTAAGGCCTCCTTCCCCTCGAAATATTTTTGGGCCATACTCTCCGAGATCACCACGGTGTTGGGTTCCTGGAGGGCGGTTTCCGGATCACCGGCTATTAAGGGAAAGGTGAACACCTTGAAAAAATCGGCATCGGTAGAGCCCACCCAATATTCATTGAATACCAGGTCGCCTGTCTTTACGGTAACGCCCTCGAAGTCATCCTGGAAGCGGATGGAACGCTCCACCTCGGGGTAGTGCTCGAGCAGGGTCGGTGTGAGGATGGCTGGAGTGGATGTCTGCCGGATCTTGGTGTTGCCGATCATGGCGCGCACAGCAACTCGCTGGATGCGGTGGGCGTTTTCGTGAAAGCGGTCATAGCTGCGTTCGTAGCGCACGAACAGCAGTATCAGAATGGCACTGGCCATGCCCAGCGCCAGACCGAATATGTTGATGAATGAGTAAGCCTTGTGTTTAAAAAGATTCCTCAGGGCGACCTTCAAGTAGTTGCTCAGCATCACTGTGTTCTCCTCAAGAGGGACTTCACTCTATTAGACTGCATTATGATAGAAAGGTTGCCCTCTTTTTCTACGGATAGATTCGCTTGTTTTGAGATAGGGGATAATTATGCCTTTCTGCTCTTAAATATTCTTATCCATCCGTTAATTGTCAGAGTATGTCTGCAAACAACCACAGACCACATCAAGATTTGAATTGAAATCAATGGTTTAAAAACTAAATTTCCAGCTAAGATTCATTCTTCATATTCCATCTTGAATCTCAGCTTTTGGTAGGGCCCCATCCTATTTTTTTTGCCTGTTTCAACCATGATATAGACAACTTTTTCCTCAATATTTTTATTCATTTTCAATGTGCATTTGTCAGGTATAGTAGGATCTATCCTCATATACCAACTGCGATCCTCATACTTCAGTTGCTCTCCCTGGATGAGGCATAGGACTTTATGGCCTTTCTTGATTCTAAGAAAATACCGTGGCGCAGTCTTGTCTTTGACTGCCTCCAGATCGTATGTCCCCTTCTCGAATACTTTATCGCCAAATTTTAGGTTGTAAGGGATTTGTAACCCTTTAAATTTGCAGAGTAATTTGAGCTGAGCGGCAAAAACTGGACTTAAAAGAAACAAAATCAGAAAGATTTTCAAAGATTTCCTAAAACCCTGTTTATAAAGCATCCCTTCCTCCTTTTTATTTAAAAAAGACATGAGCTCCTTCTTAATAAAAGTCATTGTCTTTTAACAGGTCCTAAATATCGGTCGAGCCACTCCAGAGCGTCTCTGATGAAGTCGTTTTTGGGGGGGATGTGGTCCGTATCATACAGCTTCAGGTCCTTGTGTTCATCAGGAGTTCCCAAGAGGTCGAACATCGGCTTTATGGATGATTCATATCTGTAGTACGAGTCGTATCTCCCGTTTATCATCAAGGTGGGAACTTTAATCCGGGTGACATAAGTCAATTCACTGGCTTCAGGACGGGGGCGAGCATTGATCAAATCGAAGCCTCCTGCCAGCAAAACGCTTGCTTGAAACCGATCCTCCACTGCCGGCAGGATCGCTCCCATCCATGCTCCCCAACTCATGCCATAATAAGCAAACTTGTTACTGTCTAAGTCCTGACGGGTCTCCAGATAGTCGATGCATCTTTTGAAATCTTTGATCACTTGAATCAGGTATTCTGTAAACTGGTAGGAATTGTTGTTGTATCCCATGGCTAACGGAGTCAACGAAGGATCTCCGCGTTCCATCGTCCCTTTGAAAACAGGGTAGAAGGCAGCCCGTCCGTTTTTTATGATAAATGAGAGAAAAACCTGAAATTCCATATCGTCTTCAATTTTTTCACTCGAAGCTCGAAGGATCGCTTGTTCTCCAGGAGCATAAATGACCGTCTGATAGGGTGGTTTGACGTTCTTGGGAAGATAAAGAACGCCAATGATCCGTTCGCCTCCATAGGCCGCATCAAAGGTCATTCGTTCTTTGATCCAATAGTCCGAGCTTTCATCCTGCGATTCCACGCGTGCGTTCAGATCGGTTTTATCGTACGAGAACTGCTCTTTGTAAACCTCGAAGATGGAATCCGGAACCGGTTTTTCTTTGGTAACATCGAATGATTCGCCAGACTCTATCCTTTGAAATGCGGATTCGGCTATTTTTTCGGGTTCAAGATAAAGAACGCACCGGAACCCATTTTTAGGGGAGCGGTCAAATGCAGGAACATTGCTGGGAATTCCAAACATATAGGTGTTATCGTCCCATGCGCCGCCCCTGATCAATCGTCCCTGCTGGGTTTCGTTCCAGCACCATTCCCTCACATTTCCTGCCATGTCACAGGCGCCATAGGCTGTGATCCCTTGAAGACTGCCCACCGGAACGGTCCCCTTACCCTGAAAATTACTAAAGGGAGTAAAAATCGCATAACCTCCTGCTTGGGGCCACATGATCATAGGCGTGTATTCACCTCTTGCTATGCTCCAGTGGTGTGTTGTGGGAAGGCTTTTCCCCGCAAATTCTGCGTAAGCAGCCGCCTCGTACCAACTGATGCCTGAAACCGGATAATTTTCCTGCCCCTCGGGATAATCTCCTGCCTGCCAAATGGAGGGACCAGATCTCTCTGTCTGATCCACAAATTCGGTCATGGCTTCTTCCCATGTCAGGATTTTTCCGTCCTTGATAAATTCATGTTTCCAGTAATCCCTGTTTCTGTATCCGCCGCTGCCGATGAATTCCTTGTACTGCTCATTCGTGACTTCGTACCTGTCGATAAAAAAATCATCCAATTTCCCAACAGGCGTTTCAGCTCCTGGTACCCTCACCATGCCCTCTGGGATGCTTCCTTTCTCGTCCAGCACTCTCACCAGGTCATAAGGAATAAATTGATCTTTGGGTGCCAGAGCGATGTCCCAGCTTGTCGCTGCGGCCCAGACCGTCTCATAACCTTGCTTTTCTATTTTCCATCTGAAAAATCCGATGGGTAATCGGATGTCATCAAGGGGCGAGATGCCTAAGTATTCCCATTCGTCGTCTGGAGTGCTGTATGCTTTTACATAGATGTCTGCTCCCGGAGGATCTGTTTTGATGTTAATGTCCAAGGAAATCTTGGAAAAAAGATCGACGATCTTGGGATCATTGGGAATGTATCGTTCTGCCATTTCTGCCAGTTTATAGGGTTCAGAGAAATCGGCGAAATTTTCTTCGATCATCCGCTCGACCTGAGGCAAAATTTCTTCCCTGGCCCAGCGGATTTTGGCCTGGCGGTTGGAGAACCAAACAGCACCCAGGGCAATGATAATGACAGCACAAACGGCCGGAATAGCGACTCTTGGCCTTCGAATGCGGCGAAGCAGTGTCCGCAGATTGAAGGCTCCCAGTTCCTCTGCCCGCAGACTATCTTGATATTTCCTCAGGTCTTTCAGCATTTCCTCCGCGGAGGCATAACGAGATTCCGGTTTTTTCTTCAAGGCCCGGTTGATGATCTGCTGAAGTTCGGCAGGAAGATCACGCTTTATGCCTTTGAGCGGTCTTGGTTCCTCATGCACCACTGAATAGAGTATGGATGCCTCCCGGTCTCCTTTGAACGGAAATTCTCCGGAGACCATCTCATACAGAACCACTCCCAATGACCAGATATCTGTGCGGTGGTCCACCTTCTCGCCCCGGGCCTGCTCAGGAGACATGTAGGCCACTGTGCCGAGAGTTGTCCCTTCTCTGGTCAATAGAGTTGTGCCTTTGATCTTGGCCAAACCGAAGTCCATGATTTTGGCCTGGCCTTTCTCTGTGATCATGATATTGGCACTTTTGATATCCCTGTGGATGATGCCTTTCTTGTGGGCTTCATCCAATCCTTGTGCCACCTGGATGGCTATATCCAAAGCCTCTTCCACTTCCAGAGGACTCTTGCGCAATCTCTTCCTCAGATTCTGCCCTTCGACGTATTCCATGGAGATGAAGGATTCGCCATCCTGTTCGTTGATTTCATGGATGGTGCAGATATTGGGATGGGCAAGAGCCGCTGCGGTTTGGGCTTCCAGAATAAATCGCTCCTTGGCCTCTTCGTCCTGAATCAATTCCGGAGGCAGAAACTTCAGCGCGACATGGCGTTTTAGCCTTGTATCTTCCGCCTTATAAACGATGCCCATTCCACCTCTGCCGACCACTTCTTCGATTGTGTACTTACCGGCGAGTTCAGTCCCCGGCCGCAGTTCCTCCATAGGTCTCAGGATGGTCCGGGTCTGGGAGATAAAGATATCCTCGGAAGGATGGATCGGGGTCCCGCACTTGCTGCAGAAACGGGAATCATCCGAGACTTCGACCTGGCATTGGGGACATTTCGCTGACATTGATTCCTCCCTGTATCTACAAAAAGGATATCAATTCATGAGTAAAGAGTCAATAGGGATTTCATGACTATTCAAGCAGCTCTTCAAAGCCAGGCCCGCACAGCCTCCAGTAAGGACTTACCTGATGCTCAAGTTGTAACGGGCTTGAGGATCATAAATCCCTTTACCAAAGATTGGAAAGACTATCTGTGAGCGACCGGCCCCAGGTACTTGTCCAGCCAGGCGAGCGTTTCCTTGATGGATTCGAGTCTGGGAGGAATATGGTCAGTTTCATACAACTTCAGTTCCTTGTCTTCATCGGGAGTTCCCAGAAGGTCTAGCAGAGGTTTAGCGGATGTCTCATAAGCTTGACTTGCGTCATATTTTCCATTCAACGCCAAGTACGGAACGTTCACCCGGCTCACATAATTGATCGGATTAACTTCGGGGCGACCTGAATCCCCAAGGCCACCTGGCAATAAAATGCATGCTTTGAGACGTTTCTCCACGGCCGGGATGATTACTCCAGGCCAAGGGCCATTACTCAATCCGTAATAGGCTAGGTTTTGACTGTCGATATCCTGCCGGGTCTCCAGATAATCGATGCATCTTCTGAAATCTTTCACCTTTTGAATTCGATATTCAGTTTGCCGATGCGTATTCTGCAAGGGATCTGGCTGTTCAAAACTCCGTTCCATGGTCCCTTTATAGACAGGATAAAGAGCGGCCCGTCCGTTTTTCACAATAAAGGAAAGGAAAACCTTGAATTCCATTGAGCTTCCAATTTCTCTGCTCGAATTTCGCCACCGCGCTTGGGCGCCGGGATAATAAATGACCGTCTGAAAAGGCGGCGCTGCATTTTTGGGAAGAAAAAGCACAGCGATCATCCGTTCTCCACCATAAGCGGCATTAAAGGATATTTGCTCTTGAATCCAATCTTTGTGAGTTTCGTCCTTCCATTCCACCCGGGCATCGAGGTCGGTCTTGTCATAGGAAAACTGTTCTAAGTAAACCTGAAAAATGGTATCCGAGACGGGTTTTACGTTGTATAAATTTTTCTGCTCCCTTAGTTTAACCAAACTGAATGCCGCACCAGGGATCTCCTCCGGATTAGAATAAAGAGCGCACCGGAACCCATTTTTAGGGGAGCGGTCGAAGGCAGGGACTTGAGCCATTCTTGTGAAAGTATAGGCGTTGTCGTTCCAGGCTCCGCCCTTGTTCAATCTCCCCTTCGGGGTTTCGTTCCAGCACCATTCTCTGACATTACCGGCCATATCAAAGGCTCCGTAAGAAGTCATTCCTTGATGGCTTCCTGCTAAGGTGGGGCCTTTGCCCTGAAAATTGCTTAAGGGAGCAAAAAGGGCGTTGCCTCCGAATTGGAACCACTTGATCATAGGCGTATATTCACCTCTAGCGAGAGCCCAGTGAGTTCCGGTGGGAAGGTTTTTCCCGGCAAATTCCGCATAGGCTGCCGCCTCGTACCAACTGATGCCTGAAACCGGAAAATTTTCCTGTCCCTCGGGATAATCTCCTGCCTGCCACGTGGCGGGACCGGGCCTATCTGTTTGATCCACAAATTCGGCCATGGCTTCTTCCCAGGTTAGGACCTTACCATCCTTGATAAATTCATGCTTCCAGTATTCCTTGTTTTGATATCCTCCGCTGTTTATGAATTCCTTGTACTGTTTATTCGTAACTTCAAACCTGTCTATAAAAAAATCATTGAAATTGCCGAGAGGCGTTTGTCTACCCGGTACACGCACCATCTCCTCGGGGATGCTTCCCTTCTTATCCAGCACTCTCACGAGATCATAAGGAATTAGCTGCTCTTTTAGGGTTAAGTCCCAATTGGTGGATGCAGCCAAAACCGTATCATAGCCCTGCTTTTCTATTTTCCATCTGAAGATTCCGATGGGTAATCTGACCTTTTCGAGGGGGGAAACACCTAAGTATTTCCACTCGTCGTCCGGAGACTTGTATTCTTTCACATAAATATCGGCACCCGGGGGATCGGTTTTGATATTGGATTTCAAGGAACATTTTGAAAAAAGCTCGGCAAGCTGGGGATCATTGGGAATGACCTTTTCTGCCTCTTCTGCCAATCTGTAAGGTTCAGTGAATTCCCGAAGAGCTCCTTCGACAAGCCGCTCGATCTCAGGGAGAATTTCTTCTCTGGCCCAGCGGATCTTGGCCTGGCGGTTGAAAAACCAGACACAAGCTAAGCCAATAATAATGACAGCACAAACAGCAGGGATGGCCACCCTTGGCCTTCGGATGCGGCGGAGCAGAGTCTTCAGGTTGAAAGCTCCCAGTTCCTCTGCCAGCAGAACATCCTGGTATTTCCTCAGGTCGGTTAACATCTCTGATGCGGATCCATAACGGTTTTCCGGTTTTTTCTTCAAAGCCCGGGTGATGATCTGCTGCAGTTCCAAGGGAAGATCGCGTTTTATGTCTTTGAGCGGTCTCGGTTCCTCATGCACCACTGAATAGAGTATCGATGCATCCCGGTCTCCTTTAAACGGCAGTTCGCCTGAGAGCATCTCATACAGAACCACTCCCAATGACCAGATGTCTGTGCACTGGTCGACCTGCTCTCCCCGCGCCTGCTCAGGGGACATGTAAGCCACTGTACCGAGAGTTGTCCCTTCTCTGGTCAGAAGAGTTGTGCCTTTGATCTTAGCCAGACCGAAGTCCATGATCTTGGCCTGACCTTTCTCTGTGATCATGATATTGGCGCTTTTTATATCCCGATGGATGATGCCTTTTTTATGGGCCTCGTCCAATCCTTGTGCCACCTGGATAGCGATATCCAGAATCTCTTCAGCTGCCAGAAGACCCTTATCGATTTTAGCCTTCAGGTTCTGCCCTTCCACGTATTCCATGGAGATGAACGACTCGCCATCCTGTTCGTTGATTTCATGGATGGTGCAGATATTGGGGTGGGCAAGAGCAGCCGCGGTCTGGGCTTCCAGAATAAAGCGCTCCTTGGCCTCTTCATCCTGGATCAATTCCGGAGGCAGAAACTTGAGCGCCACACGTCGTTTAAGCTGAGTATCTTCTGCCTTGTACACGATGCCCATTCCACCTCTGCCGACAACTTCTTCGATTGTGTACTTACCGGCGAGTTCAGTGCCCGGGCGCAGTTCTTCCATAGGTCTCAGGATGGTCCGGGTTTGTGAGATGAAGGTTTCCTCGGATGGATGGATGGGAGTCCCGCACTTTTTGCAGAAGCGGGATCCATCCGGGACTTCAGCCTGGCATTTGGGACATTTCATTGCCATTGATTCCTCCGCGTATCTGAAAAAAGCATATCAACTGATGAGAAAAGAGTCAATCGGATTCGCTGATTATACAAACGGCTGTTCAAAGCCAATCCCACACAGCCTCCAGTAAGGGCTTGCCTGATGGCTAAGTTGTAACGAGCCCCTTGTGATGTTTATATTTCCTTTATCTCTTCACTGGCCCCAGATATTTGTCCAGCCAGGCCAGGGTTTCCTTAATGAATTCGTTTCTGGGGGGGATGTGGTCAGTTTTGAACATCTTCAGTTCCTTATGTTCATCCGGAGTCCCGAGAAGGTCAAACATAGGCATTGTGGAAGTATCAGAAGGGAAAATCGTGTCGTATTCTCCGTTTAACATCAAGGTTGGGATTTTCACTCGGCTAACATAGTTGATTTGAGCTGCTTCAGGACGAGCATCACCATGGAGACCACCTGACAACAAAACATTTGCAGCGAGACGTTCCTCCACGGCTGGGATGATCGTTCCCATGCATGCTCCCCAGCACATCCCGTAAAAGGCCAGCTTATTGCTGTCAATATCCTGGCGGGTTTCCAGATAATCGACACATCTTCTGAAATCTTTCACTGCTTGAGTTAGGTATTCTGTATATTGATGGGTTTTGGCTCCCATCACGATTGGAGTTAATTCATCAACTCTGCGTTCGAATGTCCCCTGGTAGACAGGGAAGAGGATGGCCCGGCCATTTTTTACTATAAAAGAAAGAAAAACCTCAAATTCAAAAAGACTACCAATGTCGTTGCTCGATTCTTGTGTTAAAGGTTCAGCGCCGGGGTAATAAATGACTATTTGATAGGGGGGCGATATATTTTTAGGCAGGATGAGGTGAGCAATGATCCGTTCTCGGCCATAGGTAGCATCTAAAGTTATCTTTTCATGAATCCATTCGTCATGGCTCTCATCTCTCCATTCCACCTCAGCATTCAGATTGGTCTTATCGTAGGAGAATTGCTCCTTATAGACTTGGAAAATCGAATCCGGAACTGGCTTTTCTTTATTGAAATCGATCTCCTCGCCAAATTCTGCCAGTTGAAACGCAGCTTCAGGGATATCCTCAGGATCGGGATAAAGAACACACCGGAACCCATTTTTAGAAGAACGATCAAATGCAGGGGATTGACTCCATGTGCCAAATAATTTGGGGTGATCGCTCCAGGCACTGCCCGAGATTAATCTTCCTTTATGGGTTTGGTTCCAGCACCATTCTCTTACATTCCCAGCCATATCAAAGGCTCCGTAGGAGGTTATGCCCGGAAGACTCCCCACTGGAACAGTGCCATTGCTTTGAAAATTACTAAAGGGAGCAAATATTGCGTACCCTCCAAGTTGGGGCCATTGGATCATAGGAGTATATTTACCCCTGGCAATATCCCAATGATATGTTGTAGGCAGAGTTTTTCCCGCAAACTCCGCAAACGCTGCTGCTTCATACCAGCTAATTCCTGAAACCGGATGATTATCTTGACCTTTGAGAAAATCTCCAGCCTGCCATGTTGAAGGACCCGGCCTGCCCGTTTGATCCACAAATTCGGCTATGGCTTCTTCCCATGTCAGGATCTTCCCGTCCTTGACAAATTCATGTTTCCAGTATTCCCTATTATTGTATCCCCCACTTTCTACAAATTCCTTGTATTGTTTATTCGTGACTTCATACTTGTCTATATAGAAGTCATCCAATTTGCCTACATTTGTCTCTGCTCCTCTTACCCGCACCATGCCCTCTGGGATGCTTCCTTTCTCATCTAACACTCTCTCGAGATCATATGACGGATTCTTACCTACATCCCAAGTGGAAGAGGCGGCCAAAACCGTCTCATAGCCCTCCTTTTCTATTTTCCATCTTAAGATTCCAAAAGGTAATCTGATGTTTTTGAGGGGCGAAACACCAAGATAGTTCCATTCACTTTCGGGAGCTTTGTATTCCTTCATATATATATCTGCACCCGGAGGCTCTGTTTTGATGTTTATGTTCAAGGAGCATTTTGAAAAGAGTTCATTGAGTTTAGGATCTTTCGGTATGTATTTCTCTACCTTTTCTGCTAGTTTGTAAGGTTCGATGAAATCCCTCCAATTTTCGCCAACAAGTCGCTCGAGCTCTGGGAGTACTTCTTCCCTGGCCCAGCGGATCTTGGCCTGCCTGTCGAAGAACCAGACAGATGCCAAGGCAAAGATAAGAACCGAACAAACTGCCGGGATGACAACCCTTGGCCTGCGGATGCGGCGGAGCAGTGTCCGCAGGTTCAATGCTCCCAGCTCCTCTGCCCGCAGACTATCCTGATATTTCCTCAGATCCTTCAACATCTCCTCTGCCGATGCATACCGGGATTCTGGGCTTTTCTTCAAGGCACGGTTGATGATCTGCTGAAGCTCTGGAGGCAAATCTTGCTTTATGTCTTTGAGCGGTCTCGGCTCCTCATGCACCACCGAGTAGAGAATCGATGCCTCCCGATCTCCTCTAAACGGCAGCTCCCCGGAGAGCATCTCATACAAAACCACACCCAATGACCAGATGTCTGTGCGGTGGTCGACCTCCTCACCCCGAGCCTGCTCAGGCGACATGTAGGCCACGGTCCCAAGAGTCGTGCCTTCTCTGGTCAGCAGAGTTCCCCCTTTGACCTTGGCCAAACCGAAATCCATGACCTTGGCCTTTCCCTTTTCCGTAACCATGATGTTGGCGCTCTTGATGTCCCTATGAACAATGCCTCTCTTATGGGCTTCCTCGAGTCCTTCAGCCACCTGGAGAGCGAGATCCAGGGCTTCTCGTCCCTCCAGAGGCCCTCTCTCTATTTTTGCCTTCAGGCTCTGCCCTTTGACGTATTCCATGGAGATGAAGGATTTTCCCTCTTCTTCATTGATTTCATGGATGGTGCAGATGTTGGGATGGGAAAGGCCTGCTGCCGCTTGAGCCTCCAGAACAAACCGTATTCTGGCCTCCTCATCCTGGACCAGTTCCGGGGGCAGGAACTTGAGGGCGACGCTCCGCTTGAGCTTCGTGTCTTGGGCCTTGTAGACGATGCCCATTCCCCCTCTTCCCACCACCTCTTGGATCGTGTACTTGCCGGCAAGTTCGGTTCCAGGGCGCAATTCCTCCATGGATCTCAAGATTGTTCGGGTCTGGGAGATGAACACTTCCTGAGAAGGATGAATTGGCGTCCCGCATTTGCTGCAGAAACGGGAATCATCCAAGACTTCAGCCCCACATTTTGGACATTTTACTGACATTGATTCCTCCGCGTATCTGAAAAAAGCATATCAACTGATGAGAAAAGAGTCAATTGATATTTCATAGTTATTCAAACGGCTGTTCAAAGCCAGGCCCGCACACCCTTCAGTGAGGATTTGCCTAATGGTCAAGTAGTTAAGGGTTTAAAGATCGTAAATTCCTTATTAATTCAGCCCAATAAAGCTAGAAATGCCGCATAATAATTAATTTCAAAATGTTCTCAATATCGGAATCGAAGCAGTTAGATTTTTAGCCTTAAACTTCAAGATTCCCCCAAATTTTTAGAGGGAAGTGGCGGCTGATTCTTGAAAAATCTTTGTCATTGTGAAGGAGGAACAGGTCATTTTCTAAAGCCACCCTAGCAATTAAACAGTCGATGGTACTCACTGTCAGACCCATCTTCCTCATTTCCATAAACATCTTGGCTGTTTCAGCATAGGACTCTCGACCCTTTTTCAGTTCGAAAAAAACCTGCGTGTCCAAGTATCTCTTCAATGTTCTGTAATCTTTCTGTGTCCGACTGCCTTGAAGAACTTCAAGGTAAATGAGATGATTTATCCCAAAGGGAAGATGTCTATCTAAAACCGAATGGAATGATTGGATCGCTTTGTTCTCAATGCCTCGAAAATAGTCGATCAAGATCGATGTGTCCACCAAAATCATCAGCTTCTCAATTCCTTATAATTGTATTTCTCATCAAAATGAATTTTGCCCTTGAGTTCACTCAAATCGCGTCTTTTTCTGTTCTGGATAAACTCTTCGAGTGCCTTGTGTATCAATTTCTTTTTTGTTTTGTACCCAGAAAGTTTGAGGGCTTCTTTCATCAAGTGATCGTCAATCACAATATTAGTGCGCATTGATATACACCTCCTAAAACACATTATTATATGTATATATCATTTTGTCAATCCTCAAAATTATTTGACTCGTGCTGGGCTTCCAATAAAATTCTAGAGGGAAAAAAGGATCTATCTCATAACGGGGCCGAGGTAGCGGTCCAGCCAGTTCAGCGTTTCCTTGATGAATTCGACTCTGGGAGGGATATGGTCGGTCTCGCAGATGATGAGCTGCTTTTGGTCCGCGGGAGTCCCCAGGAGGTCGAACATGGGCTTGATTGCGGTTTCGACGTCGTAGAGCGTATCATATTGCCCGTTCAGCATCAGGGTTGGGATTTTGACCCGGCTCACGTAGTTGATCTGGTGAGCCTGGGGAAGGGCTGACCGGAAGAATCCTCCTGCCAAAAGAACGCTGGCGGCCAGGCGCTCTTCGACAGCAGGGATGATGGCCCCTAGAATTCCTCCCCAGCTCATCCCGTAAAAGGCGAGCTTCCCTTTGTCGATATCCTGACGTGTCTCCAGATAGTCCACGCAGCGCCTGAAATCCTTGACCAGCTGGACAAGGAATTCGGTGTAGGCATGAGACTCGGCTCCGTATAGGATTGGACGCAAAGCCGGATCGATGCGCTCGAAAGTCCCCTTGTAGACGGGAAAGAAAACAGCCCTCCCGTTTTTGACGATAAACGAGAGGAACATCGTGAATTCATAGTAATCCTCGATGTCCTCGCTCGTTTCATGCCGTGTCACGGCGCCACCAGGGAAATAGATGACGGTTTGATAGGGAGGAGCAGTGTTCTCGGGCAGGAAGAGATAGCCCGTAATCCGTTCGCCTCCATAGGCCGCATCGAACGAGATCTTCTCCTGGGTCCATCCGCCCACACTCTCCTTCCGGTACTCCACACGGTCGTTCAATTCGGTCCTGTCGTAGAAAAACTGGTCCTTGTAGACCTCGAAAACATCATCGGAAACAGGCTTCTCCGATCGGAAATCATCGAAATCCGTTCCTTGTGGAGCGGTCCATCGCTGCGGCCTGAATAACATTTCCGCTCAACCGGGTGTCATCGTCCCAGGCACCTCCCCGGATAACTCTTCCTACTGGAGTTTCGTTCCAGCACCATTCCCTGACATTGCCCGCCATGTCAAAAGCACCGTATGCTGTAAAACCCTGGAAGCTCCCCACAGGAACCGGGCCTTGACCCTTGAAGTTGCTGAACGGTTCCAGTATGGCGAAGCCTCCGAGTTGGTAGGCTCGAATCATCGGAGTGAAACCCCCTCTCGCGGCATTCCAATGGAGGCTTGTCGGCAGGCTTTTCCCCATGTACTCAGCAAAGGCCGCGGCCTCGTACCAGCTGACTCCGGAGACCGGAAAATCCGTCTGTCCTTCGGGATAATATCCCGCTTCCCAGGTCGAGGGCCCAGGCTGACCGGTCGCATCCATGAACTCTTCCATCGCCTCTTCCCAGGTCAGTTCCTTTCCGTCTTTGACGAACTTGTGTTTCCAGTATTCTTTCTTGCTGTACCCCCCGGCGTCCACGAATTCTTTGTATTGTCTGTTAGTGACTTCATACTTGTCGATAAAAAAGCTCCCTAGTTTACCGCTTGGTGTTTCCGTCTCCTCGACCCGCACCATGCCCGGAGGATGACTTCCGGCTTTGTCGAGACGCCTGCTAAGATCGTAGGGAATGCTGGCGCTGTTTATCATGAGGGAGGGAGATGTCCAGCTCGAAGATGCAGCCAGGACGGTCCCGTATCTGAAGAATCCCATGGGCAGCCGGATCTTCTCAAGCGGAGAGACACCGAGATACTCCCATTCATCCTCCGGCGAGTCGTAATCCTTTATGTAGGTCTTCGCGCCGGTCGGTTCTGTGTGGATGTCGATCCTCACGGAACAGTTCGTGAACAGATCGGCCAGCCTGGGATCGTTCGGAATGATGGCTTCGGCTTCTTCTGCCAGACGGTAGGGAGGGACAAGATTGCGCCAGACATCGTTCGCCTCGATCATCCGTTCGATCTCCGGAAGAGCCTCTTCCCTGGCCCAGCGGATCTTGGCCTGGCGGTTGAAAAACCAGAAACTAGCTAAGGCAATGACAAGGATTGTACAGACGGTAGGGATGGCGACCCGTGGCCTGCGGATGCGGCGGAGTAGTATCCGCAGATTGAAAGCTCCCAGTTCCTCTGCCAGAAGCAAATCCTGGTATTTCCTCAGATCTTTCAGCATTTCCGCTGCGGATCCATACCGGGATTCCGGTTTTTTCTTCAAAGCTCGGGTGATGATCTGCTGCAGCTCCAACGGAAGATCACGTTTTATGTCTTTGAGCGGTCTCGGTTCCTCATGTACCACTGAATAGAGTATCGATGCATCCCGGTCTCCTTTAAACGGAAGCTCCCCAGAGAGCATCTCATACAGAACCACTCCCAAGGACCAGATGTCTGTCCGGTGGTCGACCTTCTCACCCCGGGCCTGCTCGGGAGACATGTAGGCCACCGTCCCCAGAGTTATCCCCTCTCTGGTCAATAGAGATGTACCTGTGATCTTAGCCAAACCGAAGTCCATGATCTTGGCCTGGCCTTTCTCTGTGATCATGATATTGGTGCTTTTGATATCCCTGTGGATGATGCCTTTCTTGTGGGCTTCATCCAATCCTTGTGCCACCTGTATGGCGATATCCAGAATTTCTTCAGTTGCCAGAAGGCCCTTGTCGATTTTAGTCTTCAGATTCTGCCCTTCCACGTATTCCATGGATATGAAGGATTCGCCATCCTGTTCGTTGATTTCATGGATGGTGCAGATATTGGGATGGGCAAGAGCGGCCGCGGTTTGGGCTTCCAGAATAAATCGCTCCTTGGCCTCTTCGTCCTGGATCAGTTCTGGAGGCAGAAACTTCAGGGCCACATGGCGTTTAAGCCTTGTATCTTCTGCCTTATACACGATGCCCATTCCACCTCTGCCCACCACCTCTTCGATTGTGTACTTACCGGCGAGCTCAGTGCCTGGGCGCAGTTCCTTCATAGGTCGCAGGATGGTTCTGGTTTGTGAGATGAAGATTTCCTCGGAAGGATGGATGGGGGTCCCGCATTTGCTGCAGAAGCGGGAACCATCCGAGACTTCGGCCTGGCATTTGGGGCATTTTACTGACATTGATTCCTCCGCGTATCTGTAAAAAGGATATCAATTTAAAAAGATAGAGTCAATCAGATGAGCTGGGATGTGCTGAGATGAGCTGGCAAATGTATACATATCTCATTTTCTGATCATAAAAATCCGATGAAACTGACTGAATTACGCTAAAAATACGTTATGAAGGCTGAAAACCACAGCCTTTTTGTTTTTCCGAACAAGAGCTCAACTCTTTTTCTCTTTAATCATCATCAACAGCATCTTGAACTTATCTTTGGCCTTGACAGCATGAGGTATGTCCGCAGGCATGATAATAAACTCTCCGCTCTTAAGAGTGTGCGACTCTCCTCCGATAATGATCTCTGCGGTCCCGTCTAAGATCAAAACCGCAGCTTCAAAGGGAGCAGTATGTTCACTCAATGCTTGCCCTTTATCAAAGGCAAAAAGGGTCAAGGTCCCTGCCTCCCTTTTGATCAGCGTTTTGCTTACCACAGCATCAGATGCATATTTTACAGCATCCGTGATCAGAACCTGCTGGCCTCTGTATAGAGTATCTTTCATTTTTCAGGATTCTCCTCGATTCCGATCAGTGAGCGAACATAAAGAACTTTAAAACTTCCATAAAGTCCTGGTGGGAATAGGAAACAGACCTTTCTCCTGTTCTTTTGGCCGCAGGAAACCACGATGCCCTCTCAGCATCCACCTCATCTTTGTAGCGGATTTCCATCATGACTGGAGATTGGAGTTTCAAAGGCTTGAATTTTTTCAAGTTGGTTAAGGCCTCCGTTGTTTTTTCTTTGATCATCTGCTGAGCTTTTGTGGGATGCAGCATCTTGGCGGCTTTGCCGACTCCTTCTTTGACTGCGACACCTTCGATTTCACCAAAAATATCTTTACACTGCTTCACTACAGCTGAATCTCCCGCTACCATAACGACAGGAACGCCGAAGTAGCCGGCAATGGCACCGTTGATTCCGGCTTCGGGCATGTTTATTCCGTTGATGAAGACATCGATAGTTCCGGTCATGGTGTGCTTGAGGACAGCATCGGGTGTTCCTTCTCGGGCGTGGTAGCCAATGAAAATGACCGCATCGAATGTGTCGTCGATGCCTTCCATCATGCTCAAAGGGCCACCAGACCAGTCTCGCAACAAGATGGCTTCAGGATGGAGCATGTCAGGGAGGATGTTACGTGCGCTCCCATGGGAATCTCTGACCAGAATCTCTGTGGCTCCGGCTGCGATGGCTCCTTCGACAGCAGCATTAGTTTCCTCCGTCATTAGCTTTCGGAAAAGATTATAGTCTTTGCCATTTCTGCTGACATCTTCCCAATGTATCACTCCACTGACGCCTTCCATGTCCACGGAGATGAAGACTTTGAGGCCTTCTTGATCTTCCACGGCTTGCGCTGAGAAAGTCAAGATTAAACAAATCAATAATACGTAAGGTATTCTCACTTTCATGATCCCTCCTTATTTGATGAATTGACGCTTTCTGGGATGTTGTGTGGATTATTGAGCTTCATGAGATGCTCTGCAAATTGTATAGAAAATATTTTCCTATATCAATAGAAAGAATATATAGACACAAGGGAGTTAAGAAAGCCTAAATCTTAGATTTTAAAATATTATAAGCAATCCAAATTTTGCTTAAGAGAAACGGTTGAGAGCGAGCGTTCGTGGTCCCCATACAACCGTGACGACAGCGGCCGCGAATACGGTGATCAGTCCGATGATACGCGGGTCGTAATGTGAACCGTAGTTCGGGAAGAGCAGCCAACTGACATTCACCATAGCATGACACAGAGCTGCGGAAAATACGCTCTTGCCAGTATTGTTATAGAGCCAGACAAGAAGGATCCGTATGGCCACCGTGTTGAGACACTGCCAGGCGATCCAGGATGGAGATCGGTTAGCCTGCACAAGCGGCACGATGTGCCACGTGGCCCCTACTAGTCCCAAGAGAAGGCCGGCTTGGAGCGCATCCCACCGATCCTGCATCGGATCGAGAACATATCCCGACCACCCTAACTCTTCACCCAAAGCGGCGATAAAGGCCACAGGGAGCATGACCAGCGCCCCCAAACCCGGGAATTCCGGAGTCGGAAGCGGAAGCCTCACCAGGCGCATCAGTCCATACGCCAATATTGCAATGCCAGGCATGAGAAGAACGGTGGGGATGTACCATACCTTCATCCTGATTCGTTTGCTGTCGAAGGATCTTTTGAGCAGCTCGACAACGCCGGCTGTCTTGTCCTCTCTGTATACGAGAATCGAAGCCGCTATCATTGGACAGAAGGCCATGAGCGAACTCACCGGGAGTCCGGGTAAAAGCTGTAGCGGAGTCAGGGCGCCGATTATCCAGAGCGGAGTGGAAAGAGTGAAAACCAACAGGAAGAATTTCAGAGGTGACCTTTTTTCTGAGGAGAACGGGATCGCCATGTAAACCTTCCTCTCGTTCTGCCTAACAATTCTTATATTATATGCAATATTTTAAGACAAACACAGCATATATCCCGGTCAAAACTTATGGATCCAGTTTAGTTTCTTCTAGGTCTATCTATATCAAAAAGACCATCTTTTATGTCAATGAAAGGGTTTGATGAGCGGTGGCTAATAAAACTTGTACAGGGACACCATAAGGGCAAGCGGATTCACAATGTCCAGAGCAGTTTTGACAAATATCTGCTTTTGTCGATCTAAGGGCAGCATACTCAGCCATTGCATGCTTTTCCCGGCCTTGGGCTACAAAATAGTGGTCATAACGCATGATGGTGTTGACGGGTACATGCTGAGGACATGCCTGCTCGCACAGTCCGCATGCATGACGACAGTAGAGACTGCCGCACTCTCTGGAGTATGATGCCAAAAGCTCCTTATCTCTTGAGGCAAGACGGCTTCCAGAAAGTTTGAGAAATTCCCGTGCTTCCGAATAGTTCTGCAATGTATATAGGACCGTATGCACATTCGGATTGCTTAATACAAATCGGATAGCTGCATCCTTGATTTCTTTATCACTTTTTAGATTGTGCCGTTTGATGAACTCCTGGGCGTTCTCCACTTTTTTCTCTATTCTTCGTCCTACTTCTTCTATAGAGGTTCCTTCCTCAGCAGCAGCCAGAAATATTTTCTCCATAGAGTCCTTGGAAGGAGCTCCCCAGACCTCAGAACCGTGAAGGGAGACACCGACAAAATTAATTCTGCCTTCTTTTTTTAACTGCTCGGTTGCTGCATGAAATCCCTCGTTCTTGAGCATTTCTACGCTTTCGGGTTCGGCTATCATCAAGCAGTCCAGGTAATCTGTGCGGAGGGATTCCAGGATTCTATACGCCTTTTTTAGAAAACCCTCTTTGGTGGGGCCCAATTGTGAGATCTGTGTATACCCAGGACTCTCTCATTGAAGCGATAACCTTCTGATGTATCGATGTAATTGACTCCAGCGTCCAAGAAAGTACGGAGAAGCCCCTCATCTCCCACGTGACCCGCTCCCAGGTCTGAAACCTTGAAACCTGTGCATCCTAATGTGCGGTACTCTTTGATCCGAGGAGTTTCGGAATCAGTCGCTGCTTGTCCAGGAAGGTCGACACCTTGGCTAAGCCAGCCACCGCTAATAAGACCAAAAGCCGCATTCTTAATGAAACTCCTTCTGTCCAGTCCAGTTTTTTTCTCATCTCACCCTCCTTTTTGATATCATTGTGGCACTAAGGTTGCTGAACCAGCACATTAGATGAGCCTTAAGCTGAGCTCTAAGGTTTGGTATTAAAAAAGATGATTGGATGAAGAGATTGCGCATAATGTAATATTGAGCGATATTTTTGAATTAGATAATCGCCAAACCTCCATGAATAAATTTATTTTATGTAGATATTCTGGGGACATACCTCTTAATTTCACAGTCCTGATTCCAACTGCACTCCGCACAATTCCTTGGATGGGTATGGCAGCCTTTGGAAAAGGCATATGACCCAGCAATTCGGGCACCCTTTTTTGTGTAATTCTCCTTTAATTCACTTGCTGCATCGATAGAACAGCCTGGAATATCAGCATATCCAGACCAGTAAACATTCTCCAACCCAGAATCTTTAGCAATGGCCACACACTTGTCCATGAGGACTCGATCCGCACCCAAGTGGTTTTCTAGAATAAAGTTCGGCCTAAAGGCCAGAAAGCAAACCGGCAATGAAGGGTCGATATCAGCTATGAATTCTGCCAATGGCTTTATCTCGTTCTCATTTATTCTGGGGATTACTAGGATTCTGTATTCCCAAAGCTTCTCCTTTGCATACCTTCCTATATGTTTTGCATTCCTCAGGACTGGATCTGAAGAAGCCCCCGTTAGGGCGCGGTGAACTTCATCATGATAGGCCTTCAAATCATAGGTAATAGATGTCGTAAAATCTAATACCCTATTCAAGCTCTTCTCAGTCATATAACCATTGGTGTCAAAATTGACCTTGGTTTCGGGATTGATCTTCCTGGCCTCCTCAGCTACCTTTTCGATGTACGGCAGGTGAATGGTTGCTTCTCCGCCTGAAAAGAATATTCTATCGGCAGCCATAATTTTGGCTGACCAAGAACCAAGCTGATATATGCATTCTTTTGCCAATTCTTTTGGATCTTCATATCCTCTCTGTATGATCCCGTTATCCGGGTATTGCGAGATGGTCCAGTTTTGACAATTCAAGCATCTATAATTACACCCAGCTAAAAAAACGGTGTAACTTTCAGGGGGTGCAGGATGCAGACCCGCAGAGGCAACAACTGGCATTGTCATCCTGCAGACGCCCATCTCCCCCTCTAATCGGTTCACTCCGCATTTGTGCTCGCAGAGCTCACAATTCTTTAGATCTTTAAGGAAATCCGATTCTTCCATAGGTCACAAGCTCACTCCCAAGTAAGCGTATTATCTCCATGGAATAGATTTTTGTTCTTCTTCGGTCATAGGAGGCAGAATGGCCTCTCCAACCTCTGTCCTATGACCTTTTGTATCGTGAACACTGAATCCCAATCCCATCACATTCCCTGTTTCTTAATCGATCTTCCCTCGTATGGAACAACAGCCATAATCGCCGTTTTTCTGATCTTTGATATTTTAAGATGAACATATCAATCCCTGGAAATCAAGGTCCATTACTAAAAAAGATAACACACAAATAGTAAAACGATCTGCTAAATAAGACTCTTGTCATATATCGTATATAGTTTAAGTTATTCCTTATTTTCCCCATAGAAAGATGAACGGGAAATCCATGCATAAAGACCAAGCGGTTTCTTCATTTGACTTTCAAGGCGAACCCACCTACATCCTATTTCCTCCTCCTGCTTTGTGGTAGTAGCATATTCATTATTCGGGGAAGTGTCAAATTTATTCGTTTCTCGTGTTGAACGATAAAATTTTACTTATCTATTGATATACACGTGAATATGTGTTACACATAATTACGTGATCGAGGAGAACGAATATGGAAAGACAAAATATCACTCTGTCCCTTCCTAAGGATTTGCTTCAAAAGGCAAAAATTATTGCGGTAAAAAATAATACTTCTTTGAGCGGATTGCTCCGTGATTATTTAGCAAGGATAACGAATGAAGAAGAGGCCTATCAAATA
>SMTZ1_10000310_pt1 | contig 43826 bp, 48 predicted proteins | sample DeeMarSWOR136_30_FD_25667 | JGI IMG/M metagenome (IMG submission 25667) | reverse complement strand
GTAAGTGGTAAGATTTGCATCATTAAGAAAATCTTTCAGATCTTCTATTAATTGGTTACTCATCCTTATTTATTATATTGTAATTTCAACTTAAATTTAGTTGTTTTTTATCGAAAAATAATTAAAAACATGACAATTTAGCCAATCATAAAAATATAAAAAAGATTATCATGAATGAGGAAAGGATAGATATATATAGAAAATTACAGCAACATCTTGACAAAATGCCTGTTGGTTATCCCGCTTCAGACTCAGGTATAGAAATCAAAATATTAAAACATCTCTTCACTCCAGAGCAAGCTCAAATCGCCTTAAATTTAAGTTTCATGGCAGATCCTCTAAAAAAAATTTATAGGAGAGTCAAAAAAAGTGGTATATCAATAGAAGAATTAGAAGAGAAACTAGATGAGATGTATTTTAACGGATTAATTAATAGGGGGATAGTTAAGGAAGGAGATACTAAAGTAAAACATTATGCTTGTGCTCCGTGGGTTATTGGAATGTTTGAGTATCAATTGAATAGATTGACGCCTGAATTTTTTGAAGATGCTCATAATTACATAAAAAATACATTTTTTAAAGAAGAATATAATGCTACAGGTATTCCACAATTGCGTGTTATTCCTTTAGAACAAACTGTTGATATTGAACCTTCTATACCGCGCTATGATGATATAAAAAAAATTATAGATACTATTGGAGAGCCAATTGCTGTTGCAGAATGTATTTGTAGAAAAGGTGCAGATCTGATAGGAGAACCATGTAAAAAAACAAAATTACTTGAATCTTGCTTAATGTTTCGTAGTGCTGCTGAAACTTTTATTGAAAAAGGTCTTGCTAGAGAGATCACAAAAGAAGAAGCACTAAGAATTTTAACAAAAGCAGAGGAAGAAGGCTTAGTTCTTCAACCTTCAAATTCTCAGCGACCTATGAATATATGTACTTGTTGTGGTTGTTGCTGTGGAGTACTTACAAGCCAAAAATTGCAGCCTGAATTGGCTCAATTCTTCGCTACTAACTATTACGCTGAAGTTGACTCTGATTTATGCTCAGGTTGTGGAACCTGTGAACAACGCTGTAATGTGGATGCTATACACGTTGAAAATGATATATCTCAGGTAGATAGGACTAGGTGTATAGGATGTGGTGTTTGTGTACCAACTTGCCCTGAAGAAGCAATTAGTTTAAAGAAAAAAGACGAAGAGACTATTCCGCCAAAAAATACAGTTGGTACATATTTAGCAATAATGGATAAAAAAGCTGAATTAGCACAAATGAAATCTAAGGAGTGAAAACTATGAAAATGAGCGATGAGATGAAAAAGGACCTTAAAACTCATTTAGGCTATAATGATAATGAATTACAGGAGTTCCTCGAAAATCCTAGAAATATTGATGTGCTTTCAAAAACATTAGATTTAATGAGTAAAACTATTATTGCTGAGGTAATAGAGTCTCATGGTTGTAATAGTCAACATAAAGTAGGTGATAAGTTCTATTTTGACGGATCAGGAAATTTGCTTACAAAATTAAGTCCTAAACGAATTTGTATATATGCATTATCCGAACTTGATAAATTAATCCATTCTGCTAATGAATTATTGTATGCGGGCATAAACCCTAATGAAATGCGTTTTAATCAAGCCAGCTGTTTTGATTCAGGATTAAAATGTGGGGGATGGGGTAATATAGTCATGAGGCTTAGTGTAATAGAGAGAAATAAACTTAAATAATTCTTATTTTTTATTTGTTTGTTTCTGAATCTTGGTGCTTTTTCTGCCTTGAATATTCTTCAAAATTTTTTTTGAAAGAACCATAATTTTATATAAATTAATGATAGAATTACTATAACTATATGAAATCTATATTGAAATAAATTTTTAAAAAGAGGTGAGAACCAATGTCAGAAAGGATTCCATGGAATATAAAAGGAGTTTGGTATGAAGGTTGTGCTGCTGAAGGGCACTGCTCTTTCTATTTTGGTCGTGACCGAGATACTGCTTGCAAATCTTTTCAAGTATTTCAAATTGATGATGGTAAAATAGGTGATGTAGATATCAGTAATATTTTAGCTATTAACATTATTGATCTTTATTCTAATAAAGCTGCTGATTTATTGACTAAAGGTGGTGAAGGAGGTGTCTATATAAGCGATAATACGACAGAAGAACAAAGAAAACATTTAGAACCTTTTTTTATCAATAATATACCTGGAATGTTAATTTTAAGAAAAGTCTTAGCAACTAGATATGTTAAGATTGATTTAAATCAAGAGGGAAATGTATATTATATTACAATGCCATATGGAGAGATGAAACTAAGTTTTGCACCAGGTGGAGATGGAAAAAATCCACAGAAACTTGAGAACTCACTGTTTAGTATGTTTTTTTCCGATATTAAAATTTGCAACACGCACTTCTGGAAATATAATGATTTCAATAAAAAGTGGGATTTCACAAATAGAAGTGGTGTTATCGCTAATTTTGATTTGCATGGAAAATCAAGAAAGTTTTAAATATCTCAACATCACTTTAACCTATATTAACCAATTTCATAAATTTGATTTAACAAGAGGTAAAAAAAATGGAAATAGAAGAAGAAGATGAAAGATTTACTCAAGATAGAGAAAAATGGGAAGAATACAAGATTCCACTGTCTTATGACCAACCGAGCATGGAAAAGTGGTTCAATGAAGAAAGAGGGGGTGTCAGTGGGAGAGCAGATGTTTTTTACCTCATGTTTGGTATAACCTATAATTGTCAACTCAAATGTCCGCATTGTTGTGTAGGTAATTATGAAAATGAGCCACCTCGAGAACTTACAACAGATGAAATCAAGGATATATTAGATCAATCTAACAAAGCGTTTGTTATTAATTTTTTTGGGGGGGAACCTACATTACGATCGGATTTAATGGAATTAATAAAGTATGCTTCTGAAAGATCGGTGTATGTGTTCTGTGATACAAATGGGATAAAAATCACTAAAGATTATGCGAAACAATTGAGGGATAGTGGCTTGGAACTACTTTATGTTAGTATAGACAGTCCAATTCCAGCAAAACATGATGAATTACGAGGTATGAAAGGGTTATTTAATAAGGCTGTGCAAGGTATAAAAAATGCTTTAGAAGTAAGATTAAAATGTGCTTTATCAACATATATAACTAAAGAAAATCTAGCTAATGGTGAATTTGAGGATGTTATTAAACTAGCAAAAAATTTGGGAGCAAATGGTGTACGATATTTATTACCTACAGCAACAGGAAGATGGCTGCATAATCCTGAGGTTAAATTAACGCGTGAAGAAGAGAGGAAAGTTAGGAAAATAGTAGATTTTCCATATGTATGTAGAGATTTCTATTTTCAGACTCAATCAAGTAGTCAATGTAGAGGATTATCAGACAATGTTTATTTTTATATTTCACCATATGGAGATGTTATGCCTTGTTGCTTTATGCCACTCACATTTGGAAATGTAAGGGAAGAACCTCTAAAAGAAATTTTAGACAGAATGTGGAGTCATACTATGTTTTCTGAAAGTTGGGTTAAGAAAGAATGCCCTATGTTAAATGAAGAATTTAGAAGGAAATATATTTATATTATTCCACCTGGTACAAAATTACCATTTAAAATGTAATTTTTCTTTCTTTTTTTTAACAGTATCGTTTATAGATACATATATAAAGATCTAAAATATAACTTATTATTAAATTGTAAAATTGAGAGAAGTCCTACAATTATGTCAATAATGGAAAAAATAGAACAAGCTATTCCTCTTTTTAATCATTGGATAAGCAAATGGAAAAATGAGGGAAAAAAAGTTCTAGGATACTTTTGTTCTTATATTCCTGAAGAAATTATTTATGCGGCAGATATCTTACCAATAAGAATGAGGGCACGAGAATGCACAGACACGCCAATGGGTGATGCATATATGACTCCTACTACTTGTAGTTATACTCGATGTTGTCTTGAATTAGCTAATAGAAAGCAATATGATTTTATTGATGGGATAATTTCCTGTAATTGTTGTGATCAAGTTCGCCGCCTTTATGATAATTTAAGGTATAAAACTCCTTTTCCCTACCATTATATAATTGGTATTCCAGGCTATGTAAGTGATGTTACTATTGATTGGTTCAAACATGAATTAATTAAATTCAAAAATAATTTGGAACATGAATTTAATGTTAATATAGATCAAGAAGAACTTGAAAAAGTGATTAAGATCTATAATAAATCACGTAATCTCCTTAAAGAATTATATTGGCTTAGAAAAAAAGATAATCCCCCTATTTCTGGTACTGATATGATAAAAATCTTATCTGCAGGGATCTCAATTCCAAATGAGCAATTTAGTGAACTTTTAGAATTACAGCTCAAACAGACTGAGGAGAAGAAAGGTATATCTGATTATAAAGCTAGAATTATGTTAATTGGAAGTATGCTTGATGATCCAGAATACATAGAGATTATTGAAAGTCTTGGAGGGCTGATTGTTACAGATTCATTATGCCTAGGAACTAGATATTTTTGGGATTTAGTGGATGAAAGCACGGAACCACTACAAGGTTTAGCAAGACGTTACTTATCAAAAATCTCCTGCCCACGCATGACTGATGGGCATTTGAGAAGAGTAGATTATATGATGAATCTTATCAAGGAATTTAATGTTGATGGAGTAATTTTTCAAAGAATGAAGTTCTGTGCAATCTGGTGGGCTGAAATCTTTATGCTTAGAAAAAAACTGAAAGAAGCGGGCATTCCATTTCTTGATCTCGAAAGAGAATATGTATTGAGTGGTGTTGGTGCTATGAAAACTCGAGTACAGACTTTTATGGAAATATTAGAAGGGAGGTGAAAATATTGGATATAGAATTATTTAATAAGTATAAAAAACTCGGCAGAGGTAATTGGGGCAAAGATCTCGCTATGTGGAAGGCAATGTATACAGGCTTTTTAAATCAAATGAAAGACGAAGAATTCACAGCCATTTCTGAATTACTATTAAACATTTTTCTTGATCTTCCTAAAGCAAGAAAGCAAGGAATACCTATTATAATGCACTCATTCAATTACGGCCCTGAGATTTTTCATGCTATGAATTTAGAACCCCTTATGCAAGAATTGTATAGCGTAGGCTTAGCAGGTTTCCATCTTAATGAACCTTATATAGATTTCACAAATAAAATTGGATTTGGAGATAATCCAACACTCTGTAACGCTCAACGACCATTAATAGGATCTTATATGCAAGGAATAGCTCCCCTTCCAGATTATTTATTCTATCTCTCAACTCCTTGTAATTCCCTTGCAATGACATATCAAGTATTTCAACATCTAGCAAAGATTCCAGCCTTTAATATTGATGTTCCATATTGGGCATATAATAAGGCTAATGAGTTTTATGATGAGAATACTGTAGAATATATGATAAACCAAATAAAAGATTTAATATCATGGTTAGAAAAAGAAACAAAACACAAATTAACTGCTGAAAACTTACAATTAACTATGAGAAATTTAAATCAATCAAGAGAATATATACTTGAATTTAATGAACTTTTAAAAACAATTCCATGCCCAATGCCTAGCTTAGCAGGTTTTGGTAATTTTCTTGCAATGGTAACTCGTGGTGGAACTGATGATGCCCTTAAAGCAACCAAATGGCTTCGTGATACTGCGTCAGAAAATGTTAAAAACGGGATAGCAGGAGTACCTGATGAGGAAATAAGAATTGCTTGGCCCTATACTCATGTTTTTTTTGATAGAGATCTATTAACCTGGATAGAAGAGACATTCAAAGCAGTAGTTATTATGGATATATTAGGCTTTTATCAGGTATTTCCTCACGATACCTCTACAATTGCAAAATCTTATCAAAGTTTAGCTTTAGGCACCTTAGATTTTTCAATGGTAGGGACTTGTAGAGGTCCTATAGAGTATTATATAGAATTTCTGTTAAATTACGTCAAAGATTATAAAATGGATTGTGTAATAATGCCCATGCAATTTGCCTGCAAACATGCTTATGCAATGGCTAGGGTTGCTTCAGAAGCTGTACGTGAGGAAACAGGAATTCCAACTTTAATATTTGGATGTGATCCCTATGATTCAAGAGAAGTAACTTCAGAAGCAATAAGATCAAGAATATCTGAATTTATTACACAAGTAGTTTTATAGAGGAGGTCTACAATAAATGTTAGTAGCTGGTTGTGATGTTGGATCTTTAACTGGTAAGGCAGTAATTTTAAAAGATGGTGAAATTTTCTCATATAGTATTGTTCCAACTACTCCTAAACCTGAAAGAACCGCGTGCAATGCAATGGATGAGGCGCTTAGACAACAGAATTTATCATTAGATAATCTTGAATTTGTGGTAGGGACGGGTTATGGTAGGATCAAGATACCTTTTGCTAATACAGAAGTATCTGAATTAACTTGCCATGGCAAAGGAGCGCACTACTTTATCCCGACAGTAAGAACAATAATTGATGTGGGAGGCCAAGATTGTAAAGCAATAAAAGTAGATAAAACTGGCAAGATACTCGATTTTGCCATGAATGATAAGTGTGCAGCAGGAACAGGCAGGTTTCTCGAAGTAATGGCTAGAACTCTTGAGTTAAACCTAGAAGAATTAGGTCCAATATCTTTAAAATCGACAAATCAAGCTAAAATCACTGCTCAGTGTAGTGTTTTTGCTGAGACAGAAGTGGTTAGCCTAATTGCTGATGGTGTAGAAGTAGCAGACATTGTAGCAGGCTTACATGACGCAATTGCATCTAGAATTATGACATTAGTTTATAGAGTTGGAATAGAAGAAGATTTAACTATTACGGGTGGAGTAGCTAAAAACATAGGTGTAGTAGACTATATTGAAAAACGAATGGGTATAAAAGCAAAAAAATTACCTATAGATCCACAAATAATTGGTGCCTTAGGAGCTGCTCTTATAGCAATGGAGAAATTAGAATCTTAAAGTTCTTTCTTTATACTTATTATTAGACTTTCAAAATAATTTAAAGAAGATTAAAAAAAGTTAAAACTTCTTATATAGCTTTTTTTATTAATTCTGAGAGGTCGAAGGCTTGAATATCGTTAGCTTCAATGTTATTTTTGAATTGGTTTAGACAGAAAGGACAACAAGATATTATAGCCTCTGCAGTTGTTTCTTTTGCTTCTTTTATCCTTTCTTTTGCTGCAAAAGCCGATAAATCTTTAAATGCCGACCTTACACCTCCACCTGAACCGCAACACCATGCATTATGTCTATTTCGAGTCATTTCTACTAATTCAATACCGGGGATTCCTTGTAAGACATCTCTAGGCGCTTTATATATCCCCATATGTCGTCCAATATGACATGGATCATGATATGTAATTTTCATTTTTAGTTCTTTATTAAAATTTAATTGACCGTTTTTTAATTTAGTTCTTAAAAATTCGGGTAAGTGCTTAACCTCAATTCCGTGACTTAATCCGAATTTATTGGGATAAGTATCTTTCCAAGTTCTATAACATCCCGCACAAGAAGTTATAATCTTTTCGATTCCTGCATCTTTAAAATAGTTAATATTCTGCTCAGCCAAATTTTTAGCCTTTTCTACCTGACCTGTCATATAGACGGGTGATCCACAACATCCTTCATCTAGAAGAATTTTAAAATCAACATTTAATGCATTTAATATTTCTGCTGTAGCGACAGCAACATCTTGTTCCCTATAACTAGATGTGCACCCAACGAAATATGCCAACTTTGCTTCGGGAGATTGCTTAATATAAGATGGAAGCCATTTTAATCGATCTTTATGTTTTTCCATATAAGGATTGTTTTCTTTAATTATATGCTCAATATATTTATTATGTTCAGCCATAGGCCCATATCCTAATTTAACTGCTTCTTCTCTCATAGCCATCAACCATTCACCAGCAAAACTATGGATTTCCGGTATTTGACATTGTTGAATACATGCCATACACACTGAACATTGATAGAAAATCTTAGCAATTTCATTGGTCCAATTCAGTTTTCCAGATGTTAATGCCCATGCTAAAAGGTTTTTTCCACCAAGATAATAAGCCTCAAACTTTCCAAATTCTCCAGAGGGACAAACACGGGACCAATATGCATCCTTATAGACAGTTCTGCAAGTACCGCATTTGCCACATTGATAAAATACCTCTTTATATTCTTCTAATCTCTGGTGCCGTTTAAGATCGTGAATTTCATATGCTAATCGTGCTTTTGATATACCTTGTCCTGTAATGTATTTTACTTTTTTCTCTCGTTTCTTTTTTGCCACTCTAATCATCTCCAATTCCTTGACCAGGATTCATTATATTATTTGGATCTAAGAGTTTTTTAATCTTATTGATAAGATTTGTGGTTGCTGGAAATGTTTTATCTTTGTAATATTTCACTGCCCATAGTGGGGGCTTATACATAACAACACCATCTAACTTTTGAACCTCATCATGTATTTCTTTTAAAATTTTTCGAGCAATTTCAATATCATCGGGATCATTTTTATTGAAATTTACATTACTTCTTGCGACTACGTAATGCCCACCAAACAAAATTCGGCTATAGAATTGAGGAGGTTTTCCATATTTTAGACATATTTTTCTTGATATATTATAGTATTTCACTACATCTCGAGTAGAACAATAACTGCCAATCCATTGTCCGCCACCGCCTCTTGTAAAATTCCAAAAATTCCAATATTGTACTGGAGGAGGAATTACTGCTTCTGCTCCTTCTGAAGCGGATAATAATCTAATGTGCCCCTCTTTGCAAATATTTTTAATCGCTTCGCATTGCGCTTCATGTTGTATTTCAGTATAAGCTTGGGTTGTTATAAGTGAAATGAAATCGGGCATATTTTCTTTTACTGCATCCATAACAGCATCTTTTTCATATAATTCTTGAATAGACTGTCCCCATCCAAAATTTACACATAATATATCACATATTCCCAAACCCGCTTTTGAAAGTTTGAGCAAAGTAGGATATGAATCATCAACTGTCAGACCAATACCTGTATAATCTTCTCTGAAAGGCATCTTTGGCCACAGCTTTATAGATGCTTTGGTTACTATACCAGTGGTACCTTCCCATCCAATAAATAATCCTGCCAAATCTGGTAAGGGTTGCCTTCCATACCAATAGTTAGAGAGACTACAAGAACCAACTTTCACTAACTCACCTGATCCGAGCACAACCTCTAAACCATTTAAAAATTCGGCTCCAGAACCACCAATCATACCGAGATCAAACATACCATAACATAAACATGAAGGGATAACTCCTGTGCCTGGTGGTGACCATGTTATTCCCGCTCTTAAGTTTGGGTAATTCTTTTCTAAATATCCTTGTAATTCTGCCCAGGTAATTCCGCCTTCGACAACAGTATACATATCATCTTCATTTACTTCAAGTACTTGATTCAATCGCCGTAAATCAACTACAATTCCTCCTCTTCTTGGAGTTGCTATAGAACCAAAATTTATACCAGAAACCCATGGCACAAGTGGGATTTTATATTTGTTAGCAATTCTTACAATTTCTTGTACTTCTTCAGTAGTGCCAGGAATAATTACAATATCGCACTTACCTTCTGGCTCAGCTGTAATAAAGTCATAATGATAAAGATATGTTATCTCAGGGCGATTTGAGACATATTTCTCCCCAACTGTATTTTTTAATTCTAAAACAATTTCACTATCAATCAAGTTTTAATCACCCTTATTGAAATTGAATATGACTTTCTTTTATATAAAAATTATCATATTTCAAAAAAAGTTAAAAAGACAAATATAAATATAACGTTAATTCTATGCTTAAAATATTATCCTATTCAAGTTGATACTGGTGATACTTCTTATGCTTTTTCTTTTTGATTAAAATGTATCCAATAAACATGAAAACTAAATCAAATGTCATATCTTTGGCAACAACAACAATCCCTAAAGAAGCGAGAGGTAAATAGATCATTATAGTTATAATAGAATAACCTGCTGAAATTATTCCATATGAAAGCAAAATGTAGCCAAAAATCAAATCTATTTCAAATTTTTTATTCAATTTCAATCCTCTTACTTCTATTAACATTATTATTTAAAACTTTCTTATTTCTAGATTTTGAATATTATGGTTAGAACCTTAATTCTTGTCCACATGATTTGCAAAACTTCTCTGCTCCTAGCCTTTTAGCACCACAGTTTGAACAAAATAGTGTCGTTTTCATTTCCTGATATTGATTAAACATCGTTTCTGAATAATTTTTCGCAATTTGTCGAGATCTTATTAAAGAATAAATACATAGAATAAAGAAAGCGAAATATATGCTGTACATAGGAATCATAGAAAAAAGCATTCGAATATAATCATCCAGATCCATATAATCACGGGGTCTAAATATCCAGAAAAATTGATAAATCAATGTCCAAGTTGTAAAGGACAGAATAACAGTTCCAATTAAAGCTAAGACGAAGATTGTTACACTCTGTTTCTGTGTCAGACGGATCCCAAACCATGTTAATTTCGTCTTACTCATTAAGTCACCCTCATATTTTTTGATTTTCTTATTATAAATAAGAATAAAATTCAGTTTAATAAATATTTTGAGTAAATATAGGACAAGTAGATCTTTAATGTACTTGGATAATGATCCTAAGTTATTTATATTTCAAGAATTATTTAAATTGTGGAATCTAAAAAAATTAAATTTATCATCAAAATGAAAGGAACTAAATTAAATTCAAACTTAAAAAAAAAAAGAAAACCAAGGCATATAATTGAATTTTTTGATTTTATTATGGCAATAATTAATTTTCTGCTAATGTTTCTTATTATAATACTGATATTGCATAGATCTGTAATAATAACTATTATTGGATTAATTTTCTCAATAATATTACTTGTAGGAATGATCTTTACGTTTTTAAGGAGAAATCCCTTTTATATCTATTTTTGCTACGGACTTTTGCTATGTGGAGCATTATATGCTCTACCATCCGTAATATTATTCCCAACAAAAACTCCCTCAGAAAATATTCTTTTTATAATTAGTATAATATTGTTATTTCCAGAAATTTGTTATATTATTAATCTAACGAGGGGTTATTCAAGTGGAACCAGTACTATAGCACGGTATAAATATTATGAGAAGTTTAGAGCAGGAGCTATGTTTGATGTTAAATCTTTGGATTCACAATGGTATGGCAAGGATTTAACACAAAAATTAAAAGAAGAAGACGAACAAAAAAGAATAAAAGAGCAATATAATTTCAATAGGATTGTTTTGATATCGACAGGATGCATAATTGGATTTTTTATAACTGCTATAATATCAGCTTCACTATAATGAATTAAAATAAAGAATACACTTAAATTTTAAATTCTAATTCTAACTATGAATAAATAAATGTGTTTTTCTTGTTAAAAATGGTTAAAAGAAATGTTATCAATAAATTAGGGATGATATTTTTTTGTATTTTTGGAGTACTCATTGTATTTTGCGTTATACAAATCAATAATCAACATACTATAATTCAAACACAAAAAGAAAAAATTGAAGAAAATCGAAAATATATAGAAAATATCGGAAATTGGGAGGTTGTAGGAGGTTCAGAAGAAGATATATTAGAAGGTATCGATCACTATTATAATGCTCTTTCTAAATATCACGAAACAGTTCAATTGCGCGCTATTACATTTTCATTAATTATATTTCTATTTATAGCCGATCTTTTAATTCTAGGTGTTTTAATCTATTCAAAAAAATTAAATTCATAATTACATATATTAAACCTTCTTTTTTTAGCGATTTAAAAGCTTAACTTAATTTCATTATCTCTGGAACCAAACTTTCAACCTTGGAATTATTTAAATCTTTAAAATGATTTATTTTAGATACAAATATATTCTCTTTCCGAACTCGATTAAAAACATTAAATTTTGCTAAAACCTTCAAGATAGAATCATTTTCAAATTCTAAATATAATGTTTTTTTTATCATATCGCTTTTTTTCATTTTTGGATATAATAATTTTCTTATGTTCCATTTACTCAAATATCGTATATTTCTTCACCTCGATTTTGATATTTACATGGACTTTATTACTTGATCTATTTAAAGAAAAATTTAGTTTAATTCAATAAATCGATTTTTATTTGTTAATTTAAGTTAGAGAAATTTGACTCTAAGGGATTTTTATATTGAAAGTTTATCCATTCATACTAATAAATTAGTCAAATATATTAAAAGAGAAAATATTTTAAACTACTTTAACAATAATTACTATTAAAAAAATCTCTTTATGTTTTTATGAGGTATTGAAAATGCCATCTGAAAGGAATATAACTGATGTGATATTTGCTGCCTTAATATTAATTCTTAGTATTATAGGTATAATTTTAATAGCTGCACTTGACTTTGCTGGTTTCTATAACCCTGCTTGGGGATATAGATATTCGTGTTTGGGATGTGAATATTATACAGATGCTGATTTAGCAGCACAAGTTATAATGTTAATTACGTTAATATTGCAAGTTATAATTGCCATAAACGATTTGATTCCAGATAAATTTATAGAAAGGGATCTCGAAAAGTATGGTATGATTTTAGCAGTAGTAACATGGATTTTTGCTATAATAGGGATTGCTTCTTTCGGTGCAGAATGGGGCGATTATGAATGGTGGGCAGCGGAGGGCTTCTACGGAGGAATTATCGCAGGAATTCTCAATACAATCCTATTTTTCTTGAAATTTAAAAATAAATAATAATTCAATTTTTTATTTTATCTTATATTTTATCCTTCTCATAGTTAACATATATTTTTAATATGCATAATCAATTTTCATAGAAAGTAAACACTACGTAAAATTTATATAAAAAATTATAAGTAATTTATCAAATTATATATAAACTAAGAAATTTTCCAATATAATTAAGATGAGGTCCAAAAAACCTTTTTATATTCTGTGTGCATTAAATTTTTTTCTTCTTTGTTTAATTTTTACAAATACAGGAAATGCCTTCAATTTTGATGAGCAAGTTATAACTATCTTTTCATCAAAAGATTCTCATATATTTAACGGAGCTCAAGACACGAATTATGGTGATTGGGAAGATATGCATTGTGGAAATTATATTCCCGAGGCATCTTTTGCTTTAAGGAAGAATTGGGCATATATATATTTTGATATAAGCTCATCTTTAAAGGGCTGGGAAAAAGTTTCACTTCTATTGACAGTTTGGAATATAGCCAAATCATCTTCTCTAGAAATGGGAATTGTTAATGACTATTGGAATGAAAGTACTATAACATGGTTAAATCGTCCTTCAAATATAACATGGGGAATTGAATGTTTGAATCTTGAGACAGATGGGAAAATCATCTTGGATATAACAGATCTTATTTTTCCCTTCTCTTCATCATTTAGTATTATTTTATATAATAACCAAACAACAGATAATATAAATATCTTAATAAACACTAAAGAATATCCAATTCAAGATAATCACCCACAACTTGTTTTTGAATATCCAAATAATTCAATTAGACCTACTCCACGCTTTTCAATTGTATCAATTACAATAGTTTGTACTTTTATTATTGGATTGGCATATTTTATCGTCATTTTCCTTGAACGACAAACTTCAAGGGAAGAAATAACTAATAGAAAGTAATTTCCAATTTTTCTTAGCGTTTTTATACTTGCTTTGGTAAGCAAAAACAAGTATCACAGATGTATACAATTATGAAAAATTATATATTATATTGTGTGAAAATATAATCATAAATTAAAATAAATTTCTATAATATCAAAATGTCATATGCTAATATAAATATTGAATTTTCTGAATTTGGCCGCAAAATGAGGATGTTGGGAATAATATTGGTCTTAGATTTCTTATTATCATTAATCTCTGTCTTTGTAGCATATATAGGGTATATCTCATGGGTTTTTACTATTCTTGAATTATACTTTATCTTTTCAGCATTAAAAAACATTAGAATTGTAGGGGATGTAATGAATAATCGTAATTTGCATGAATATCGTTCTAAATGGATCAATGGATTTGTAGTACGTATCATCGGAGGTGTTCTTACAACAATAGGAGGAGTGAATTTAATTAATATACTCTTATATGGTGGTCCTACCTATCTAATTGGAATCTTTATTGTTGGAATAATTATTACGCTTATTGGAGCTTATATCGAAATGCAAGCATGGAAAGAATTGATAATATTTTTCCAACAAAACGGAGGCATGTTTCCTCAAATGATTTCTTACAATGCGAATAGAGGAAGTAATAATATGAAAAATGCTGCATTATGTGACATACTTTTTTTCTTAATAATTACACCTCTTATTGCTTACATTTTAAGAGTGTTAGGATATTTCAAGTTAGCTAAATTAGAAGAAACTAGAGATATTCAAATGCAAGCTAAAGTTCCTGAATATCAACCACAACCAGTGTATCAACCAATACAACAATCCCCATATCGAACTACATCTCCTCAACCAGCAGCTCTTTCTGAGGAATCATTTAAATATTGTCCTCACTGTGGCGTCAAAGTTGAAGGTCATGAAAAATTTTGTGGAACTTGCGGATCAAAATTGGAGTAAAATTAATTTTTTAAAATCTGTTCTTTTTTTTTCTTTTTATAATCAGGACTACTTGAAATTGATCCTGGTCCCCAAAACCAAGTTGGAAAATGAAGCCAAGATGGAAATCCAATATCAGCATCTTCCAGTAAAATAGCTATTACAACAATAATTAAGACTATGATCGCTACAAATATAGCTGTGCATAGAACCAAGATGAAAATGCTTATAATTTTATAAGCAATATACATTGGTGAATTATAATATTCTAGCTTCTTTGTTGCTATTGCTCCAAAAAACATAGTTACAAGTGTGACAACACATATTCCTGATACAGTTATTGGAATTGTTAATAAATAATTATGGATCTTGAACACAATAATAAAAATAATCTCTGCTAATATCACAAAAGCAAGAAATAAAGCCAAATGAAGCGCAACATATCCTTCTGAAAAATATTTCTCCTTTAATGTGATACCCATTAAACCTACAATTATAGTACATTCTAAAGCAGAAAAAACAAACATTTGAATCTGTTTTGCTAGGCTGGGTCTTAACATAACAATGGGATTAGAAATAATGCCTGCAGTAAAAGCGAATATAATATATACTATTAATGCTGCGCTGGGAGTTTTAGTAAGTATTATTTTCCCCAATGAAATAAACAAAATTATATCTATAATAGTGATAATAATGTAAAATGGTAAAAAATCCCATCCAATGAAAAAACTAGTGCTAAACGTTATTTCTCCAATCAACCATGCTATATTTCCTAATAATAATATTGGTAATACTTTTTGAAGGAATAAGTTACGCTGAGAGGGAGAAAGTGTATATTTAGATTTCTCTTTTTCTTCAGTTTTTACGATAACTTCTTTGACTAATTGTTCGGTTTTAAGATCTCCTCTATTCATTTGTACAGTAGCATTAAATTCTGAAATAAAATCTTGAGTAGGATGTTCAATTTTTTTTTCTAATTCAGTTTTAAAATCTTTATTTTTATCATAATCTTGATAAAGAGGATAGTTACAGAAGTAACATAATTTATCACTTTTTTTTGTTGATTTTCCACATTGTGGACAAAAGTCAGGCATTATAATAATATTGAAAGGAATTTCACTTATGCATTAATATGCATTTGAGGTATTTAAAATTAGTTATGTAATGGTTTAAAATGCTTAGTTTACTATAATAGAATCTTTGTAATAACGAAAAGTAAAATTTTTTTTTATGTATTATCTATATAAATTTAGGAAGGGATTAATTAAAACACTAAATAAAAAAACACTATGATTTCTAAGGATAAGGAATTTTTTAATTTAGACAATGTAGACAATGGAATAGCACATTTTATCCAAGAAATCAACGATATGGGATATAAAACTATAATGTCTTGTTCAGGTATGAAAGAAGATCATTTCAAAGTTGAAAAATGCCCATTTATTTGTTTTGATTGGCCTCGATTATCAGGGGAAGAGATAATCCTGTTTCTTCGTTTCCTTGGAGACTGTTTCTACAACTCAAACTGGTATGTAGAATATTTTTCTCGTTACGTTGTCGGATACTTACCTAGTGGATTAAAGGACAAGGATATAAAAAAAAGATTTCAGAAATTTGTATCAAATTTGAGAGTTATGGATTACTTTAAGCATTCATACTAAATTTTATCTATTTGCTTCTCCTTTTTCCATTATGTATATTTATTGATCATACATATTATAAAAATTTATTAATTTACAGCAAAATAGAGGAATTTTTTTTTAAGAAAGTATTTTTATAGCTATTCAAGGCATCTTCTTTATGGCTTCTTTACACTTTTATACTCTAAAATTAAAAAGACACATTAAAAAAATTTTAATTAAATTAGATCATAGAATAATAAAATGATTAATTTTATCAATAACTTCTTTTAAACATTGAGAAACCTTAAGAATTATATCTGGACACTTCCATTCATCGGAGCTCTTATATGTATTATTTCTTTTTTCACTCCAGCGGCCTATTTTGAAAATATAGTTTGGAATCATACCATTATTAATTGGATATGGGGCTATTATTATGATAAATTAGTATCTCGATATGATCAGAGTATAACAATCGAGAATGGATTTTATTCCGAACCTATTCAGTTTATATCTTCATTCATAACATCGGTTATAATAGTTTTTTGTATTTTAATAATAATATTATATTCTTATAAAAACAGAACAAATCTAAAGAATGGAATTATTAAATCAATTACTTCACTATTTCCTGCTGTTATAATAATTATTAGTACTATAACATGGATGATAATGATGGAAATCGCTGAATTGCAAATTTATGGTTTAAGTATGTGGGATCGCTACACACCTAATTTTGGACTTATTGGAATGTATATTGGTGCAACTGTCATTATTGTGGGTTTTATTTTAATAAAAAAGTATAGTCAAGAAATTATTGAAACAAGATAAAATCATTAAATTTCTAAAAAACTTCAATTTCATTCCAAAGGGTTTTATAATATCTTTTTAACATCTTTCTCTTAATAAAAAAAATTAAAATATTACAATAAAAAATAATGTGATAAATATGAGTTTTGATGAAGATTTTGATGAAAGTTTGGAGTTAGAACCAATAAATTCTAAAACTCCTGCAACTAAAACCCCTTCAGCAGGAAAGAAGCTAACTCTCTATTTTATGTCCACCATTGGACCTGGTGAAAAAAAGGAAAAACTAACAGTAAATGATGGTAATCAAATAAGAGATGTTAAAAAAACTTTAGGCAATTTATTTGGATTAAACCCAGATGACTTTCATATATCATCTGGCGGAGTAACTATGGACGAAAATAGCCAAATAAAGGACTATAGTGTAAGAAATGGCGACGATATCCTTTTAATCCCTGCTAGCACTGCGGGTTAATCTATATTATACTTTTTCTCCCTTTTTTTTTAATTATTAAAAATAATATTTTCTTTCTTTAATATATATAGAAATTAGAAACAGGATCAACTTAAATCAACAATTAGTTCTCTAGTAATAGTAAATAAAGCCTCTTTAATAGAAATTTTTCCTTTTTGATTAGCAATTATTAGCTCAATCATAAGCTTTATTTCATCTCTTGATAATCCTGTATCCCTAATTATTCGGATAATAATTTCTTCACTATTCATTTTTATATCATTTCATATCCGACAAAATAAATCTTGAGAGAGTTCCACTTTATTATAATTTTAATTACCTCGGAAATTTATACTATTTTTACTATTTTCTGCAAAAATTTTTTTAAATTATAAGAATTAGTTTGGTTAACTATAGAGGTCTGAATTTTTTTTAAGATAATTTAATAGATTTTAATTTGAATACTATTATGAAATGTACTATCACTAATTCCATCTAATAAGAAATGTGATTATATGATAAAAGTAGAAGAAATACCCCAAGAATGTCATGAATATATGACTCCAATGGAGCGAATTACAAACGTTCTATTACGTAAAAAAGTTGACAGAATTCCTTGCTTTCCTTTTGTATCTGCTGCTGCTGCCCAAATTAGGAGATTGAATTATGGTGAATATGCTTCTAAACCTGAAATGTTCTTACGATGTCAAATAGAAGCTCAACAATTATTTGGGTATGATGGTATCACTGCAATGCCCGATCTATGTGTTGAAGCTCAAGCATTTGGTGCTAAGATAATATTTCCTTCTGACAATGCAGCATATCCAGATCCTTATAATCCCGTTATAAAATCTGCTGATGATTATAAAAACGTCGGTAAGTTATTCGAATGGTCTTATGCAGAGAGAATGAATAATCAAATACATGTAGTTAAAACAATTAGGGAAGAATTACCTGATGTTATGATTGGAGGGATGACTATTGGACCTTTGGGATTACTGTCGCGCCTTCGTAATGTAAATGATTTAGTGCGAGATTTTATTCATAATACAGATAAATTGCATGAAGCATGTGAGATTATTACTGATATACAAATTGAATATGTTGAAAAGCAAATTGAAGCAGGAGCTAGAACTATTATGGTCCCTGTTGTCCTAGCTGAGAGAGAACTTATGAGTAAAGAGATGTGGTTAGAATTGGATATGCCTTATCAGAAAAAAATAGCAGATTTTGTAAGAAAAAAGCGTTGTTTTTATATGGTTCATACGTGTGGGCGAGGTCCCTATTTTGATGTATTAATTAAGCATTTAAAACCAGTTTTAATACAAAATGCATTTTTACCAGATGGGGTAGAAACTGAAGAAGAAATGATTGAAAAATATGGTAAAAAATTGATTTTCCTCGGGTTTTTAAGCGTATCACTACTTGCCTGGGCAAATCCAATGGAAGTTATTACAGAGTGCAAGAGACAATTAGATGTTTTTGGAAAAGCTCCTGCTGGATACATTTTAGGCGCTTCTTGCGAATATCCTCCATATGCTCCTCTTTATAATGCATTAGCGGTGGTTAAAGCAGCTAGAACATATGGTAAAAACTATAAAACGGGTTATGGTCCTAATTACGAAGAAGAGGGGTGTAGAGATTAAATGTCTGAAGTTGAAATATTTAAAAAATTAAAGCAGAGTATTTTAGATTATGATAGTTTAGCAGCTGAGATAGCTGCTGAAGAAGCACTAAAAGCAGGGATCAATCCTCTTGATGCAATCAGAAAAGGGCTTTATCCAGGCATAAAAGAAATAGCTGATCAGTATGAAAAAACTGTTTATATTACAGACATGATTTTAGCTTCTGATGCTTTTTATGCTGGTGCCAATATTTTAAAAGCTAAAATTACTAAAGAAGAATTAGAAAAAAATTATAAAGGAGTCGCGGTTATTGGTGTAGTTAAAGGAGATGTACATGATCTTGGTAAAAATATGGTAAAGTATCTATTTGAAGCTGAAGGTTTCGAGGTAATAGATCTTGGATTTGATGTTCCGACAACAAAGTTTGTTGATGAAGCTGAAAATAATAATGCAAATTTAATTTTAATTTCTGCCATGTTAAGCTCAATGTTTCCTGAAATCGGAAAAATAGTCGATTTAGCAAAAAAACGTGGCTTAAAAGATAAAGGTGTAAAAATAATGGCTGGTGGAGGTCCAGTTACAGAACAGGTCGCTCATCAGCAAGGCGCAGACGGATGGGCATTAACAGCTCCAGATGCGGTAAAAGTAGCATTGAATCTCATCAAGCAATCTTAAAAATTATTAATAGTTTTATTTATCTTTTTGCTCCAATTTGAATCGAATTATTTATTTCTAATCATATAAATTGCGGCATAATAAAAGAAAAGGAAGGGGAAAGAAATCTGAACCACTTTTTTAAAATAAGGGAGAGAATTAAACTCAACCGAGTTTAATAAAGGGCGAAATCCAATGTTTATTCAGATTGTCTATGAATTCCCTTCATATTATATCTAGATTAATTTTCTTTTTATATTATTAGGTATAATTATCCCCAACAATATATATCGATTTATGAGGGTTAATTTTATTAGGTATAAAACATAAACAGTCCAAAATATTAAAAGATTAAATATTAGGCTGAAATTATAATTCCTAAGCTTTATTTTTCTCCATTAATTTTTCTTTGATCTTTATAACTAATTCTTCAGCTTCCTTAGAATCAGTTATAAATTCAATTTCATTTGGCATTTTTATTCCTAATCCTAATTCTACTGCCCTTTTAATTTGTGTTTGTTCAAAGATTGAACCTTTTGATACCTCTGGAGTTGTCCCAAGAATCCGTAATAATGCGACTCCTACAGCATCAATAGCTATCTTATCTGTTCCCGCAATAAAGACATTTGCTTCTTTTCGGGTGCCTTCCATTGGACCACCGTTTACAAAACTTATAATTCCATCCATGATAATTAAATCAGGTTTGTATACAGCATTAATTTCCGCAATCATTTCCCGTTGATACTTAGACGCGTGTAACTCAGTCATATAGTCTCTACGTACTAATGCTACAGCATTTTTCAGTGATAATGTAAAGTGACCACCATACATATGAGTCTTTAAACAACAAGTCTCAACAATGCATTCTGCATCATCATAAATTTTAGCAAATAGAAATCCATCTTTCCAATGACTACCTTCTGGGTTTTTTAAAATATAATCTTCTTTAGGAACAGCAGTTAAATCTACTATCCCAAAATCTAATTCCTCTGCTAATGAATATAAACCTTTTTTCTTAAAGGTTTCAGCTGTATTAGCTGGACCACTTCGCTCAGCAACAGTTATAGATTTAGCTCCCATTTCTTTTAATTTGATAATAATTTGCCTTATTGTTTCCATTGAACTTGAAGCAGGAGGAGGATCAGCAGTATTAAAATTAGGCTTAAAAATAACATTTTTATCTTTGACAGGATTGATCTCTAACAACTCTAATGATTTATTAACGCCATAAAAATGATCCTTTGTAGAAATAACTGCTACTTTTGTCATATTAAACACCATATTTAGAAAATTGTTTTAAATAATTAAAATTCATTTGTTTAAAAAATAAGTAAGCAGCTTAAATTCTGACAAAATAATTATAATGACTTTTTTCACTATTTTTCTATGAATTTTGAATATTCATCCTTGTCTATTTCATATGGTTTGGAGGATTTAAATAGATTAATTGGTTGATTGCATATCCAACAAGCATTTTCTAAATTTTAAAGGGCACGAATAAATCGAAATATTTAAATATTATAACATCCCACTAGACTCCATATGGATGTTAAAAAAATAAATGATCAAAAAATGAGTAATGATTCAATTAAAAAAATGTATGAAAAAATAACTGTTAATCTACCATACGTTGATGTGGGAAAAATCGATTATTTCGTGGAGCAAGGATTCTATAACTCACGAGCTGAATTTATTAGAGTTGCAGTCAAAAATGAAATTAGCAAAAATGATTATGAAATTGAAACTGAAACAAAAAGACTTAGAGAAGAGAAAAAAGAAGAAAATCATGTTGCGATCGGGATATCTATAATCAATCGAGACTTTCTCGAAGATATTTTAAGCAAAAAACAAAAATTACGTATATTTGTTGTGGGATTGATTAAATTTAGTAAAAATATTGATTTAGAATTAGTAAAAAAAACGATAGAAACTTTCAGGGTTTATGGCATTAAACGTGGTCCATCGGATGTTATTAAATACCTTGAAACTTTAAAGCGTAAATAATAATAAAATATATTATCATTACACAATATTACACAACACCATAAATAACGATTAACAGCCTTCTATTTTCATTATTGACACAAATGTCAATGAAATTAATACACACTGATCCACAACATTTAAATATGATACACACTAATTGTGTATTAGATAACAAAAAAAAAATAAAAAAAAATAAAGAGGAATAAAAAATGAATAGAAAAAGTTTGGATGGAAAGGAGTTAATAATTATAAAAGCTGCTCTAAATGGATTTAGATCAAATAGAATTTATTAAATAATAAATTTCTTTTTATTTTTAATCACGATCATCAAATTTATATAATTGGAGGATAATAAAAATGAGAAAAAAAAGATTGGAAGGAAAGGAACTTATAATTATAAAAAGTATGCTTAACGGATTTCATTCTATATACTAATTTATATTGCCAAAATCAAGATTAAAACTAGAGGTGGATAAAAAATATGAGAATATCTGGATCAGGTAGGCTTTCAGAAGGAAAAATTAATGATGAAATAATACTTTCAGGTTCAGCTAGGTTAGAGGGAAATTTTGAATGTACTAGGTTTAAATCATCTGGTTCTTTGAGGGGAAATGGAAATTTAACTGTTCATGGCGATGTTAAAAACTCTGGATCATTTAGGCTTAATGGTCACCTTCGAGGAGATGGTAATGCTAGATTTTCAGGTTCTACATCAGTTGCAGGGGCAATTTTAATTAAAGGACATTTAGGAAATTCAGGTTCATTGAGGACAGGAAATAAAGTTGAAGGTCTTGAAGGGATTAGATTTTCAGGTTCATCTAAAATTCAAGGTGATTTACTATCTCAAAATGATATTGTTATTGAAGGATCAACTACAATTAATGGAAATATCAGTGGAGATGCTATATTAATTGGAGTACGCCTACTAAGGGAGCGAAAAATGCTAAAACAACCATTTAAGGTGTATGGAAACATTAATGCCAAAAATCGAGTTGATCTTACTGGTACTTTTGTTGAGGGGGATGTTAAAGGACGGGATGTAAAAATTGATAAGGGCACAGAAGTTAAAGGAACAGTGTATTATGTTGATAATATTGAAGTTGATCAAAAAACTAAGTTAAATAATGAACCTATTCAAATTAATGCAGAAGAATTGCAAGGTTTTAATTTAAAATAAATATAATAAGGTTGTTAAAAGGAGTGTTGAATATGTCAAACGATGAAAAAAGGTATAAAAATGAAAAGGAGGAAACTGAGAAGGAAAGGATAAGCTGGGAGCTAAATGATATTCGAGATGAACTTATGGATGAATTAGACGATTTGCATGATGAATTTATAGATGAAATTGATGATTTAGTTGAGGATGCTGATGATATTAAAGAAGATTTACGAGATGAATTAGAAGAGCTTGAAATTGATAGGGCAGATATATTACATGAAATCGGAGATATGAAGACAGATTTGAGAGATTTAGGAGATGATCCAAGGGAAAAGATTGAATATGCACAAAAGAAACTTGAAAAATTGAGAGAAAAAGTTAGAGATTATGAAGGTAAATATGGAGCAAAAATCAAAAAGTTATTAGAAAAAGCCAAGAAAAAAGCAGTAAAAAGAATAAATATTTCAGTGGATCCAGAAATGAGTGACGAATGGAAGGATTGGGCGGGTGATTTAGGAAAATCAGTTTCAGAGTTAGTTAGAAAATCAATGAAATTTGTTAAAAATAATATTGGTGATATAACAAAATTAGAAGAATGGGGACATAAAATGGAAAAATGGGGTGAAGGTATTGAAAAAGCTGTAAAAAATTCTGGTATAGAAGATTTAGGAAAAAAAATAGAGAAAGAATTCAATGGAAAGAAGGGAAAATCTAGAATTGTATTAGATATCGATATGGAAACTAAGAAAGAGCGAATCAAAAAAAGGTTAAGTGGTTTGATTAAGCTCTACAAAAGTTTACCGATTGATAAGCTAGCCCAAGCACTAGATAAATCAGAGGAACAAGCCGAAAACTTAATATATGAATTAGTTGCGGAAGGGATTGAAGGTTCTTTAGAAGAAGGAGTCTTTAAATTCATGAGTAATCCTGATGATGTTATATCAAAATTATTTGAAATAATAGATAAAACGTAATTTAATTAAAAGGTAAAAAAAATGTTTAATCCAATTTATGAGAAACTTGCGAAAATTGCAGTTGAATATTCACTTGAAGTTGAAAAGGGGCAGGAAGTTGCTATAACTGGCCCTGTTTTAGCTAAAGATTTATTTCAAGCATTGCAAATAGAGATACTAAAGGCAGGTGCTTATCCTTCTTTACTAGCAGGATTGGAAGGCTCAAGGGAAATATTTTTTAAATATGCTACTGAGGAGCAACTGCTTCATGTTAATAAAATTGAAGAGCTCACTCTTAAAAAATTTGATCGTTATATTGAAATAAGGGCAGGTTATAATACACGGAGACTTAGTACAGTTGAACCACAAAAATTAATGACATTTGCCAACTCTCCTGAGAGGAAGGAACTTATAGAAATCTTTGAGAAAAGAACATTTAAAGGGGAAATGAAATGGGTTGTTGTTCCCTTTCCTTGTCAAGCTTTTGCACAAGAGGCAAATATGGATCTATTTTCTTATTCTGACTTTATAAACAAGAGTTTATTTTTAGATAAAGAAAATCCTGTTGATGAATGGAGGGGGATAAAGAAAAAACAAGATTTAATCGTCAAATCCTTAAATAATGTAGATAAAATACACGTTTTAGGAGAAAATACAGATTTAACTTTATCTGTAAAAGGAAGGAAGTGGATAAATTGCAGTGGACAAGGTAATTTACCAGATGGTGAGGTTTTTACAGGACCAATCGAAGATTCCGCTAATGGACATATTAAATTTACATATCCAGGGATTTATTTAGGCAGAGAGGTTGAAAATATCTATTTAGAATTTAAGGATGGTAAAGTGATACATGGAACAGCAGAAAAAGGGAAGGAAGTACTTGAAGAAATATTAAAGATTGAAGGTGCCAACAAAATAGGAGAATTTGCAATAGGTACAAATTATGGAATCACAGTATTTACTAAAAATATGTTATTTGATGAAAAAATGGGAGGAACAATGCACTGTGCTCTTGGTCTTGGTATTAAAGAGACAGGTTCTAATAACAACTCGACTATTCACTGGGATATATTAAAAGATATGAAAGTACCAGGTTCAAAAATTTTAGCAGATGGTACAGTCATTTATGAAGAAGGGAAATGGAAATTAGATTTGAGTGAATAAAGGATGTAAACTTTAAATCATAATAAAAAAATATATTAAAATTGGAAATTAGGGGGAATTTTGTACAGCTTTAGTTAGGGTCATCAATTTATAAAAGAAAAAAAAGAAGTGAGAAAAGAAAATGGAAGAAACAGAAGTTATAGCAAATAAGAAAACGTTTCGCAATTATATGTTAATGTGGAGCGGGCAGTTATTTTCGTTAATGGGGTCGTTAATTGTTCAATTTGTAATAACATGGTGGGTTACAGAAGTAACAGGAAGTGCAGTTTATCTTTCTATAGGGATGTTTTTATATTTTTTACCAATGGTTTTTGTAACTCCGTTTGCTGGAGTGCTTACAGATAGATTTAATCGCAAGACTATAATAACAGTTGCCGATTCATTACAGGCATTAGTAACGCTATGGATTATAGTCATGTTTTATATGAATTATGCAGATCCTTTTATAGTTATTTTGATAAATAGCTTAAGAGGATTATGTCAGGCATTTCATCAACCAGTCATAGCTGCAATTATACCTTCGATGGTGCCGAAGGAAAGATTGAGTAGAATTAATGGAATTAATTTTTTATTTACAAGTTTAATTCAACTCATTGGTCCTGTAATCGGTGCGACATTACTTGCATTTTTTCCGATTAATCTGATACTTTGGATGGATATAATAACATTTGGTATTGCGATTACACCATTGCTATTAGTTACGATTCCGTTCGTAGGGAATTTACCAGATATAAGGATGGAGGAAAAAATATCATTCAGAAAAGAATTCAAAGAGGGAATGCTTACAATAAAATTGATTCCTGGTTTACTTATCATTTTGTTGTTATCAATGGTTCTTAACTTCTTAATCACACCACTTAATGTATTGATGCCTTATTTTGTATATGCAGTACATCTAGGGAGCGCTATAGATTTAGCAACAATTATGATGGGATTTAATCTTGGAATGATATGTGGTGCTTTAATAACAGCATTAAAAAAGAACTGGAAGCATAAGGTTATAGTATATTTTTCAGGATTAATAATTGTAATGGGAACATTATCAACATTAGGTTTTGCTCCAAGAGGTTCCTTTTTGTTGATGGCGGGTGTAGCAATTATCACTGGAATAGCCTTACCCATAGTAAATACCATTTATATGACAATTGTTCAAACAGTGGTTCCTGCTAATAAAATGGGTAGAGTATCCTCTGTAGATCAATCATTATCTATGGCGATATATCCAATAGGTACATTAATTTCGGGTCCTTTAGCAGAAATTTTGGGTGTACAGAATCTTTTCATTTATAGTGCCTTTATAGGCGTTCTAATTACATTTTTAACTTGGCGTTTCACTAAAGTTCGGCGTATTAATTATGATGACCACCTTACACTTGCTACTATTACAGAAAAAATTAATAACATTAATGTAAGTTGAGGCAAAAAAATGCACAAAAGAAAAATAATTTCTAATATTTTCATATATATTTTAATTTTAATAAAGAAATTAGGGGATATAAATTGGAACAATATGCAAATGAAGTAACTTACAAACGTTATTTATTTTTTTGGTCAGGACAATTATTTAGTATATTAGGCTCATTAGTTATTTTCTTTGCTATATTTGTTTGGATTACAGATGTAACAGGCGATCCTGTAATGCTTGCGTTTGCTAATTTCTTTTATATGGTTCCCATGTTAATAGTAACCCCAATTGCGGGAGTTTTAACTGACAGATATGATCGTAAGATGATAATATTAATCGTAGATTCAATACAAGCTCTATTAACAGTAATTTTAACTGTACTTTTCATGCTAGGTTCTACTGAAATTTGGCTTGTATTTACATTTATCAGCCTTCGGAGTGTATTTCAAGGATTTCACTCACCTGCCGTAAGCGCTATCATTCCCGTTATGGTGCCAAAAGATAAACTTGGAAAAATTAACGGAATTAATTTTATGTTTACAGGATTAATTCAATTAATAGGACCTGTTGTCGGAGCAACATTATTATTCTTTTTTCCGCTACAATATGTACTGTGGGTTGATGTAATTACATTTTTAATTGCCTTAGTACCACTATTGTTAACTGAAATACCTAATATACATATTAACAATAAAAATGAGGAAAAAAGCTCTTTTATAAAAGAAATGAAAGAAGGTTTTTCAATTCTTAAAGTTTTTCCAGGACTTTTAACACTTCTGTTTTTAGCAATGCTACTTAATTTTTTGATTCAGCCATTAATTGTTTTAATGCCATACTATATTAAAATCATACATAGTGGGAATAATTTCATATTAGCATTACTAGAGATGATCTTACAAGGGGGTATGATTATCGGTGCTTTAATTCCAACTCTCAAGAAGCAATGGAAAAATAAAGTAAGGTCGTTGTTTATTGGAATAATTATAATTAATATTGGATATATGATGTATGCAATTACACCTATAGGGTTTTATTATACAATGGGAGCAGGGGCATTCATACTGGGATTTATTTTACCAGTTGTAAATACAATACTTCTTACAATCATTCAAACTACAATACCTCCAGATAAGATGGGAAGGGTTTCATCAATTCTTAATGCACTTTCAATGATAATTTCACCGCTCGGAGCAATTATTTCAGGACCGTTAAGTGTAATTTTTGGAGTAGCTCCCTTATACATATATTGTGCTTTCTTAGGAATTTTGATTACAATCATAGCTTATTATTTTACAGGTATACGTCATATAGATTTTGATAAAGAACTTGATTTAAATAATTCTATTAAAAATGGAATAAAAAGCAAGGAGGAATGAAAGTGGAAGAAATAGTAGACCAAAAAACCTTTAAGAATTATCTCTTTTTTTGGAGTGGGCAGCTTTTCTCATTATTCGGATCGACAATAGTATTTTTTGTTATTATTGTCTGGTTAACATTAGAAACCGGAAACCCCATGTTCATGGCATTAGCTTCATTTTTATATATTCTTCCTATGACTGTTTGTTTACCTATTGCTGGAGTTATAGCTGATAGATTCAATCGAAAAACTGTGATTTTAGTCGTAGATTCATCACAAGCATTTGTCACTTTTTTATTAATTATCTTATTTCAGTTGGGGCTCATAAATGTCTGGAATATGTTAATTTTTATAGGTATACGCAGTATTTTTCAAGCATTTCATATGCCAACAGTTAATGCGATCATTCCATCTATGGTTCCTCAAGATAAGTTAAGTAGGATTAATGGAATTAACTTTTTGTTTAGTAGTATTATCCAACTTTTCGCACAATTTGTAGCTGCAACACTTTTAGTGTTTTTTACAGTTAATCAAATTCTGTGGGCAGATGTAATAACCTTCTTCATAGCAGTTATACCTTTAGTGCTTATTTCTATACCTTCAGTTAAACATCTCAATAAAAAATCTGAAAGTACAGAGAAAAGTTCATTTGTCCAGGATTTTAGATTAGGAATTAAAACATTGAGACTAATTCCAGGGTTAACAGCTTTGATAATTATAAGTGTGCTTGCCAATTTTTTGATACGCCCGTTAGATACTTTATTATCACTTTATATTCTTGATACTCATGGTGGAACTCCCTTGATATATGCAATAACCGGGATTTTTTTTCAGGGAGGTATGGTTGTTGGAGCACTCGTTACTTCATTCAAGAAAGAATGGTCAAATAAAATACGATTGATTTTTCTAGGTATTGTTATTGCAGGAATAGGATACGTCATTTTTTCAATAGCACCAATAGGTGCGTTTTCTATAATTTGCTTAGGTGGTGCTATAATGGGAGTAACCTTACCAATAATTAATGCCTTATATCAAACATTTATGCAAACGGTGGTTCCGAAGGATAAAATAGGGCGTGTTTCATCAATCGATCAAACATTATCTATGTCATTGTCGCCAGTGGGTACTATTCTTTCTGGTGCTCTAGCGGTATTATTAGGAATATCTAATATATTATTGTATAGTGCTTTGTTAATGATTATAGTAACAATCTTAACCTGGAGTTTTTCAGGTGTTAGAAGAATTAACTATGAAGATCAAGGACTTATTGAAGAAATTAGCTCAAATATCAAAAATTTAAATTCTTAACCATTTTTTCTTTTCAAATCTTTATCGTGTGAACTGATCCAGCTCAATAATTTCTTACTTTTCTTTGGAAAATTATAGCTAAGGACTTCTATTGCTATTTTTTTCACGTCTGGGTCTTCCTCTGAAAGTAGGCTACTTTCAAGTACATTAAATGCTTTATCACTCTTTAGCTCTAACACTTTAAATGCAAGAATACTCACTTTTTTAATTTCATAATCATCACTATTTTCAAGGAAATAATTCAATAATTCAATAGCTTTTTCTTTAGTGAATTGCTTGGAAGTAACGTAGTCATAAATTTTAGCCACTGTTAATTTATTTCCCATATACTCTAAAGCATCTTGATAAAGTAAAAAATTCTTATCAGAATCAAAAAAATCCCCTTTATTTCTTAAATCAAAAGGACAATCATGATTTTCTGGTAATCGATGCTTATTACAGAAGATCATACCACAAAATTTGCATCGGTATGGCAGATCTCCTATTTTAATTTGACAATGATAACAATTTGGCATACTTATCGTTTGAAATAATAAAAAATGGTCTATATTAATCATATAAATATAGTAAAATAAAATATAAATAATCAACAAAAATAATTCTTATGCCTTAAGTCCTAATAAGACTTAGAAAAATTCAATTTGGCTTTCATTTGGAGATTTTATAAAAAAGTCAAATTTTATAAATAACCAAAATACTAAATTAATTTAAGAAAACCTAAATAAAAAAAGAAATCCATTTAAATCAAGTGAAAAGGTCAAAAATTGAAAAAAAATAGAATAGCCAACTTAATTTTCATTTTCATTATAATCCAATTATTATCAGGTTTCTATTTACCTGCAAATGCCCAAATAAAAAAAAACTTCTATCCAATTTCAGATTCATATGTAACAAATCAATATCCAGAAAATAACTATGGAAATTTAGATTGCTTAACGGTTGCTAACTATACTGATAAAGTCGCTTATGTTTTTATTATGTTTGATCTTTCTGATATTCCTAATAATGCATACATAAAATCGGGAACTTTAACCCTACAATCAATATATATTGGCCGGAGCAGGGAATTCGCTCTTCTTGTCCCCAATTCGGTTGGAGCTTATAAATCTGAAAATATTAATTGGGAAGAAACTGAAATCAATTGGAATAATAAACCTGAGTGCTCAGAAGACAATTGGCTGGATTCTAGACCAGTAAATGTACCTGACGATGTAGATATATGGGATATAAGCAATGGTATACGAGATAATGGAACCTATTTAATTACGACAACAGGAAAATTAACAATAGTATTAAAGGCATACCATGAAGAAACTGGTTTTTATTCGAAAGAGTCAGATTATAGCCCTAAATTAAAAATAAAGTATTTAGAAAGAGATCCCATAATTATAATTCAAATAATTGTAGCGGTAAGTGTAATAGCAGTAGTAATACTTGTAGGCTATATTTATCTACGCCGCAGAAGAAAAAAAAAATGAGTTCAGATGCTATTTTTAATATAATTTTTTTATTGCTCTTTTATTCAGACGTTTGAGAGGGTACAGAATTTCACTTTGTCTCTATGGAGTAACACCTGAAAAGGAAATATGAGGAAATCTTTTATTGTGTATTCCACATAATCGTTGAGTGTTTGTTTTTTGTAAAAATTTTTGATTTTCCTCATTACTTCTAAGTTCTAATATTTTTTTTCTTAAATTAAAAGGTTAATCATGATTTTTGGATAATTGATGTTCAATACGAATGGTCATACCATAATTTTTACAATAGTATGGCAAATCTACATTATTAATTTGACAATGATAAGATTTTGGCGTATTAGTTCCTTAAATAAAAAATTATTGTTAATGCTATTATAAAAATTAAAATATTTGGCATTGGATTTCTTTTTTGGCTTCCTTATGCAGTTATAGGATTTTTTGTGGAAGCGTACTTTGAATTAGAAGTATTACTTAGCATTTGGGCTGTTGTTGGATATTGTGTTTTCGGATTAATAAGAGGGCTTTCTGCAGGTATTTCATATAAGTTATTAAGCGAAAAAACATCTCTTAATGAAAAATTAGTTGCAAGTTTTACAGGTGTTATTATGAGTCTTACTTATTTTATAACTACCATTATTGCTATTGGATTCTTTTATAAAGCTGGTTGGGGTGCAGGATCCTTTACTGATCTTGGTACCTTCCTTAGAGTTGCTTATTTTTGCTTACCTTGGATGATAATTAATGTCATTTTCGGTGGTTTTACTGCTTATGTAATGAATTATGTATTATTTAATAGGAAAGGTTGAAAATAGAAAGTTTTTTCTGTCATCTATAATAGGGATAATAAAGCCAAATATCACCTGTTACTGACATAAATATAATAAACATCAAAAAAAATAAAGCAAAACCTGCAAGAATAAGACATATTCTTTGCATTTTCTTATCAATTGATTTATCAATAGTAATGGATAAAAAACCAATGATGATGAAAATAAAAGCAATATTTAAACCAATATGTGCTAAAGTACTCACAATTGAGCAAACATATTCAACATAATAATGAACATATTCCAACTGATTTTCTATATCATCCAGTTCTGAATAAGTAATTCTATCTTCATCTGCCATTTTCTGAGCATCTTGATATGCAATATTAGTCCAATTTAGATGTATGACTATTACAGCTTCACTTATCATGAAAATTGATCCAAATATAATTGCTACGATAATGCCCTTCTTTAGTCGTTTGATTAACCAACTAAAATACCTGTGATCATAAGGTTCTTTATTATCTTGATTCAATATCTATATGCCCTCTATTTTAAGACTTTAATTTATCATTCTAAAACCAAAATTATCTAATATATGATGATTTAAAAATATTTATTGTAGAGTATTTATGGAAGTTATAGATTTAACTCTAACCTATTAATAATATCATTTTGAATTGGAGTGCCGAGATCTATGAATGTGGCGTTATAACCTCCTACTTTCACGATTAAATCTGTATACTTTTCGGGATGTTTTTGAGCATCTCTAAGTGTCTCACTTGATACTACATTTGGCTGCAATTGCAACCCTCCTTGTTCAAAATAAGACTTTAGAAGATGATAGAATTTTTCGATATTTTCTTCCTCATTAAAATTTTGAGGATGAATTCTTACATTTACAGCAACTCCATTTGTAGCGAAATCATAATTAAGTTTAGCGATTGAATTAAGTATCGCGGTGATTCCATTCTTTTCCGCATGGTTAACTGGTGAAAGACTATTTGATATTGGTTCCATCTCTTTTCTTCCATCAGCAGTAGGTCTTGTAAAAAATCCTTCCATTACATGCACCCCCATGCTATATGCTCCTGCACTATATCTTCCCCCTCGTAGGGGTTTATGTTTTGCTACTTCAGAGCTAAAAAGATCCCATAATTTAACTGCAAAAGAATCTATATCATTTAAATCATTGCCCCATTTTTGATATTTATTGATAAGCTGTTGTCGAAATTTTTCTTTACCTTCAAAATTAGAATTCAAGATATTAATTAGATCTGGTAAAGTCATCAATTTTTCGTCATACACAACTTTTTTTATGTTATATAAAGAGTCCACTAATGTTGCAAAACCATATGTTGTAATTGAAGAAAAATTATATTTGGCTCCTCCACAAACATAGTCAATCCCACTTTCCATACATCCATCTATCATAGCTGAAACGAAAGGATGCTGAAAATATGTCATTGTTTCCTCATCACCTATTTGAGCAATTTCTACTGACTTCTTGATATTATATTCAAGTTGACGAATAAAGGCATCATATAAATCATTAAAAGTAGAGAAATTAGCAGGATCTCCCGTTTGAAGGCCATCTATCATTTTAGATAAATTACTATATCCATTATTTAAAACTAATTCTAAAATCCCTGGTAAATTCATAAACATTCGTCCCGTTGCTGCGAAAGAATTACCTTGACCAGATGGTTCTACACATCCTATTATAACATAATCACGAGCGTCTTCCAAGGAGTAACCAGCTTTTATTAAAGAGCGAATCATTATATCATCATTATAAAATGCTATACCAGATGTTGATCTAAATACTTTTATAGCTTCTTCAATGAATTTTTTAGGAGTATTCTTATGGATTCTAACTGATAAATCGGTGGTAAAAACTTTAAGATTTTTATAAGATTCAAGAAAGAGGTAAGATAACTCGTTAGTGGCGTCTCTCCCTTCCCTATCTATTCCAGAAATTGTGATTGTTTGAGTATTTTGTCCCAATGCATTAGCTATCATTGTAAAATCCGTAGGCAATAAGGTAATGTTCCACGTTAATTTCAGATTTAGTTCTTCTATCAATTCTAAAGCAAAATCAGGAGTAATTTGATTTTTCTTTATATCATCTTGATAAAATGGCCATAAAATTTGATCTAATCTCCCCAAAGCTAGAACACTCCGTTGATAAATTATATTGGCAATATTTTGAGAAAACCATATAAATTGAACAGCTTCATAAAAAGTATCTGGAGGTTTTTCAGTAAATTTTAACATCATTTCTCCTATACTTTCAAGTTCACTTTTTCTCTGATCATTCTCTTCTTTTTTTGCTAAATCATAGGCAAGTTCAGAATATCTTCTGCAAAAATCTATAGCTGCTTCATAGTATATCTTAATTGCATCATAAAAATCATTCTTTTCATTAAATTTCTTATCTTTCTTATCTAATCGATTCTGAAATATAGATGTTTCTTCAATAATACCTTTAAATCCTACTTTTAATAACTTCTCATAACCAGCAGATATGTGTCCTTCAGTTGCTCCAATTTGAATAGAAATATTCGGAGCTAAGGAGGATAATTTATCAGTTCCATGAATGTAACCTTCTCTTAATAATCTCTTAGTTATATGATCAGCATTTAAGGACTTTCCCTTCCAATAAGGAATAATCTCCATTAATTCATCGATTTCATGTTCTTCAATATAGAAAGGTTGAAGTTTTCTTCTTGCAAATTTTTTAAATGTGCTTCTTTTATCCAAGCTATTATCATATCTTAACAAGTCAAGGTTGATTTTTTCTCCTAAATTTTTACTTGTTTCATTTCCAACCAATAACTCATCATCTCGGATGAAAATGGTCATATTTCTTAGAGTATGCGCTATAGCTTTTGCCCTTTTAATAATTTCAGGCTCATCGGGATATTTTTTATAAATTTCAGTGAAATGTCTCATACGCTCTATACATAATTCATATTTACATGAGAGAAGTTCATCTTTTAATCTTAATGTCCTTGATAATTTAGAACAAGAAGCCAATAAATAATCAACTAATTTTTAATTTATTTAAAATAATTTCAAAGCTAAATACTATTTATAATTAATGATTCAATTAAATAATTGAAATTAAAGTGGAATAAAAACTATAAAGCTCTAAAAAGTTAAAGAAATGTCTTTTCCTAATTTTCTAGATAAATTTAATAAGAAAACTTTCGCCTCAGCTAAAAGCTTCTGGAAATATAAAAAAGAAATAGGAAGAATTCCTGAGATTAATCCCCCTAACGGAATTATAATTTGTTATTCAACAAGACTTTTTAATTATATAATCAATAATCATAATGTTAGAAAGGTTGATTATGTATTTGGAGATTATTTCTACATTTTAGAAGAAGATAACAAGCAATTAGGAATCTGTGGAGGATTTGGTATTGGAGCTCCTATGGTAGCAATTTTACTTGAGGAACTCACTGCTTTTGGAGTAAAATATTTTATATCAATAGGTACAGCAGGTTCCTTGCAAGAAAATTTAAAATTAGGAAGCATAGCCATTTGCGATAAAGCTATTAGAGATGAAGGTGTTTCGCATCATTACCTAAAAAGCGAAAAATATACTCATGCTTCAGAAGAAGTAATTAATAAATTAACTGAAGTTATAAAAAAATTAGGTTTGGATTGTAAAATTGGTACAGGATGGACCATTGATGCCCCCTATCGAGAAACTTATGCAGAGATTGAAAAATATAGGAAAGAAAATGTTTTAACAGTTAATATGGAAGCTGCTGCTATATTTACAGTAGCAAATTATTTGAATGTAAACGCTGGAGTATTATTCACTATAAGCGACTATTTATGTGAAGAAAAATGGGAATTACATTTTCATTTAACTGAAAAATATCTACAAAATTTATTTTTAATAGCAAAAAAGACAATATTTTCCCTTTAATTTTAAAAAAAATAAAAATAAAACAAAAATAATGATTTTAAATGGAGTTTGAAACAATTAAATTTGAATTGAGAGAGGATGGTATTGGAATTTTAACACTCAACCGTCCAGATAAATTGAATGCTATGAACTTCCAAATGAGTGAGGAGTTGCATGTAATATTCGATCAATTAATGGTTAATTTGGATTGTAGAGTACTTATACTGAGAGCTGCTGGAAGAGCATTTTGTGCAGGATTAGATCTTAGAGAATCCATGGTACTTCAATCTAAAAAAAAGCCCCAAGAACTAAAAGAAAAATTTTTTTTCATAAGAGCTCCAGATAAAGATTTAATTAAAGCTAAGTTATATGCTCAATGGCGAACTAGTCATTTAATTGCTAAAATGAGAAAAATTAGCCAACCAATAATTGCCATAATTCAAGGTCCTGCAACGGGAGCAGGATTTACTTTTGCCTTAGCGGCTGATATTCGGATCGCAAGTAAAAATGGAAAAATGGCAAATTCTTTTATTAATATTGGTTTTTCTGGTGCTGATTTAGCAAGCAGTTATCATTTACCTCGTCTTATCGGAATGGCTCGAGCTGCTGAAATTATATATACAGGTCGTTTTGTAGAAGCTGATGAAGCAGAGAGAATTGGTTTAATTTATAAGTTAGTAGAAGGTGACGAAAATAAATTATTAGATGTTGCTTTAGATATAGCTGGAAATTTACTCACAAAAAGTCCCCTTGGACTTCGTATGACTAAAGAAGCTATTAATTTGTCACTTGATTCGCCCAGTCTAGAAACACTCATGCAATTAGAGAATCGTTCACAGATGCTGTGTTCTACATCTGATGATCTTTTAGAAGGCGTGAATGCCTTTTTTGAAAAACGGAAACCAAATTATCCCAGATTATAATAAATCAAAAAAATGGTGAAATAACATAGAATACAAAACTATTAAGTTTGAAATACAAGAAAATGGTATTGCAATTTTATCTTTAAACAGACCAGAAAAATTGAATGCAATTTCATTTCATATGGAAGAAGAACTTCATCATGTCTTAGATGAATTAATGGTAAATTTAGATGTAAGAATCTTAATTTTGAGTGGAGAAGGAAGAGCTTTTTCAGCTGGAACAGATTTACAAGAAGGATTAATTTTGAATTCGAAAAAAATTCCAGATGGATACGAGAAATTTTATTATTTAAATATCTCAGAACCTCTAAAAAGAAAGATGTATCATCAATGGCGAATAACTCAAATTATCATGAAGATGAGAAAAATTTCTCAACCTATTATTGCAATAATTCATGGTGCTACAGCAGGAGGAGGCTTTGCTTTTGCTATGGCAGCAGATATTAGAATATGTACTGAAGATACAAAATTTATCAATGCTTCTATTAATATTGGGTTATCTGGTGCTGATATGGGCGGTAGTTATTTCCTTCCACGTCTTATCAGCCTTTCTAGAGCTTCTGAAATACTTTATAGTGGAAGAGCAGTAAGTGGAAAAGAAGCTGAACAAATTGGATTTGTTCTTAAAGTTGTTGACAAGAACAATTTATTAAATGAAGCTACAATACTAGCAGAAGAAATGTTAAGTAAAAGCCCTTTAGGATTACGAATGACAAAAGAAGCTCTAAATTTATCACTCGATAGTCCCAGTTTAAACAATATGATTCAATTTGAAAATAGTTCTATAGTTTTAACATTCTCTTCAAAGGATGTAAATGAAGCAGCTAGCGCATTTTTTGGAAAAAGGAGACCATCGTATAGTTTGAAATAGTAGGGCTTCAATATAAATTAAGGGTGATTTGAAAAAGTGAAAATAAAATATTTTGCTCCATTATTCACCTTTCTTATTCTAACATTTATATATACCCTAATTTTCATAAGTGAATACTTTTGGATAATTACAATCTCCTTTATATTCTTTTTTCCTATGCCATATTTTTTTGGAATTAAAGAAACTACCAAGAATATGGAGGTCGTTCTCAAAATTCATAATAAAACGCCATTAATTACACCAATTTTATTCTTCTCATTACCCACAATTATAATTAACCTTGTTTTCCTTATATTTAATTCCATAGCTCTAATCCAATTCTTTCAAATTTTCTTAATTGCCATATTATTTTACTTTATAGGGATAAGTATTTTAATTCAAGATTATAAAACGCAGTATCAAAATAAAGTAAAATTAGAGATGTTTGAGTTTTCAGAGGAAAAGAAGAAGTTATTATTGATAAATCCCGTAAATCAAAATAAAATTGGACTTACTATCAATCCTTCTTCCACCTTTCCACCATTAGGTTTGGGAATCATTGCTGCTTTAACTCCTGATCAATTTCAAGTTAAACTAATAGATGAGAATTTTGAAAAATTCAGATATGAAGATGCTGATCTTGTTGGGATAACAGCATTTACTTCTGCAGCAAATAGAGCATATGAGATTGCATCATGCTTCAAGAATCATAATATTCCTGTAATTATGGGTGGTATTCATGCTTCTATGGTACCAGAAGAAGCTTTAGAATATGTAGACTCTGTTGTAATTGGAGAAGCAGAAAGTATTTGGCCTACAGTTATAACTGATTTTTTAAATAATAATTTAAAACAAAGATACAATGGAATCCATTTAGATTTAAAGAATTCTGTTATTCCTAATCGAGAAATATTTAGTAGCAAATATTTATTTGGAACCGTTCAAACCTCAAGAGGTTGTCCTATGGATTGTTATTTTTGCTCTGTAAGCGCATTTAATGGGAGGAAATTTCGTCAACGACCTTATGAGGAAGTCTTGGATGAATTAGAACAAATGCCCCAAAGAATGATCTTTTTTGTTGATGATAACATTCTTGGGTATGGTAAAAATGCTGAAGAGAGGGCAATCAAACTTTTCAAAGGTATGGTTGAAAGAAAATTAAACAAGACATGGTTTTGCCAAGCTTCTTTAAATTTTGGTAGTAATGAAGAAGTTATAAAATGGGCTGCAAAAGCAGGTTGTAAAATGGTATTTTTAGGATTAGAATCAGCAGATCCCGAAGAATTAAAAACAATGAATAAACAATTGAATCTTCAACTAGAATATGAAAAAACCTTTAGAAGTATTAATAAATATGGAATAGCTGTCTTAGGAGCGTTTATTTTTGGCTCAGATTTAGAAAATCAAGAGAGTATGTTGAGAAAGGTAGATTATATATTAAAAAATCGAATTGATGTTATTCAAACTACTATCTTAACACCTTTACCTGGTACAAGGCTCTTTAATGACTTCCTGAAAAATAATAGACTTATAGCCACCAATTTTCCTCAGGATTGGGATCTATACGATATGGGGGAACTCACCTATACTATTAATCAATTAGATAATGATTCCTTTTTAAAGATTCATAAAATATGTTTAAAAAAACTATACTCCAAAATAACCTTATATAAAAAATTTTTAAAGTCATTGTTCCATTCTAAGAGTTTAGAGACCGCAATATGGGCTTATAGTTCAAATAAAAATTACAGAAATATTGCTTTAACTCAAAAAATTATCTTTAATCAATAAATAATTCATCTATTTTACTATATCCTATAACTTCATCTCTCAAAAATATATCATAATTCAAATCTAAATCTTTATAGGGTTTCAAAAGATCAATTAGCTCATTGTGTTCTGGTTTTAAAAAGACATTTTTAAATTTCTCACCTACGCCATCACGGTATTGATATTGTTGCAAAACGAAATTACCTTCAAAACCTATTTCTTTAAGAAATTCTATAATATTTTGAAAGTCGCCAAATGATAACAAACTCCCTTCATAAGTAGTTCTAATTTCAAAGTCTAAGTCTTTTTGAGTGTTTAAAAATTTAATAGTCTCAATAATTTTATTAATGTTTACTATAACTCCTGTAATTTTTTCAAGCGTCTCTGGTATTAATGGTCCTTTTAGATCTAATGCTACACGATTGATATAAGGACTTAAATTTTTAATTACTTCGGGATTAGAACCATTTGTATCAATACTAATATATTTACCAATCTTGCCAATTTCTTTACATAATTCTAATAGATCACTTTGTAATGTCGGTTCTCCCCCAGTAATACTAATACCACTTACTAATGAATTGCTTTTAATAATTTTAATTAATTCTTCAATTTGATACGATTTCCCAACATCAAGTTGTAACAAAAATTTATTATGGCAGAAATTGCATTTAAAATTACACCCAACAGTAAATATAACCATAGCAGACTTATGAGGTATATCTTTAGTAGATATATCTATAATACCTCCAACTCTCATATGGTTTCTCAATACTCGTTTTTAATTAAATTTTCAACTTGATATAAAGGCAGTGAAAAAGGACCAGGTAATTCCATTTTTAAAGAAGTTAAAGCAGCTGAAAACTTTAAAGACTCCTCTGGATTTCTAGTTAGTCGTGCTCCTAGATAACTTATAAATGCTGTATCGCCTCGACCTGTTCGTCCAATTGATGCTTTATTTTTCCAAGGGAATATATAAATCTTATTTTGGAAATTTAAGGTTATACCTTTTTCATGGGTTACAAGAATTTCTTTTGGACCAAGTTCATATAACTCTTGAGTCGCTAGATTAATATCTTTCTGATTAGTAAGCACTTCAGCTTCTTTTTGATCGAGTTTTAATACTCGAACTTTTGATAAGATTTCAGATATATCTTTTTTGGGGAGATTACGATAAAAAATTTTGCTATTCTCTCGGATTCTTATAAAACCTTGGATATCTAAACATATTTTTCCTGAATACTTAATATATAAATAATTCAATAATTTTAAATCAATTTCTCCAGCAATTATCGGTCCAATTACAAAAAATTTTGTTTTAATATCAGGAATTTCATGCTTTTCAAACCTCCCTGCAAAACCTAAAGCTTCATAACTCCGAAATTCGATATTCTGAGAAGAATATATATTTTTAAGACCTGATGTTTCTTCTGAAGGGGATACATAATATTTTATCCCATTTTTTTTAAAAATTTCTAATAATGGAAAGTCTGATTGCTTTAGCCGAGTTATGATGGAAATTTTAACTCCCATATGAGATCCAGCAATTCCGCCATAGTAAACCGCTCCTCCTATACTTGAATGACTTATTCCATCAACTTCGATAATATCTTTGGCTAAATGTCCGATTATGACAATGTCTGATTCATGAACCATAGGTATAATTATTTAAATAATTTTAAATCTTAAGAAGTTATCTATTTATTTTCATAAAATATATTTACTAATTTTTAGATAAAATGCTTAATTGAGAAAATTATCTTAATTAACTTTTGTTTTTACCTCATGATCTTGGAATGTCAGAGCTGAATTATATATTTGAAGTTTATAAAAACTTGTATATTGGTGGTTATTGGCCTAAATTATACTTTCAAAAATTAAAAGAAATAGGTATTATAGCAATCGTAAATCTAATGGAAGATAAAGTGTATGATCCTCGCCCCCATGGATTTGCTTATTTGTATAGGGGATTTGCTGATGATTGGTATGTACCACATGAGTATTTAGAAGAAATTTTTGAATTTATTGATAAACATATAATTCAAGGTAAGGTTTTAATCCACTGTGCACGTGGAGTATCAAGAAGTGGAGGCGTTATTGTAGCCTGGTTATTAAAAGAACATCAGAATTGGACTTGGAATAAAGCTGTTGAATATGTCTCAAAATCACGATTAATATTCCCTGCGATCGAAATAAAAGAATCAATTTTAAACTATTTTGAAACTGTAGAAAATCGAAGAAGAGAATAATGAATGAATCGGAGCAAAAAAAGAAAAATAAAAAAGGAAGTTATATTGGATTTATCTTTTAATAGATGATGGAATGTCAATTTTCCCACTTTTTAGCACACCTTTAATAAAACTAATAATTATCCGCTCTTTTACCCTATAAAGTTCGGAAGAAGTGGGTATTTCATTTATATTCCTATCATTATTTTTAATTTTTGATTGTACATTTGAACGTTTTTCCAGACTTTTTTGATTAACCTCCATAATTGTTTAATTCACTAATCACATTATTAATAAGACTCTTAAAAAAATACATATCTTTGTTTATATTTAAACTTTCCCATACTCTTCCCACTTGTCAGAATATCTAGAAAATAATGTTTACTCCCATTTATTATACTAGTTAAACTGAACATATCCCTAAGATTAATAAAAAATATTAAAAAAGTTATAATAATTTATTGATATTTGGGGTTCTTTACTGAATAATTTTTAGAAAATGACAAGATTCACAAATTAATAAAGATTGAAATTTATCCAATTTGATCATAATATATTTCTTTTAACTCTATTACAAAAATTTAAATATCCCTTTAAGAGTGTTATTGCAAAAGTTTTGAGTTTTTTATAATCATAAGGTTTTTTAATTCTCTAATTTTACTAATTAGTAAATTATTAATAAACTTTTTAATTAGGTATAGGGAAAAATAAAAAATGATATTTAACGAATTAATAAGCTTGTTAAAGAAGAAGGGATTTAAAGATACGCTTAGCGTTTTAATTAACCAGAAAGACTACAAAATCGATAAACATACATTTTATAATGAATTAAATCAGTTTAGCTATTACAACTCCTTTTTCCGTGTGAAAGATGATTTAATTAAGAAAGGACTTATTGAAATCGAAAATACTAATAAAGTGAAATACATTAAGCTGACTGAAAAAGGTGTAGATGTGTATAACAAATTGAATGAAATTAATAAATTAATCAAGAAATAATCTTCTTCTCTTATTTTTTTATCTAAAAAAGTGTTTTAATCTTTGATATTAAAAAGGTTAGTAGTAGGACCGCTTAGCACCAATTCTTATATTTTTGGTTCTAGTGATACAAAGGAAATTGTTGTAATTGATCCTGGTGGCGATTCGGATATAATTATCAATACTATAGAGAAAGAGTTTGATGCAAAACCCATTGCTGTCTTATTAACTCATGGACATTTTGACCATACATTAAGAGTTGGAAAAATATTACGATACTTTGATATTCCTTTGATGTATAATAAAAAAGAATATGATTCAGGAACTTATAATCAGAGAAAAGCAGATAAATGGTTGAATGAAGGTGATATTATAAATATTGGGGAACTTAATTTACATGTTTTAGAGACTCCCGGTCATTCTCCTGGATCACTTTGTTTCTATTCAAAAGACGTGAAAGAATATAACAATCATAAAATTGATGGCATAATTTTTTCTGGAGATTTAATTTTTCGGAGGAGTATTGGAAGATCTGATCTTCGTGGAGGTAACCCAAATTTATTGTTTTCATCCATAAGAAACAAAATAATGTACAATTCTGAGATCACTAATGACTATTTAATATTTCCTGGTCATATGGGAATAACTTCGGTTGGTGAAGAAAGAGATTTGAATATGTTTAAAAATTATTTTCTTTAGGATTTCTCTGAATATCATTTTTATGTTAAAATTGAGTCGAAATAATCAAATTCATATATTTTAATATAAATTTTTAAAAACCTTAAATCTATTATTATATTAAAAAAATAGAATATATTTCTTTAAGAGTGAATAATCGTGATTAATCGGCAAGAAGTTAAAGCAATCATAAGACGTTTTGAAGAGCGGGAGGGAATTCGCGGAGTTATCATTTGCGACTCATCTGGTTTACCAATTGATTCCAATATGGAAATTAATTTAAGTGAGGAGATTGCTGCTTATGTTACATCATTGATCGGTAAAGGTAGACAAGTTGTTGAAGCATTAAAAGAAGGAACTCTAAATTTTATTCGCTTGGAGACCTCACATGGAGAGACGATGATAGCTTTGGAAGAGAACCTTATTCTAATTATCTTAAAATAATAATATCTTTTTAATTATTTTTCATTTTAAATTAATAATTAATCTTTAAGAAAATTTTTATTATTACTTCAAAGAGTTCATAATTTATTTCTATTAAGTTCGTGAGATCTTTATTAATCATATAATAATTCTATAATTTCGAGAGTAGATTTAATGGGAACATAACTATAATTTTAAGATATGAATCCAAAAGAATTTTTTCATTTAACCTTTTTTATATAATATTTGATACATTTAAATTAAAAAAACGATATATTTATTCTATACAATTATTTAAGATAATTTCTTTACCAATTTCAGAATTCAAAACTATTGAAATTATAATTATAAGAGTAATAAGTATGGTCGATAAAAAAGTTCTTGAGGAAAAATTGGCAGAACTTATGGATATCGTTCCTGAAACAGAGGGATTGATTGCTGCCGATGCGAGTGGAAAAGTATTAGTGGGTCAGACAATAACAGAAATGGATCATGCAAAGATTGCAAAAGCTTGTGCCACAATCATCAAGGATAGTGATAACTTAGGAAAGGAAATGGGAAAAGGTTCTTTAAAAACCACTACGATTGAACTTGAAAACGGTTTTGCTGTATTAGTAGGTTCAGAAGATCATGTATTAATTGCATTAGCTGGTCTTGATGGAAAAGCGAGTTTAGGTCTTTTAAAGCGAAATCTGAT